>Ga0123354_10002970_pt1 | contig 23049 bp, 12 predicted proteins | sample TergutLab28metaG_2_FD_97872 | JGI IMG/M metagenome (GOLD analysis project Ga0123354, IMG submission 97872) | Labiotermes labralis P4 segment gut microbial communities from Petit-Saut dam, French Guiana - Lab288 P4 | ecosystem: Host-associated > Arthropoda: Insects > Digestive system > Gut ... | reverse complement strand
TGATTCCGGAAATAAATTCTGGTAGAACCTACAATTCCGAAGATCCGACGACAATGGCAGGATTCATCGCAGCGAAAGCAGGATAACGCTTTTGCTACGAGGTAATCAAGGAGGATGTCCCAAGTTACAACCCCATCCTGTTTTTATTTTAAAGTTTGCCCCCTCCCCCCCCCCCCTCCCGTTGTGTTTGCTTCATTATGTGTATCATATTTATCACTCACAAAATCCTCGTGAATAAGACAATCACGGACATCCTTTCAGTTTGTTACCTATCATATCTCAAGGCTTGAAACAAGATAGTCAGTTTTGTAGACTTCTTCATAAATTCCTTCATTCCCGAAGTAGAAGAATATTGCCGAGGAAACAACATATTTAATATTTTACTCATCGTTTATGAAGCTCGTGGTCATTCTGCACATGTCAACAACTGTAACTGAAATGTAGCGCCGTCTGTCTTCCCCCAAACACTTGAGTAATCCACCAGCCTGTGGGGCAGGGATTCACTGCCAAATTTAAAACCTATCAGGTAAGATCTGCACGGGCAGTTGAAGAAACCGACAATGGCTAGAATTTTCAGTAGTTCTGGAAATACTGTAAGGTTTAACAAGACATCTGGAGCATTCCGTAAGGATGGGAAGAAATTAGCGAAGTTAAGATTGTCGTGAAGATGCTTCTACTCGCTATCAAATATCGTCGAAAGGTTTTTTTTTCTGAAAGAATACATAGTGTGTGCCGTCGCTTTTTTTAAAGCAAGGAACCTGTTGCTTTGCTCGAATTGTGTCCGTCAGTCGACACGGACTGTTGTAGATTTGAAATGAACCGAAACACCGGGAAACCTTTTTAAGCGAGTTCGCAAAATTGCGTAAAAGTTACTAGCTTCTTCATATCTGTTTATCCTTCCGCTTGTTCGCATACAACTCAGCTCCAACTGGACGGATTTGCATGAAATTTAATGTTTGAGTATTTTTTGAACTCTGTCAGAGAAAATTAAAGTTCCATTAAAATCTGACACGAATAAAGTGTACTTTACGGGAAGACCTGTGTATATTTATGATAGTGTCTCTTTGAGTTCTTCTTGGAATGAGAAGTGTCTCAGACAAATGCTTTCGAGAAAATCAGAAGACGCATTTTTAAGTTCAATAACTATTTCCGAAAATCGTTCCTTTTATGAGCAAATGTGGAAAAATATGGTAGACCCGGACAGGTAACAGACGACTATAAGATACGGTGCAAGCGCTTGACGTACTGGATAACTAAGGCTACAGACACACACTCAGATTATGTAATATTTATTGCTCTTTCACGTTGTTACGCGAAACCTCCTCGATGTTACGTTATACGCACATTGCCTGTCATGCGTAGATTTTCTACGACACTCTTTACGCTATGCCTACTTTACGTAGGATTCCACAATAATTAGTTTAGTAGCTACGGGGGTGGTAAACCTGCCGCTGCTTCTCTATCTGCAGCGTCCCTGGCGGCATTTACCGCCAGGCCACCAATTTTTTAATAGCACAGCGTTTTATCCTCGTTTTTACCATGTAACACTTTTAGATGAGCGGAGCTGAACCGCCATACCAAACATAGCAAATAAAAGAATATGCACTCATACACCATACCTAAATATCTTACTGGTACCTAGTGTGAGCACTGAGCGGCTAGGCAGACGTGGGATTGTCTTCTACAGGACCTATCTGATAAGGAAACATTGTACACAATACTCAACACAACTTTCTTTCGTTGCAAAAACAAGAAAGTCACCGATTTCTCCGCCACCACCCCTGGGAATATTAAATCAAAATGAAACCTTCACACATACGTCTTAGTATCACAATAAAAAAATCTATCTCAACAGTTCTTACTGTGCTCGTAGGAATGATATCAAAATGGTATCCCCCAAACTTACCTATTCTGGTTATCACAATATCACAAACGTCAAACAATTGTAGATATTAAGTTTCCCACAAAGTAAATACGTCAGTGATCTATAAAAATTTTACCTATTCTTCTCGTACCAACACAACCTATTCAACAAGGTACTTGGGCTAGGATTATATCCTAGACTTTGCCACAGCTTACATCCCAACTGAACACAGACAGAACTCTGGTTACATCTGTTTTACAAAAATATGTATTCACATCTACACTATTTTCCTTCACATACATGGGAAAGTGTGATTATACATAATTACTACAACGTTTACAACACAGGGAGCCTAACAATTCAAGACTGAATCATCTACTGATTTCAAATTGTCCCCCTTTTCAATGTTCAACTAAATTTTGGAAAATAAAAACTTGCTAAATCATTTTCTTCGTGGTTAAATAATGGATGCACTAAGCATCACTCCTCTGATGTGAACAAGAAGATCAGAGCTACAAAGCTGTCTTTCCGGGGTTTTTTATGGAACACCCAGCTCCCCCCCCCCCCCACGGTCTCGTCGAAACATGGATAACAAAGACACTTAGCGTCGGTCCTACATGCATTCATCAAATCTACTATCTCAGCAATTTTTAGCCCGCTTAGCAACAGCGTGTGAAGACATAAAGGAATGTGACTGTTACTGAGAGGATGCAATTTGATACGGCCTTCTTGTTGTTAACACGCTTAACCTGCTCAACCTAACCAATATCATGAATAAAATTTTGAAATTTTCCTCTAACAAGCCAACATACAAATTTAATATATATATATAAATATATATATATATATATATATATATATATATATATAACTTTGCGTAGTTACACAAATCAAATCACTATATTAACAATGTAATCCACGTAAACACAACATCCAAGCACTATACCTGATGATGGTCGAATGAAAGACAGAAACATGTCATAGAAAGTAATAATTAACGAACGTATAGGGTTCAGCTGTTGTCTTTGTGTGGATTACATTTTTAATGATTAACTAGCACAACGGGATGATGTCGCCCAAACAGGTTCCACAATAGTAATCCTGTGTATTATATTGTACTACATATTCACTAACAAAAAAAAATTTAAGTCGCAGTAAAACCTGCATATTTCACTGACTGGAATCACGTCTAGCACAGGCAACTGGACAGTGTGGCCGCATTCGACGACAGTGCTTCGTCAATGCAGGATACGAGTCTATCACGTTGCGGCCGATCTGGTTCGAGTGTGTTGGAGTGAGAATCGAATTCAAAGTCGAAGTCACTTTACGACTGACGATCAGTCTGTCCGCCGTGGAATAGAGCCCCTCTTGGGACTCATGACTAGCTTTTAGTTGCTGTACTGAACTTGGTTTGGTCATCCGTCTGGGGCCTTCTCTGACGAGAGTGCAGGTCTGTCCTTCGTCTGGAGTCATGGTCTTTGTCGGTTGTGTTTAGTACATACATAAATTTGTATTGAGGGTATTAAACCCTGCACACTGTATACAATATGTACACTACATATGGCCTCCACCAGTCAAAGGCCTTGCACACCTTTTCCTACAGCGGCAGTTAATATCACAACAGAACTGCGATCACCTTAATATATCTAAACACTGGACATGTACACTTTCTGCCTCGTAGGGGACCTTCCGGAAGGCATCTACTATGTGAGTTGCGAAGTGTCTGTAGTTGGCTTCTCTAAGTGTTCCGAATTCGTCATAATAAAAAGGACACAATAAACATTCCATGGTAATTATTGTTATGCAGTGCAAAAAAAGGAAAAGGAATGTCATACTTACATCAAAAGAAAAATCGATAAGTATACCATAGCAGATTTCCAAAGGAAATTAAGTCATTAAACGTGGGAACAGGTATTTGATGGGAATGATGTAAATCAGATTTTTAACTCTTTTCTAAATATTTTTCTAAGAATTTACTATTCTAGTTTTCCCTTAACTCGAGTAAAGAGTAAAATTAACCAAAATTTACGGATTACATCAGGAATAATAACTTCCTGCAAACGTAAAAGAGAACTATATAAGGAATTACAGAATAATAATAATAATAATAATAATCTGGAAGAAATAAAACAAGAAGTGAAATATAAGCTCTAAACGTCGAAGGTAAAAAAATCACTGACCAACAAAATATTGCTGAAACTTTTAATGAGTATTTTGTTGCTATCACAAAAAATGTTAATAGACAAGGTAAAAATAATCGTATTAATGATGATAATCATAATATGGATAGTCATACCCATTTCATGGAACAAGCTTTTAATAAACCTTACCCAAGTATGGAATGTAAATGCACAACAACAAAAGAAATAGGACAAATTATAAAATCCTCAAAACAAAAAACTCATGCAGGTATGACGAGATATCCACAAAAATCCTAAAAATAAGCTGCCCTTTCATAAGTTTTCCAATAAATTACGTATGTAATAAAATGTTTTTTTGGAGTGTATTCCCTGATAGATTAAAATTCGCGATAATAAAACCAATACATAAAAATGATGATAGATGTGAAGTATCTAACTATAGACCTGTATTACTCTTAACATCATTTTCAAAAATATTTGACACAGTAATGCAGAGAAGGATTTTAAAGCACCTCACCAAATGTAACATATTAAACACTGAACAGTATGGTTTCAGAGTAGGATTGAGGACTGATAATGCAACTTATAAACCAATAACTGAGATTTTAAATGCTATGAACAATAAATAAACTGCTAGTAGGGGATTGTTTGTGATTTAGAGAAAGATTTTGGTTTTGTTATTCATGATATTCTATTATCTAAATTGAAATTCTATGGACTCGGTGACAAGGATTTTCAACTGTATCAATCTAATCTGGGTAACAGATATTGTAGAAGAGCAATATATAATGACAGTGAGAAATGTAATAAAATTTCAAATTGGGCAGGAGTCCCACAAGGTTCTATTTTGGGACCTCTACTTTTTCTTTTATATATAAATGACTTATCCAAGATTATAAATAAAACTTCAGCAAATATAATTTTTGCTGATGATACTAGTATCTTATTTGCTCACTCAAACGCAATAAATTTAAAAAAAAAACATTTACATAATTTTTATTACTTTAAATGAATGGCTAAGAACAAACCAATTATCTTTAAACTTTAATAAAACAAATTATGTACACTTTACAACTAAGAGAAATATGTCACTAAACTTAAAAAGAGGTTTCAACAATAATTTTATTACCAACAGTTCCTAAACAAAATTCATGGGGTGACAATAAATAATACTTGGTCTTGGAATAATCACATTGACTAAGGCTTGTTATATAATTAGAAATGCCAAAACATACATGTCTGTTTCGTCATTAAAAGGGATTTATTATGCTTTTTTTTTACTTGGTTATGAGCTATGGAATTATATTTTGGGGAAATTCATCACTTAGCTCCATAATTTTTAGAATACAAAAAAAAAAGGCAATTAGAATTATGGAAGGATGTGGGAACAGAGTTTCACGCAGAAACGTATTTAAGAAATTACAAATTTTGCCTTTGACATCACAATATATGTTATCTTTATTAATGTGTGTGGTTCAAAAAAAATCTTTTCCTGGCAAACAATGAAAATCACAATTTAGACACTAGACAAAGAAATAATTTATACCTTCCTCGAGCAAACTTAACCATTTATCAAAAAGGAGCTTATTATTTGGGGATAAAAATTTTTAATAATTTATCCTTAGAGATTAAGAATGTTGCTTTTAAAAAAAAAAAAAATTAAAATTTTTCTGAAAAAAATTTTACACACTTGCTCATTTTACACAATTTAAGAGTACCTTAGTGAATTGTGAATTAAGAAATGTATCGCAAGATTTTATTATAGTGGTATGTTGATTTTAAGATTCTGTCTATGTGCATTATGTAAGTAATCTTGAATTGTTTTTAAGTTCTCTCTAGTTACATTATGTAAGTACAGGGTTATTCAAACTGTTTTTCAGGGTTTTAACAACTTGTCATACGCAATACACTTGAGATAGGAGTATATGTTTATTTTTATTTAATAGAACAACACTCCAAGTTTTTGTTGCATACCTTACAGGTGCTCTATATGTGCACCCTTTGTGATTCTACAAACATCAGCACGATAATCGAGTTCATTCCAAACTGTTTGTAGCATGTCAGCTGTGATGGTTTCCATGGCAGTTGTGATTCGTACCTTCAGTTCCGGGATACTTGTGGGAAAAGGAGGAACATAAAACTGATCCTTGACATAACCCCATAAAAGAAATCACATGGGGTTGCATCTGGAGTGTATTGTGTATGGCCCTGACCGTCGTTTGTAATAACCCTGTATTTCATTGATTGTATATTCTGAACTGATCACATTTCCTTGTATAAACTTGATTCGTTACTTATGTATCATAATCACAAATTACTGTCAAAGGTATCTTACTGTTGAGACTCATTTTGCACTATGCCTATTGTTATCTAATGACAAGTTCTATATCCACTCTGATGGATCTCTGGGATACTAAATAAATGAACAAAAAAAATACTTCCTAACTTTTACGCACACAATTCTGCTCTAAAATCTGCCAGACCAGCACACTTCACATCCTCAATCCACCTCATTTGTCACTAGGTAATAAGAAGGCGCTAGTAGATGCAAACGATAGTGACAGTAGGAATAGGTTATATATTTAAAAATAGTTATGTTTGGTTTATTGTTCACCCATTTTATTCAAATACCTTACAAGAGATTCTGACAATTTCAATCAAATACAATTCACACACAACTATGTAAAGCAGTTTAAAGTTATGTAAATATTTTTACATCAGAATACATGATGGCTGCTCAGCTCTTCATTTGCTCATACACAAATATAAACCACATTTAACATAATATATGTTCTTTTACTGAATAAAAATTATGCTGTAACAGAAATGATCTTAGATCTCTTTTTACAGAACCTATACTAGTCCAATGCTTTTGTGTGGTAGGTACTTTGTTATATAATTTCATTTTCATATTCAATATTCTCTTTTATAAAAAAAATCTGTCTTGCAGAACTGAACATGGATATGAGTTTTATATGTGTATTTTGAATAGAGACGAGAGTAATTACTGTCATTGAAATTACTCTTTCTCAAAAGTTCTTTGTTCATTTTAAGCACACAAATTTACAGTTACATTTACAATAGGCATACAGTTTAGCAAAAAGACATGGATAGGAAAAATTTATTATGTACTTCATATGTAAAGTCAGCTCTCTGATGTTTACAGGATCTCCCTGACGCTGGCATGCCCCATGAACTTGAAGCTATATCCACTGGACCGACAGATCTGTTCACTGCGAATGGCCAGTTGTGAGTGGTGGTACAGCTCAGAAGTAGTGTTAATTGATTTGAATTGAATTTATTTTGTATTCAGTAAATGCAAAAGGTTACAAAACCACTGGATACAATAATAGTGCAATTACTTCACAGTGCAGTGTTTATTGTACACACCCTCCATAAAACAACAAACAAGGCATGTAGCTGGCATTACATTACAATCATTTGTAATTATCTTGTATTTCACCATACCATACCACACAATCTACCTTGCACAGTCAATTATGCCAGATGTCAATATCTGTGCTAAGTTGAAGAGTAACATGGATTAATATTTATGACTTTCCAAGATGTGTGACTAGGATCTATGGAAAAATGAATGTGAAAACCATACATATTTCTTTTGGACATGCATGTGCAGTGTTAAAGAAGTGGGCAGGAGATAAATATTAATGCAATGATCCAATATGCCAGTTCAGGCCGTGTTATTGGCAAGAGCTTTTATTTTTTTGCATGTTTTACTTGCATAAATATTCTTCCAAGCTGGGCAGGTACGGTACTCAACTGCACATTTCAAAATGTATTTGTACCACACTGGTGAAGCTAGAAGTATTCACCCAAACTTGGCAGGTAGGTTACTCAACTGTACTTTACAAAATTTATTTGTACCACACTGGTGAAGCTAGAAGTGTGAGTGCATCAGGTACTTATGTTACATTTCTACAATTTGTTGCTCATTGGAATTTTAATTTGTAGGTTTTATAATAAGGATATTAATATTTGCAGACAAATAATTTTCTTTGTAACAGTCGCTTAAATTACAAGATTTATGTCTTAAATTGTGCACATATTCAATCTCTAATCAAATCCATACAGAGACGACTGTAATCTGTGGTTGTAGGTCAGAGATTGTCGACATTATATTAAGTATGCAAGGTCTTGAAGACAGATTTTTCAGGGGCCAACATATTAATGCATAATTTGTTTAAATGTGTAGTACAGATTAAGAAAGAAAAGATGCTGGTAGAGTGTGTATTTCTGGACATAAAATTAATAGCTGATGTAACAAGGTGTATCGGCCTAACTCATAATGCACCTCATAAGCAAATAAGAATGTTTAGCATTAAATTTAATGTAATGGGGTGTGGTCAGGGAAGTATATGTTGAAACATAGAACTTAAAGAAGAGAGATATGAAAAGGAGAAAACAGTGGTAGTTGACACACACATATGCATACCCATGCATACATTTGCCAGCTGATTTGTACAGTTATAATGTCTGGTTTGTCCTGACACAAGAATATAAATTACAAGTGTCAGAAACTGATGCTATTAGGAAATATTTGGACCAGAAAGGGTTTACATTGAAGGGTAAAGTGAAGTCAGTTGTTAGGTTATGGTGTTCTGGGATGTGACATTGTGTAGTTCATGATAATACATCATACATAAATATGATCTTGCGTCTACACATAAGAATCGCACTATTTAGCATTCAGGTGGTAAGTCGCTAAATCCTGTGCAGTATTTCAAACCACTCAGCAGACTGGTGTAATTTTAACATTCTAGACTGTATGCAGGAGGTGCACAGTTCAAATATTGCTTGGGTGCCTGATATTGTGGTTGAGATTTTTCATGGCTTTAATGAATCCATTCAGGTAATTGCTTCAATTAAGCCATGACCGCTTTCTTCCAGTTCTTTTCCATTTCATACTTTACCATTCACCCTAACCTTCATGTTACATAGACTGAAGTACTGGGAAAATTGTGAAATGAAGCATAAAATAAATGAATAGTACTTCAGCTGTTCGCCCCAAAGACTGTTTGCTTAGTAATCTATGGAATAGTCTGCCTTCCTCAGTTACATGATTATAATAAATTCAAGATATATACAGGCAGTCCTATTCTGAAGTTGTGATGCAAGGGAGAGGAGCGGGAAGGAGTTAATTCTTAATTTTAAAGGGCAAAACTCTTAGAAAATTTCTACTGAACAGGCAACCTGTAAAGTTAAATTAAGTTGGATCTTAGGGAGATTTAACTCTGAAACAGGATGCTACTAGCAAAGGATCACAGCCAGGAGCAGACTGTGGTGTCGGTGATGTTGAATGTAAGAAAGTCGTGTTATGAAGGTATTACTTGGATTTCAGATGGCTGGACAACTAATGATTTGGAATTTGTGTGGAAGGATGGAGACCCTGTGCAAGTGGTGAAGAATCTTCACCTGCCCCGATTCACACTAGAGAAGTTCCGCACTGATTCATGCAACAGCAAGACTAACACAGGTAAATACAAGTGGCCCAATTTTTGTGTAGTATTTTCCATTAAATGAAGAGATGGAAATCATCTGTTGTTTTTGCTCATAATTGTGTATTAAGCATAAATATGATTGGATTTCTTGTGAAAAGTCTTGTATATGGTATTTTATTATTTAGTGATTCAGACATTTGCATGCCTGAAATAATATGGTCCTGAAAGAAAACAAAATATTTTCACTTGGAACCCACAGCTGTTCACAGTATGTGATAAGGTCATATTTGTGGTTTCTGTCCTTCTGCTAGATATACTAAGGTTATTCTAAAATTTATGGTAACTCTCTTCCAAACTGGACAGAATTTATTTTTAAGCTGTCCTGCCAATTTGCAGACACATTGCCATATTTGTGAAAGATGTCCGAAGCCATCCCAAGCATCCCTTATTGATTTATCAGTTATTGCATGCCCTACCATTTGTTTGTATCCAGTAATGTCCTGACACTCAATACATGTACTTCATCAGCTACTGTGCCGGGGGGGTTGGCAGCTGGTGTGTGCTTGCTACATTCCTTCCCACTTTCAAAGGCACATGCCTCCCTGGAAACAGTGGGATGTGACACAGTTTGTCCACCACTAGCTTCCTCGAATCCTTTGTGACACTGTTGTGCATTTCATCTATGTGCACCTGGATTTTGATGAATCAGCTTTGTTTATTCCTCCTGAAAATGTTTTTAGGGCACCTTCAAGTGATACATGATGATTGATACCACTTATTACTGATTACTGATTCTTGCAAACTGGCTGACACATACCACTTATTATTGATTATTGATTCTTGCAAACTAGCCATAACATGCAAAACAGTCTGTCTTTGTAACTCTCACATACATAATCACAAGACTGCTTGGAGTGCTGCACAGCACCAGTGTTGCCTTTAATTGTTAAGTGACCTTAGTAAATTATGTCCTTTGTTGTTAATCCTCACTCTATGGACTACCAACTGCCAACCTATAAAATTCTATTTTAAGACAATATGTCCCAGTTTTGCTTTGTAACTATTAGAATTACAATGAAATCCAGTCAAAACACAAAAATTTGTTCTATTATTTTCAGCTATATGTTTCGGCCTAACAGGTCATTATCAGGTTGAACACACAAAAAAAAATATGCATATACACTTTATATGGAATTTAGATGTCAAAATCTCACAGTTGCTGTTGTTATGTGGGTATCCATAACACGGAAAGAATAGTCTTGGAAAAAGAACTTGTAAAACTGTGCAACATGCTTTTAAAAAGAGTATATCAGTATTCAAAAAAAATAATAATGTTAAGAAAGGTAGAATGCTGTAAGGTTAAATCAGTAAAAGTGTAGGTAATTCTGTAGAGGATGGTCACTGAAAGTTTGCAGTGCTCTTGCGTATTTGAAATTGTGTCGAAGATACGGCATCTAAGTGAGATGTTGTTATATTGATGTTTTGGATGGCCTGAAAATAGCATTTATTTATAATAAGTTAACGAGGTTATGAGATTATTTAAATTAAAATTTATGTGGGATAAAGAAATTTTTAGAAGTAACATTTTACAACTTACGTCTATAGTACAGCTTTTCACTGTTATTTGGAATTTAGTTCCAACCCACAGTTGATACACTTGGTTCTTATATTTGTGAAATTATTATTATGAGGCCTACTTGTGTAACTTGTAACTTAATGTAGAAAGTATGGCATGTCATATCTTGGTTGGTGTTTGAAGGCATACTGTAAGAGTGCTGTGAAAGAAGTGGGGAGGAATTCTCAATACATGACACCAACAAAGATAAGACATATCATATAAGTTGTGCCTACATACATATTTTATGGTGATAGCAATTTAGACCAAAACATATAGTTGAAAATAATAGCATAAATTATGTTTTGACTGGATTTATTATAATTCTAAGCATAATATTCTAGTTTTTTGAGTTCTGTGCCTGCTCTTCCAGCTGTGTGATATTATGAGTTATTGGGGTCTGTTCATGTGTTGTGGAACACAGCCATTACTTGCATACTGGTGATAATTTAATAGATTGTAATTGTAACGAACTTTGCAGAACCTAGCAAATAAAATGCTAAATTTGTTTGTTTGTTTAATCAATAAATGCTGTGACACATTTGACAAAAATTGTGCAAGTTTCCTTTTCATCTTCAGTGCTATCTGTTTTGTGGCAATTCATGTCACTTCATGATACAACTACAGATTAAATTTGCAAAGTTAATAAGAAGTTAGGGAAGGAATTTATGATGCCTGTTTTACTACAAATGAAAAAAGTGTCCTCACCACGGAAGTACACTTTTAGAAGATCTCTTATTACACAAATGGTAAGGACTCTACACTAGTGTTATACTATTGTCTCTTTTGCTTCAGAAGTTCAGAATTATCGGAAATAGAGGGTTAGAAGACACAGAGGTGGAATTGCATATCAAGTTCAAAGCAATTTCCATGAAGATCATTTTAATGGTTAAGAAGTGGAGATGCATCATAGAAACCGGTCATTTGGTGAAATGAGTAAGTAGTGGGTAATGTGATGGTATTGATCTCATTGCAGGAGAGTACAGTTGTCTCAAGGTGGACCTGCACTTCAAGCGAGAATTCAGCTACTACCTGATCCAGATCTACATCCCCTGCTGTATGCTGGTCATTGTATCGTGGGTCTCCTTCTGGCTCGATCAGAATGCCGTTCCTGCACGAGTGTCCCTCGGAGTGACCACACTCCTCACTATGGCGACCCAAACCTCGGGGATCAACGCTTCACTCCCACCTGTTTCCTATACAAAGGCTATTGATGTTTGGACTGGTGTCTGCCTCACGTTTGTGTTTGGAGCTCTGCTAGAGTTTGCTTTAGTTAACTACGCATCAAGATCTGATATGCACAGTGAAAACATGAAGAAACAGAGACGCCAGTGTGAATTGGAACATGCTGCATCTCTGGAGGCAGCAGCTGACCTCCTAGAGGATGGTGCTACCAACTTTGCTATGGTGAGATGCCTGACACCAGGATTGATGAGACTGATTCTTTCTTTTTCTAGTTTTGTGTGCTTTAGCTAATCATGTTGGTCCTTTTGTTCCATCGTTGCTTCTTACTGAGCGTCTTCAAGGAGCCCACATTTCACGGCAATTGCTCACTGTCATCATATGTTGCTCCCACATTCCATGGTACTTCAAGTTGTGCACAGCAATTTTAGTGAAAAGCAAATTCTGAGAAATACTGTAATAGTTAAAGAGGCATAAAATATGTCTGTAGTATTCTTCATACATGCTTCTCTATGTTAGACTGAGGTTCTGACAGTGATGCTACCGATGATGCAAGTCCTATGTGATGTGATACTGTGTCATGGGGCAAAGACAGACTGACTCTTTGAAGGCACTCTGAACTTTTGAAATGTCAAGAACTACTCAGCCAGTAACACAACATCACATCCTAGAAGACTTAAATCTTCAGACTACTTTATATTTTTTTACATAATATTTTATGTTGTCCATTATGACTTATAAGACAGTTTGTCACATCAAAAAATGTTAGGAACAACCTGATAATTTTATTATAATACTGAGCATGAGTAAGCTTAAGGCTGTTCTGAATATAATGAGTGTGAAAAGTACTAAGGCAACAAGAATTTACTTCACAAAGAGAAGTAGAGCCTATAAGATAACAAAACATGACTCAGCAAGAGTATCTCTGCTTCTTTTGTTGAATGCTTATACGTCTAATCTGAAAACATATTTTACTTCTGAAGGCAGGCCTTAATGTTATGGTTGAGAAACTCTGATGTAACTAACTACAAGGACTCATATAAACTGTGTCTCTAATCACAGTAACCATCACAGAAGAATCATCATGTGCGAAGCCTTCATCCTCTTAGGGTCTGGAGCTAATTTTCCTCTGAATTCCAGGTTACTGTCTTTCAATGAACAGTCTCAAAATGCTGGATTCCATCATCTAAAAAGGCCTTGCACCTCCTTAAATTGTTTCACAACAGTTCTCATCATGAAATTTTACCAGTTTCTCTTTGAATGTTGCTTTTCAGATCTTGAAAAAACAAATTCAGATAATTCACATGAACTCCACATCTTACTATCCCATGCACATTGTAATTACACAGATTCATATCTGGAGGTTTGTGAGCAAGAGTACCTGACTTATTAACCATATGATGAATACGTTTTATGAGGCAGTCACTGTGAAATTGCCCTCTGGGCCATGGCATGACCCTGTCTTAAGTGACACACCCTTCTTCTTTTCTTAAGTCCATGAAGAATGACATCATAATTAATTGAATGTAACGATCAGAGGTTATAGTTTCATTGCCTTGGCTCTATGATTTTTCGCACACTCAGTGCACACTGGACTCTAACTTCGTGAAAAGTAACTATATTAACTGCATTGGAATTTTTGAAATTCCAGTGTCTGTTATATATTCCACTTTAAATGTGAACCATGCCTCAAGCTTTTATGTTTTCCTTTGCCCAGGACTGAAACTGTCATTCATAATCTTCCTAATATTTCATACATTGTTCCTTTATATGACACTCTTGACACAATATTTGTCACTAAACTTTTGGTGACTTTTTTACATTTTGCATTCTTCACAAAAGTATTTCAAATTAACGCTGTTTCTTCATGCACTCAGCTGCCTGGCTCATTTTCCCAAAAATGACACCAGAGTGAACATGTGGGCAGGCATGTCTGGGTAGTTTGTGGCCATGTTTTCCTTCACTCAGGGACACAGTAAATCTTGCTCCATAGAATCATCCAACCAGCCATGCTGTGTACCTTAGGTAGTTCATGATCAGCTTCTCATGACAGAGGTTCAGGTTCATTTTCAGGGGACTGTGTGTGAAATCTATATTATCATGACCATGTCATCTTGAGATGGAAGTGCAAAGGGATTCAATGTTACTGTATTTCTGCCATAAGTACTACTACTACTACTACCATCACCATCACTATCACCACCACTACCACTACCACCACCACCACCACCACCACAACCACTACCACTTCTACTGCTATTATTATTGTTATTATTATTATTATTATTGAGATAGTGGAATCAGGCCGTCAATGATACAAGCAGCAGTCTTAACCTGAGAAGAATGCAGGTCACTGAATTTAACATATGTCTAAAACTTCTCATTATTCAGAATGTATTGAATACATGAAAGATATACAGAGGAGGTTCTTGGCAAGGGCTGGGTATTCTTTTCTGCTTCCAAAACTTTCAGACTAGCTGTGTGGCTTGTCCAACTTCCTGTTTAGTGAGTACTGGCAGCTATTTCCTGGGAAGAGAAACTTACCTGTGACATGTCTATTTGTTGCCCAGATTAACAGTGACTTGAAATATACCTCTATTCTGCCATATGTCTTCATGGCATGTAAAAGACAACTTTTTTCAAAATTATTAAGGTAGAAAGATCAGAAAGGTTACAGTGAATTAGACATGCAGCTTCACTGGGAAAACAGTTAACAACAATATTTTTTACTTGAGAGAAAGAATTCCCCCCCCCCCCTCAAAATATTTGGTCAGTGGCTAGTTTTAAATACCCCAACATCTCCATTTACAAACCAACACCTGCACAACACATAAATATGTTCCATTTACTCAGACATGTTATGGAATTCTTATGCCATTTTCAGGGAGTATACACCAACATATTTAACACTAATGAATGTGGTACAGTTACATTATAAAAATACAATGTGTTATAAGGATTTTGCACCCATGTTTCTACAATGTACAAAGCATATACATTTAACACTGAAACACTGTATGTGTATTTAAAATTCCACATGTTTAATGCGCATTTGTCTCACTGTGGTACACATTGAGATAAATGCATATTAAACACGTGGAAATAAAAGTAATCTTGAATCAGAAGGGGATGCACCGTAAGAGTAATGTAAAGAAGACAAAGATTCTTAAAGACATTATTGTCATATATACCTTATAATTTTCTATAAAGTTGACAATTTTTTGGACCAAAATTAAATTACAACTTCACAGCTTTGATTCTGATTTTCAAGTAAAGGAGACCAGTATACTGGTAAAGGAGCTGGTGAAAGGCATTATTCTTTGACATTACTTTTCTCAATGAAGTAAGAAAATTGTGTGGCTTCTTCTCTCAGGAAAATAGGATGCTGTTGGATATAACCTTTTAAAAAATTAAACAAATTAACTATAACGTACATATAACACCTTCACTATAATTTTCATTCAACTTAATATTTCTTTCATGTTTCATGAGTTTTCTATGAAACATGAAACAAAACATTAATTCATTCAAAAGAAGGACATACTAGCTTACCGCTACTTTAATTCCCACTAATTTATTTTGATCTACCAGAATCTTTTATTCTTAAAAACCGAGGATTTTTCATCACATATCATATTCACTGTAGAGTCATTTTGAAATATGGTCATTATAAATGTTTCAGAGATCCTTGTTGCCTCCTTCTTCAGTGTCTAAGCAATAGAAAAGTAGTGTTAGGAAGTTTTTATGGAATACATAAGTCATGCATTGTTACTGGTTAGGAATAGAGATAACCACAACTTTTTTTTTTGTGTCCCTCCCTGTCTGATTTTTTTTGCCTTTCTTCAAACATGATCATCTTGTTAATACTGTTTGATGGTAGCGCTTAGATAAGTTGAACTGCTCGTCATCTGCTAATATTCTTGACCCAAGAACTGCAGTTAACATATATATCTCTTGTGAGGATCTCTCATTTCTGTTCTTAAGTTCATTGGCTTCATTTCCATGACAGAATTTTCATAATATTTCTCATATATTATTCAGATTCCTGGATAACACTGAGAAAGACTGTAATCCCAAACTGTACTGCTTCTTCATTACTATCCTTTTATTCATCATTTTTTCTGTAAGACTATTAATAAAAATCAATTTCCTTTGTAGCAGGGTGGTATATTGTCCAATTAAGTCCGTGATTTATATGAAAGTGGATTTGTAATTGTGGAGATGTTCTTTCTGTGTCACACAGAATTATATGTTCTTCTTAACTGCTACATTAGTGCTGTGATGAGCAGTGGAAATGCTGCATTACTTTCAGCAGTTTCTTCATTTTTTGATACCCTTATCACTACTTAACAAATCATTTTCACTGATTCTGTGCCTGAAAGTAATTTTAAAATCCATGATCATCAACGAATTCTAAAATCTCCATGTAACATATTCAGATCCAGTCTCTGTAGCTTGGCCATTTTCAACAACAACAATATGTATAGTTACTTAGGTTTGTATTTGTATTTGTTTAAACTTTGGCAGTTCAGCTTTATCAATAACTATATTCATTGTTTCTGTATAGGGAAGAAAAAGAGATTGGAAAGTGAACTGTGTTAACATTTTCATGATTCTGGGCTTAAACATATTTCTTACCTTCTGTGGACACCATATGCAAGCAATAAGATGATGAAACAAATGGTAGATATAATGACTCACATCTATAGTACTAAGCTCCAAAATCTTAACTACCTTACTTAGTTTCTACTATTCCTGAAAAAATGACAATGTTCTTGGATATGTGTGGTAAGCTACCGTGAAAATATAAGCCACTCAGTGAGACCACAAACTAAGCAGGCTGTGTGGCAGTAACACTCTAGATTTGTATTTCAGAAATTCTCCATATAAATCGTGGCTATCACCAGCTATACAGGCTAAGGTTTTGCGTGGCTTTTCTCAGACCCTTAAGCAGATTTTAGGTTAATACATCATTAAGGTCAGTGTATGTTCTTTCTAGATTCTTTCAAATTCGTCATTTCTGTATCATCCTGCTATTTGATGCTGTATAGTTTTCGCAAATTGTTACATTATAAATAAACCATACATAAACATAAACTACACCATAGATCTTGAAAAAGTCATTCATCTAGAGCAAATTTATGCTCTGTACATTTACACACCACAGTGCAAAGGATCAATATGTCCTGCTGTGTTTCATTTCAGTTGGCTCTTATGCTAGCTATACAAAATGATCTAGTTTTGTCAGTTTATCATAAGCAACTCATCTGCTGTTCAGCTGAACTCACCAGTTCATTAATTTGTATTCCTTTCTCCAAGTTGCAACCCTGCATGTTTTGTGAGTGAATGTTTGCCTTTTTGTTCAGTCTTAATTTTGCTGCAGATATTTCTTACACACCATTCACTTGTCTTATCTTATTTAGTTTCCCTTGATTTATCTTGTGTATACATCAGTATTCTGCCTAACTTTATGGAAATACAGAGTTTATGATGATTTTATGTTACTTTTATATTTGCAATAATATTACTTGCATTTGTTTTGTCTTATGTATTTTTTATGTTAATATTTATTTTCCATTTTCAGGTTTCAAAAAATAATAATATTTTGATCTTCTGAAGACTACTAGTTTCATGACCACTAGTCCAGTTTAGCTTATTTTCTATTTTTCCTGTTTCTTTATTTTGATTCTTTCCAATGGCAATTGAAATGAAGCAAGCATAAATTGTTTAAATTTAACTTAATCTTTATTATCTAGGGAGACCATGAACAGAATCACTGTTAATTCCTGTGTCATTACATGTGTCTCTGCATAAATTTATAGTATTTTAGATAGATGAAGGCCTATTTACAGAATGAGTCAGAGTGATTAATCAGTTTCCTTCAGATTTGGCATATGCATGAAATTTGCTGACTGTAGTGGATTTCAAGAATCACAACCAAAATCATTAAGAGGCTGTGACAAATTCAGATATTTAAAAACAGATACAAGGAATTTTAAGCAGATCTTACAAAGTTTACTTCCCTGCTGTACTAATTTCCAGTCCTACACGTCTTATGCTGTTAATGCCAAATTGAAGTAGCATTAATTTATGTTACAACACCATATTACAGTTTAGCTCATGTGTTATGCTGCTGGACTCATGCATAGATGGCAACAAGGATAAATTCTGGTTGAGCCAGATTCTTATTGCTTGCAATTTTAGGTCCTAAATATGTTATTGATGATATCATCATCATCATCATCATCATCACCTCCACCACCACCACCACCACCATCATCAGGGGAAGGAGGGGTGAGGAGAAATTGTTACTTAAATATGCCTTTCACCTACACAGATAATGTCAGTTATGTGTCTGAGGCTTGGTAGTCATCTGTTTGTAGTTGTCACTTTTCAACAGTACTATATCTGTGTACAGTTACATGTACATCTTCACATGAAGCCTTGCTACATTAGTTCTTTAGTTATCACCATCAAACCGGAAGCCAAATATCTCATGCAGTCACCATTTTATTCTTCCAATTTTACAAAAATATTATCTTAACACAAGTTGCACATAACCTGAGTTCTATTACCCACACATTATTTGAAGTTCCTGCATTAAGTACATACCTCAAAATATCTTCATCTGTTGTGCTGTATTACTGATTTTAATGAATTAAAAATTTGTGCACTGGGATTACCTTAATGTTACTACATAAAGTTCGGGAAAGTAGAATGGTCTCAAAGTTGCCAATAACTCTGAAACTAGGTACCATAGTACTGTGTATAGACTGTCATGGTTACTTGTGTAAGTTTGTACATTTTTTGGTAGGTTGTTTGTCTGGATGAATGCATTAAAACAGGCCTCTTTGTGCACTGGGTTTGCCTTAATGTTATTACATCAAGTTCAGGAAAGTAGACTGGTCTCAAAGTTGCCAATAACTTTGAAACTGGGTACCATAGTACAGTATACAGACTGTCATGGTTACTTGCATAAGTTTGTACATTTTTCGGTACGTTGTTTGTCTGAGTGAATGTGCTAAAACAGGCCTCTTTTTCACTTCTTACATACCCACTATTCATATCTCATTCAGCACTATATAACCCCTGTAGTTGCGTGAAAGCACAGTCTCTTCAACAACACAGGACACTGTCGTCCTCTTTACTGCAGTTCTGAAGGTGATAATATCACTGTATAAAAATTATACGAGGACCATATATCATCTAGCAATTATCTAGTATCCAGTGTCCTTTGGCTTTGCTCTACTGTCATCTAGAAAGTTTCCACACGTAAGTAGTTTGAAGGATTGCAGGTTTTCTTTAGATCGGAACTCGTCTGCTTCACAGGGTCTTTCCCTGGGCTCTTGTAAAGTGATCACAAGTATGTTTGATATTTGTCAGAGAACAACAGCTGAAGAAGTGTAGTTTCTTTACTGTTGCTACATAAATGACCTTCCTTTTACCCTTCCACATATAATAGACCAGCACAGGAATGCTCGTGCCAGAACGGCTTTCTTTTAGAGCTATCTGACATTCAAGACACTTCCTTCCCCCGGCCGAGGGATCTACCGTCGACCGGGGGTGGGGGGCGCAGCAAGACACCAGAACAGCTTACCCCATTGTCCCTTCTTCCCATCAGAAACACACAGAGTGGCTGAGTGCAAAGGGTAAGGTGGTACACTGCACAGTCAGGTAGGTGTCATTGTTCCATCAGTCCTTTGTATTCCTAACACAGCCATGGTACCTGAAGCTAACATAGAATGAAAAGTTTTGTGGAAAAGAATTGAAATTAAATGTAGTTTTTTTTAATATTGGATATATGAATTAATATTAAGTGGTTTTCTGAACCAGCAATGAGAATCTGAGGACACATTTGTTAACTTGTGGGAGTGAGAGTACTTTCAGCCACTGGCTTCAGAAAATGTTTCACCAATTGAATGTATTTTAAAACTATTTATTTCAAACCAGTCCTTGTGGAATTTTTTATGGAAGAATCAGAACCAGGGCTGGTTTCCCTTCAAGTACTTTGGCTTTCCCTGTCAGCTTCATTCCACCAATGTTTCATACTCATTCCTCTATTTTTGATGTTGTTTAATCTTGGCAATTGACAGCATTGTTTAAGTAACACTTAAGGTATTAATTTCTCTGTTTACCAAAAAAAACAGAACAGTGAAGCAGTGAATAACCTTATTCCTTCATTTGGAAATATTCATCATCTAGTAGGCCTAACAGTATTCTGTAGTGGTATGCAGATCAATCCACTCATATAGGACTGTGTTGTTACCATGCTTCTACCATGTCATGTTTTGTCATTCTCAGATCACTAATTAAAACGAGCAAATTCCTTCTTGAGAAGCCAAAAATCTGTCAGCTAGTCAAGAAGGTCCTCACATGTTATGGAATCCAGAACTCATTACTATGTTCACAATAGCCCTCTACTTCTCCCTGTCCTTAACCAGAAGGATCCAAGTCAGGCCTTCAAACTTTTTTCTTTAATTCCCATTTTAATATTGTTCTCCTTTCTATGTCTAGGTCTTCAAATTTGTTTGTTTACTGCAGGTTTTCCCACTGAAATCCTGTATGTATTTGTCTCATTCTCCATATTGCCACATCCCCTGACAATTTTATCCTCCTTGATTTGATCACCTGAATAACATTTGTGGAGTACAAATCCTGAAGATCTTCATGATGCAATTTTCTTCAGCCTCCTATTATTTTTTCACTCTTATGTCCAGATATATTCCTGTGTACCCTCTTCTTGTACACCTTCAGCCTGTGTCCTTCCCTTAATGTGAGAGGACACATTTCACACCCATACAAAAAAACTGGCATAATTATGATTGTCTATCCAAATGGTTATGCTTTATATAGCAAACAGGAAAGCAAAGGATTCTGGACCGAATGGTAGCTGGCAAACATATATTTTACAGTTTCAACTTGCAACTATGAGAGCAAGCAAATTTATGTCTAGAAACTGTCAAGGGCATGTCAAACTTTTGAGAATGCTTTGGGTATTGTAACTGAAAAATTTAGGGTATTTGATGACTGAGATAAACTGATACCCAAAAACACAGATAGATAATCTTGGTAGTTGGTATTTTGCACAACTGTGGAATAAATTATCCCAATGTGGAAGACCTCATGATTGTTAATAAAGATGATACTTTACTGTCACATTATGGTACAGTATTTCTTTGTTGAGCAGGAAATGCAAATAAAGAAGGCATATGTATATGAGAAAAATACCAGGATTACTTTAAAAAGAAGTTATAAGAAGTGGGAAAATGCTAAGCATTAATCTGACAGTTTGACATACCCTTTTATGTAATGAACTTTTCCATCTATCTCCTTCCAACCATTATCTTTAATGAAGCTTTTATCATAGACTTTGTGTACAAATATTTATGTTCTGCACCAAAATTATTGGCATTTATTCATTAAAAGTGAATGTATTTTCATGTAGTGTGACATCTGCTGGACAGTCTGTTTCTGAATGATATGCATCGAGCACATGACCTTTGTGAAATTTCATGTCCTAATTTGTAAAAGTCAAACAACTTCAAACATTATCATGTCACACACAGGTTACTAACTCTCGGCTCAATTGTTCAGGTCTGTGTACCATTAGTGTTTATATTGCATCTGACACTGGCCTTGAAATCCCTTCATTGTAGACCATGACAACTCAGTTCTATATGTGTGAACCAAGCATAGTCCCATGTAACTTGAATGGAGGTAACAGAATCCAGATTTATGTCAGTGCACAGTCTATTTAGGAACTGGCCTTACAGGAAGAATTTAAATATAAAATATTGAAAGCATGGTAACTGGACCAAACACAGACTCTTTTACATCTATTTAAGCTCGTTTGTTAGTCATTTACCTTCTGCGGTGTATAAATTCTGTGAACTGTTAGTCATAATTCTTCTTTCCACACTTTGTGTTGCCTTACATTAAAAAAAAGGGGTGAGGATTGGTTACATGAACTGGATAAGTCTTCACCAATTGAAAATAAAATCTGAATCAAAAGTCAACTCATGACAATAGCCATAAAAATAGAGGTGATCAAAATTTGATTATACAAAGTTTCTCAATCTGTTATTCTTGCACTACATAGAGAATGACAATTGTGTTGGAAATAACTGTTGGTCTTCAAGGAAAAACACTCATAATAACTGAACTTCAGAAATGTAAACATTAGTATTATTATATGAATGTAAATGAATATTAAACAGAATATATCAGTGATTATATTGATATTAAAATTATTATAAAATTATAAACTACTCAGAGTTGCCAGTATTAAGACTTCAGGTATTAAGAACTTTGGATAAATTACCAATATGTCAATATTCCTGATCATATGAGGACATTTCTGTGAATAAGCAGAATGCAACCAATTTAGTAAATTATTTTGCACCCTTTAAAATTCTGAGTGTAATCCAGAAGGACTTGAGGCCACACTGTTGTGCTCTGATAGCCTCCAACATTTTGGGACGTCTTCTTGCTAAGTTGTGGCTAGAGGTGAAGACTCACATGACTGTAATTATGTAGAACACTATGTGGCCATTACAGCCACAACTTGCTGGGTTATAGTGGGTAACTGTGCTCCTGGGCAGTTTCCAGTCCTGGCTTGATTAAATATGGACCCCTGTTTATGGCAGGTCAGAACATGGCATTTTATTGATGTGGTAAATTTAAGCATGCAGTTACAAAGCCTAGTGTGTGAATGTGTGTGGTAAATGTGATATTTGTTACTTTGTAAAGCTTTTCTCCCACCCTCCAACACCCCCCCCCCCCCCCCCC
>Ga0123354_10002968_pt1 | contig 23050 bp, 17 predicted proteins | sample TergutLab28metaG_2_FD_97872 | JGI IMG/M metagenome (GOLD analysis project Ga0123354, IMG submission 97872) | Labiotermes labralis P4 segment gut microbial communities from Petit-Saut dam, French Guiana - Lab288 P4 | ecosystem: Host-associated > Arthropoda: Insects > Digestive system > Gut ... | reverse complement strand
TGCCTTCTTTAGCCAATACGTGCGTCATCGCCGTCGTTAACGTCGTTTTACCGTGGTCCACGTGCCCTATCGTTCCCACATTCACGTGCGGCTTGTTTCGAATAAATTTCTCCTTCGACATAAATAATCTCCTGTTATTTAGAAGCTGCGGCTTCTGTTTTCTTTTCTATAATCGCTTTAGCGACGTTCGACGGAACCTCCGCGTAATGGCTGGGTTCCATTGTAAAGCTTGCGCGGCCCTGTGACAGCGAGCGCACGGTAGTGGCATAGCCGAACATTTCGGCCAGCGGCACCTGCGCGCGGACGAAGCGGACATTGCTTCTCATTCCCATTTCGCCGATTTGCGCGCGGCGGGCGGATAAATCGCCTATAATGTCGCCCAAATTTTGCTCCGGCGCGACGACTTCCACTTTCATAATAGGTTCCAGCAGAACCGGCCCGGCTTTTTTGGCGCCTTCTTTAAGACACATTGAAGCCGCTATTTTAAAAGCCATTTCCGAAGAGTCAACCTCGTGGAAAGAACCGTCTATGACGGCGGCCTTTAAATCCACCAGCGGGTAACCCGCCAGCGCGCCGCTGTCCAGCGCCTCTTTCACGCCTTTTTCAATAGCCGGAATATATTCCTTTGGAATGCGGCCCTGGGTGATTTCATTAAGAAACTCAAAACCTTTGCCTTTTTCATTAGGCTCAAGCCGCAGCACGACGTGGCCATACTGCCCGCGTCCGCCGGACTGTCTGATATATTTGGTTTCGTTAGTGACAATCCTTGTAATAGTTTCCCTGTAAGCAACCTGCGGTTTGCCCACGTTGGCCTGCACGTTAAATTCCCTTCTCATGCGGTCAACAATAATGTCAAGGTGCAGTTCGCCCATGCCGGAAATAACCGTCTGGTTGGTTTCCTCGTCGGTTTTGACGCGGAAAGTCTGGTCCTCTTCGGCTAGACGGGACAAAGCGTTGCCCATTTTTTCCTCGTCGTCTTTAGACTTCGGCTCGACGGCGATTTGTATAACCGGTTCCGGGAAAGTCAGGCTTTCAAGTATAATCGGATGGTCCGGGGAGCATATCGTCTGGCCGACCTGCGCGTTTTTCAGCGCGACGGTGGCCGCGATTTCACCGGCTTCAAGATATTTGACTTCCTCGCGTTTGTCCGCGTGCATACGCATTATGCGGCCAATACGCTCCGTCGTGTTTTTGCCCGGGAAATAAACCGTGTCGCCCGCGCTGAGCGTGCCGGAATAAATGCGGAAGAATGTTAATTTGCCGACAAACGGGTCCGTCTGTATTTTAAAAAGCAGCGCGGCGAAAGGTTCCGTCTTAACCAGTTTTCTTTCAATATGTTCGCCGGTATACGGGTCCGTTCCTTTGACGGGCGGCAGGTCTTTTGGCGACGGCAGATAAAAAGACACAGCGTCAAGCAAAAGCTGCACGCCTTTATTTTTATAAGAAGAACCGCAGACAACCGGGAAAAATTTTCCGGTCAGCGTTCCTTTTCTGATAGCCGCGCGTAATTCTTCGACGGTAAAATTAGTTTCGCCGTTCAAATAGCGCTCCATGATAGATTCGTCATAATCCGCGACTTTTTCTATCATCTCCGTTCTCAAATGTTCGCACGCGGCTTTGATATCGGCCGGGATTTCATGCTCGGCAAATTTTGCGCCGACCTGGTCCCCTTCCCAAATGTACGCCTTCATCGTAACGAGGTCTACCATGCCTTTAAAATTTTCTTCCGCGCCTATCGGGTGCTGTATCGGCACAGCGTTTGCGCCGAGCTTTTCCCTGATGGACATATAAGATTTTTCAAAGCTCGCGCCGGTGCGGTCCATCTTATTAATATAGGCTATCCTGGGGACGTGGTATTTGTCCGCCTGGCGCCATACGGTTTCAGACTGCGGCTCTACGCCCTGCACGCCGTCAAAACACGTCACCGCGCCGTCAAGCACGCGCAGAGAACGCTCGACTTCCGCCGTAAAATCCACGTGGCCCGGGGTGTCGATAATGTTAAACTGGCAGTCATGCCAGACGCAGAAAATGGCGGACGCGGTAATGGTTATGCCGCGTTCCCTTTCCTGTTCCATCCAGTCGGTGGTGGCCGCGCCGTCGTGCACTTCGCCTATTTTATGTGTTTTTCCGGTGTAGTATAAAATGCGTTCCGACGTCGTGGTTTTACCGGCGTCAATGTGCGCGATAATACCGAAGTTTCTTATTTTTTCTACGGGATAAGTTTTAAATTCAGCCATTTTTTACCCCTACCACTTAAAGTGCGCGAAGGCTCTGTTGGCCTCCGCCATTCTGTGCGTGTCTTCGCGTTTTTTGAAAGCGGCTCCTTCTTTTTTGGAACCTAAAATAATTTCTTCGGCTAATTTTTCCGCCATCGGGCGGCCTTTGCGGGAGCGGGCCGCGTCAAGCAGCCAGCACATCGCTAACGACGTGCTTCTGACGGGCTTAACTTCCACCGGCACCTGATACGTCGCTCCGCCGACTCTTCTGGCTTTTAATTCCAAAAGCGGGCGCACGGTTTCAATGCAGCGGTTGAAAACGGCTACTCCGTCTTCTTTAGTTTTCTCGGCGATAATATCCATGCTGTCCGAAACTATTTTTTCGGCCGTGGCTTTCTTGCCGGTAAAATTTATTTTGTTTACAAATCTCGCGACTAACGCGGAACCGTATTTATAATCAGCTTCCGGCGCCGGTCTTCTGTCTCTAGGTCTTAATCCTTTTCTTGGCATCTTGTCCTCTCGTCTAAAATTTATTTAGCGGCTTTCGGTCTCTTTACGCCGTAAAGAGAGCGGCCCTGCTTTCTGTTTTCCACGCCGGACGCGTCAAGCGCGCCGCGTATAATATGGTAGCGTACGCCCGGCAAGTCTTTTACTCTGCCGCCGCGCACCAGCACTATGCTGTGCTCCTGCAAATTGTGGCCGACGCCGGGAATATAAGCCGTCACTTCGGCTTTAGACGTTAATTTAACGCGCGCCACTTTTCTCAAAGCCGAGTTCGGTTTTTTAGGCGTCGTCGTATAAACGCGGGTGCAGACGCCGCGTCTCTGCGGGCAGGACTGCAAGGCGGGCGATTTGGTTTTTGTTTTATTCGCCCTTCTGCCGTATTTTACTAACTGGTTTACTGTAGGCATTAATTCATTTCTCCTATTTTTTATAATACGCGGGTGGACACTCCGGCCCGTAGTTTCGGGCCTTAACATCCCCGCCCGCGCGTATCATTTATGCGCTTCCTTATACCGCGAACCGCACAAAATCTGTTTTTAAATGAGTGCGCTTTTGGCGCAAACTTTTTATCCTCTCCGGCCCGGGTAAGCGCGCCGTCAGGCGCGCGCCGCCGTTATGCCGTCCGATAACAAGCACCGCAGATGCGACGCAACGTCGTTATCTCCGCTTTCAGATTTGAGCGAAGTTTCAATTTTCTTGCGACGACATTCAAGTACCCGCAGGGTACGGTGAGGAGCAAAAAATTGAAAATCCGCCAAATGTGAAAGCCGCAACTTCTGCGACTAAAGCCAATCATTATTATAAGGTGTGCGCAGCACTCCTTAGCCGCGCGCTTTCTATGCGCGCATTAATTGGTAAAACTATTTCTTTCTGCAAGACTCAAAGTCTTTGGCAAACTGCCTGGCGCTTATGCCTGTGCCGGCCGGAATTAAATGGCCGACTATGACGTTTTCTTTCAAACCTTGTAAAGTGTCAACCTGGCCGGTGATGGCGGCGTCGGTCAATACTTTTGTGGTTTCCTGGAACGACGCGGCGGATATAAAAGATTCCGACGCCAGCGACGCTTTGCTTATGCCGAGCAGTATAGTTTCGCCGACGGCGGGTTTCTTGCCCGCGGCCGTAACCTTCTCATTTTCCGTCTGGAAAATGTGGCGGCTGACAACTTCGCCTTTTAAGAAAGCGGTGTCCCCGGCGTCTACTACTTTCGCGTTGCCCAGCATCTGGCGCACTATGACTTCAATGTGCCTGTCGTTAATATTAACGCCCTGCAGACGGTAAACTTCCTGTATCGCGTTAAGCAAAAATTCCTGCACTTCTTTTATGCCTTTTACGCGCAGCACATCGTGCGGGTCAATGGCGCCGTCGGTCAAAGCTTCGCCGGCGCTTACCTGGTCCCCTTCGTACACGACAAGGTGCTTGCCCTGCGGAACGGCGTACTGTTTAACCTGGCCGGTTTCTTCGCTGCGGACTACTATTTCCACAAGTCCTTTCGGCGAAGTTTCAAGGCTTACCACGCCGGCAAACTCCGCCATAATAGCGGCGTCGCGCGGTTTTCTGGCTTCAAACAATTCCGCGATTCTCGGCAGTCCGCCGGTGATATCTTTCGTGCCGCCGGCGGCTCTCGCGATTTTCGCAAGAACGTCGCCCGCGCGCACTTCCTCGCCGGACTCTACTAATAATATTGTGTCAATCGGCAGCGGCAGGCTTAATTTTTTGCCGCCTTTGCTTTCCACGACTATGCGCGGGTTCTTTTTACCCATGCGGCTGGCCGTGATTTTGCGCTCTATTACGCCGGTAACTTTGTTTCTTTCTTCCTGCAAAGTTATACCTTCGGTAACGTCGATTAATTTGACGGAACCTTCGGCTTCGGCAAGCACCGGGATAGAGTGCGGGTCCCACTCCGCCATTAAAGCGCCTTTTTCAACCGTTGCTTTATCAGCGGTCAGCAGGTTCGCGCCGTACTGGATTTTATATTCTTTGACGGAGCCGTCTTTGCCTTCGACAAAAATGGAGCCGTTTCTTGAAATATTTATTTTCTGGTCCGTTCTGTTGGTGATAGCTTTAATATCTTTAAAAGTTACCTTGCCCGCTATTTCCGCGACGGCCTGAGAGCGGCTTAACACGCGCGACGCCGTACCGCCGATGTGGAACGTTCTCAGCGTTAACTGCGTGCCCGGTTCGCCGATGGACTGCGCGGCGATGATACCGACGGCGTCCCCGACGTTGGACATCGCGCCCGTCGCAAGACTGATGCCGTAGCATTTGGAACATATGCCGTTCTTGGCTTCGCACGTCAGAACGGAGCGTATGCGGACGCTTTGCACGCCGTATTTTTTAACCTGTTTGGACTGCTCCAGCGTGATAACGTCGCCTTCTTTGATAATTGTTTTTTCTTCTTCGGAACCGTCAGATTTTTTGGTTTTTACGACGACGTTTTCAAGGCTGGTGCGGCCTAAAATTCTTTCTTCTATAGGCTCCACCATTTCTTCGCCGCTCATCAGCGAAGTAACGACTATGCCGTTTGTCGTCCCGCAGTCGGCTTCGGTAACCACAAGATTGTGGCCGACGTCGACTAAGCGGCGCGTAAGATAACCGGCGTCAGCAGTTTTCAAAGCCGTGTCAGACAAACCTTTGCGGCCGCCGTGAGTTGAAATAAAATATTCAAGCACGGACAGACCTTCGCGGAAGTTGGCGGTGATAGGAGACTCAATAATTTCGCCCTGTCCGCCGGTAAGTTTTTTCTGCGGTTTCGCCATAAGGCCGCGCATACCGGCCAATTGTCTGACCTGCTGCCTGCTGCCGCGCGCGCCGGAGTCCGCCATCAAAAACACCGAGTTAAATTTCTGACCGGAGCCCGAGTACGGCGAGTCTTCAAACTTTTTCATTTCTTTAAAAAGTTCGACGGCCACGTCGTCCGTAACGCGCGTCCAGATGTCTATGACTTTATTATAACGCTCGCCTTCCGTGATAATGCCCGCTTCAGCCTGCGCCTGAATTTCTTTAATCCTCTTTTTGGCGGCGTCAATATATTTTTGTTTGAGTTCCGGTATAATCATGTCCGCGATGGATATTGAAAGGCCGGACAGAGTGGCGTAAGTATAACCGAGTTTCATTATTTTATCGAGCAGCTGCACAGTCTCGTATTTACCGTATTTTTTGCTCTTATAACATTCGTCGATAATACCGGCCAACTCTTTTTTGCCGACGGGGCCGTTAACGTACGGCCAGCCCGCGGGCAGGTTGTTGTTGAAAATAATTTTGCCGACAGTCGTAAAATCTTTCCATTTATTAACGTCCGCCATGTCTTTGTCTGAAAGGCCGGCTTCTTTAATTTCGTTGATACCGCGCACTTTAATTCTGGCGTGCAGCGAAACTCTGCCGTAGGCGGCGGCCATCAAAGCTTCTTCGCTGCTGCCGTAAAAAGTACCTTCGCCTTTGTCGTTAAGTTTGACTTTCGTTAAGAAACTTACGCCCATGACAATGTCATGCGACGGCGCCGCTATCGGGCGGCCGGACGCGGGCGATAAAATATTATTTGTCGCCATCATCAGCGTTCTGGCCTCAAGCTGCGCTTCAAGAGATAACGGGACGTGGACGGCCATTTGGTCTCCGTCGAAGTCGGCGTTAAAAGCGGCGCAGGTTAACGGGTGAAGCTGTATCGCTTTACCTTCGATTAACACCGGCTCAAAAGCTTGTATGCCAAGTCTGTGCAATGTCGGCGCGCGGTTTAACATGACCGGGTGGTTTTTGGTGACTTCTTCCAAAATATCCCAGATTTCAGGTCTGACGCGCTCTAACATTTTTTTGGCGGCCTTTAACGTAACGCCCTCTTTTTTCATAAGCTCGCCTATGATAAAAGGTTTGAAAAGTTCCAGCGCCATTAATTTGGGCAGCCCGCACTGATGAAGTTTGAGGCTTGGCCCGACGACGATGACAGAACGGCCGGAATAGTCCACGCGCTTGCCCAAAAGGTTCTGGCGGAAACGGCCGTGCTTGCCTTTAATAACATCGGACAAAGATTTGAGCGGCCTGCCGCCGGCGCCGATGAAAAATTTGCCTCTCGCGCCGTTTTCAATAAGCGCGTCAACGGCTTCCTGCAGAAGACGCTTTTCGTTGTAAATCATCACTTCCGGCGCTCTTAAACTTTCAATGTGTTTAAGACGGTTATTTCTGTTAATGATACGCCTGTAAAGGTCATTCAAATCAGACGCCGCGAACCTGCCGCCGTCCAGCGGGACCAGCGGGCGCAAATCCGGCGGTATTACGGGTAGGACGGTTAAAATCATCCACTCCGGCCTGTTGCCGCTGGTTTTAAATTCTTCCATCGTTTTAATGCGGCGTATTAATTTGCCGCGTTCAAGCTCGCTCTGCGTGTCTTTGAGTTCCGCGTGAAGTTTGGGAAGTTCTTTGTCAAAATCTATGCCGGCAAGCAGCGTTTTAATGGCCGGCGCGCCGATATCGACTTTAAGGCGGGAACCGTGTTTTTTGCGCGCTTCACGAACCTGCACGTCGGACAGCAAATCCCCTTTTCTGAAATCAGTCCTGCCGGTAACCGTGTCAACGCAGTCTTCCACGACGACGTAGCTGGCGTAGTAAACCACGCGTTCAAGGTCCGTCGTTCTCATGTCAAGCATTATGCCGATTCTCGACGGGTTTTTGCGTAAAAACCAAACGTGCGCGACGGGCGTGGAAAGTTCCAAGTGGCCCATTCTCTCGCGGCGTACTTTTGACTCCGTGATTTCAACGCCGCAGCGGTCACACTGCATGCCTTTATATTTTACCCAGCGGTATTTGCCGCAAGAGCACTCATAGTCTTTCGTCGGGCCGAAAATGCGCTCGCAGAATAAACCGTCTCGTTCCGGTTTCAACGTGCGGTAGTTAATGGTTTCCGGCTTTTTGACTTCGCCGTGGGACCAGGCCAAAATCTGCTCCGGGCTGGCAACGCCTAAACGTATGGCGTCGAAATCAAAGAAATTTAACTCGTCTAACTTTTTTGTTTTTTTAGTTTTTTCTGACATTGTAAATTCCCCCTTAGCTAACCTTGCTTTCGTCGATAACTTCCGTCGCGGCCGACGCTTTTGTCATCTCTTCCACGACTTGCTGTTTGTTATCTTTAAGCAGTTCAACGCTAAGGCCAAGAGCCTGTAACTCTTTTACCAAAACTTTGAAACTTTCCGGCACGCCCGGCTGCTGCGGCGCTTCGCCGCGGACAATGGACTCGTACATTTTTGTTCTGCCGGCGAAGTCGTCAGACTTTACCGTCAAGAATTCCTGCAGCGTGTAAGTGGCGCCGTAGCCTTCAATGGCCCACACTTCCATTTCGCCGAACCTCTGTCCGCCGAACTGGGCCTTGCCGCCGAGCGGCTGCCTGGTAATCAGACTGTAAGGACCGGTGGAGCGCGAGTGCACTTTGTCTTCGACCAAGTGTATAAGTTTCATAATATACATGTAGCCGATGGTGATTTTTTCGTCAAAAGGCAAACCCGTTCTGCCGTCGTATAAAGTGATGCGGCAGAAATCGTCCGGCAGATGTTTTTCCGGGACGCCTTTGGCGATTAAAGCTTTTTTGGCTTTGCGGACTTCTTCTATAACGGCCTGTTCCGTCGGGCCGTCGAAGACCGGCGTAGCGGCGTTATAATTTAAATTCTTCGCAGCCCAGCCTAGCATGGTTTCAAAAAGCTGGCCGACATTCATACGCGAAGGAATGCCCAGCGGAGAAAGCACAATGTCTAACGGAGTGCCGTCCGGCATAAAAGGCATGTCCTCTTCCGGTAAAATTTTAGCGACTACGCCTTTGTTACCGTGGCGGCCGGACAGTTTGTCGCCGACCATCAATTTGCGTTTGCTGGCTATAAAAACTTTTACGCTTTTGTTGACGGTAACCGCCAGTTCGTCGCCTTGTTTGGAAAATTCCATTTCCCTGTCAAAATCTTCAAGAATTTTCTTCTCGATGCGTTTGTAAAAAGCGTTAAATTTTTCTTCTTCTTTTTTTCTTTCGGCTTCTTTGGTGAATTTTGCTTTAATGTGTTCAAGCGCGAGTTTTCTCTGGTCTTTAAGAGCCTCAAGTTTTGTGGTCTTATCGTCTTCAAGCGCTTTTATTCTGGCTTTTTCTTCCGCTTTAGTAAGTTTTTCTTTTCTTACAAAAACGCGGGTGCCTATAATTTTGCCGCTGGTGCCCGGCGGAACGCGCAGCGACGCGTCGACAACGTCGTCCGCTTTTTTGCCGAAGATGACTTTTAACAGTCTCTCTTCCGGCGTAAGCTGCTGTTCGCCTTTAGGCGTGACTTTGCCGACAAGGATATCGCCCGGCTCAACAACCGTCGACGGGATTATAATTCCGTCCGCGTCCAGGTGGGATAAAGCTTCCGCGCCGATATTCGGAATATCGCGCGTAATTTCTTCCGCGCCTAATTTCGTGTTTCTGGCGTCCACACTGAATTCGTGCAAGTGCACCGACGTAAAAACGTCTTCTTTAACAAGTTTATGGGAAACTAAAATAGCGTCTTCGTAGTTATAACCTTCCCAGCTCATAAAGCCGACAAGTAAATTTCTTCCCAGCGACAAATAACCGTCCTGCATGGCCGGCCCGTCGGCGAGTATCGCGCCTTTTTTAACGGTATCGCCGGTTTTGACTAAAGGACGCTGGTTAATGCTGGTGTCCTGGTTAGAGCGTTTGTATTTAACAAGCTCATAAATGTCCGCCGGGCCGCCGGCGTCGGGCTCAACAGCCACGATATCAGCTGACGCGAAAATGACTTTGCCCGGGCGCTGCGCCGTTATCGTTGAACCGGAATCGCGCGCGACTTCATGCTCAATGCCTGTGCCGACGAGCGGAGCTTCCGTCAGCAGCAAAGGCACGCCCTGCCTTTGCATGTTGCAGCCCATCAGGGCGCGGTTAGCGTCGTCATGTTCTAAGAAAGGGATTAACGCCGCGGACACGCTGATAACCTGCAGCGGCGACACGTCCATATAGTCAACCTTAGACGGAGGAACAATAGGATAATCGCTGCGAACGCGGCAGTAAACCATATCGGTGTTAATTTTGCCGGCGTCTGTCAGCGGCGTGTTGGACTGCGCCACCATCAAATCGTCTTCCTGGTCGGCGGTCAAATACTCCACGTCGTCGGTCACTTTGCCGCTGTTAACTTTCCTGTACGGAGTTTCTATAAGGCCGTACTGGTTAACCTTTGAATAACAGGCCAGCGACGTGATAAGACCTATGTTCGGACCTTCCGGCGTTTCAATGGGGCAGACGCGGCCATAGTGGGTGTGGTGAACGTCGCGCACTTCAAAACCTGCGCGTTTTCTGTTAAGACCGCCGGGGCCGAGCGCGGATAGTCTGCGCTTATGCGTAAGTTCCGACAGCGGGTTAATCTGGTCCATGAACTGCGAAAGCTGCGACGTGCCGAAGAACTTCCTTATAATAGCCTGCACAGGCTGCGCGTTTACAAGCGCGCGCGGCGTGTGGGACGAAAGCTCTTTATTCATTCTGTCGCGCGCGGTTTTCGCCATCTGCGAAAGGCCGACGCGGATTTGGTTTTCCAAAAGTTCGCCTATGCCTCTTACGCGGCGGTTTCCCAAGTGGTCAATATCGTCCGTCTTAAAGAGCATCTCCGCGCCGTACATTTTCTGCGCGTCTTCGCCGGCGTTTAAAGCCAGCAGATATTTGACGGTGACGATAATGTCTTCCGGCGATAACGTTCTGCGTTTTTCGGTCGGGCGCGTGAACTTTTTAAATTTAAGATTTTCAACTATGTCAAACAGCGGCGCGAATTTCTTGTTGATTTTATAACGGCCGACGTAGCTGAGGTCGTACCGTCTGATATTTTCAAAAATTAAGTTGTCAAGGAAAGACTCCGCCGCTTCTTTGACGACGAAATCCTGCCCTCTCATCTTCTTATATATATCCGCCTGCGCTTCTTTGGCGGTTTTGATTTGGTCCTTGCGGTTCTCAAGCGTGGCTAAAATAGCTGGATCGTCCTGGCGCGGACTGCCGGAAATTATTTTAATTTTTTTAATGCCGCGCGTAACCATTTCCTTAAACACTTTATCGTCAATGGTCAAAGCGGCCTTTTCGTCAAGGTTCCAAAGCACTTCGCCGGTGGCCGGGTCCGCGATATCCTCGGCGGCGTAACGGCCTACGACGTTATCAATCTCCGCCGGTTTTACGTCAACGTCCTCGCAGTTGTAAAAAGCCTGTATAATCTGCGCGTTGGTTTCAAGGCCGCACGCTCTTAAAAACGTGGTGGCCAAAACTTTTTTCTTGCGGTCAATGCGGACCCACAGCGTGTTCATAAGGTCAAAAGAAAATTCTATCCACGCGCCGCGGTACGGAATAATGCGCGCGACAAAAAGTTTTTTGCCTAGCGTGGACTGCTTTTTTTCTTCGTCTTCTTCAAAAATAATACCGGGGGAGCGGTGCAGCTGGCTGACGACGACGCGCTCCGCGCCGTTGAAAATGAAACATCCGGCGTCCGTCATCAAAGGTAAATCGCACAGCGTGACGTCCTGCTCTGACGCTTCTTTAAGTTTGCCGTCTTTCTTTTTGACGGATAAGCGCAGCACCGCTTTAAGCGGCGCGCTGTAAGTGCCGTCGCGCACAATGGCGGCCTGCGGCGTGGGATAACGCGGCTCGGAAAGTTCGTACTTTACAAAATCAAGTTTCATGCTCCCGTCCGGCGCTTCAATGGGGAAAACGTCTTCAAAAGCGGCCTGCAGGCCCTTTAATTCCCTTTTTGCCGTGGGAACGTCCGACTGCAAAAAGTCCCTGAAGGACTGTTTTTGCATGTCTAATAAATCCGGTAACTGGAGTTTGGAGGAAATTTTGCCAAAATTTAACTGTTTCATTTTTTATCTTCGTTATATTGGCTGAGATTTAGTTTTAAGACGGAAAAAACTTTAAATCTGTTCACCGTCCGGGCTCAAATATTTAATTTTATGCCCGTGGTGTTTTTTGATTGAATTACTGGTTTTGTTTCTTGCGTATTCCACTTAAAAGTTAAACTTTATTTTCTCCCCTTTGTAAGGGGAGCGGCCCGCCAGGGCCGAGGGGTTTTTAACCGGGAGACAATTTTTTGTTAATCGGTACAGGCTCAAAACCCTTCCCCGGCTTCGCCGGTACTTCCCTTAAAAAGGGAAGAAAATTATATTTTAAGTAAACTGCGCAACCCCTCACCCCGCCCTCCCCTCTGAGGGGGAGGGAAAGGATGAAGATTTTTATTTATTTCAAGGTAACTGTGCCGCCGGCTTCGGTGATTTTCTTTTTCATCTCTTCGGCTTCGGCTTTGGCGACGTTTTCTTTGATTACTTTCGGGGCGCCGTCCACCATATCTTTGGCTTCTTTAAGACCTAAGCCTGTGATTTCGCGGACAACTTTGATTACCGCGATTTTCTTGTCGGCGGCGGCGCTGGTGAGTTCGACGTTAAATTCAGTTTTCTCTTCGGCTGCGGCGGCTGCGGCAGGAGCCGCGCCGGCGGCTGCGGCTGCCACGGGGGCGGCTGCTTTTACGCCGAATTTATCTTCAACGGCTTTGACGAGTTCGGACAGTTCCAGAACGGTCATGCCGGCTATTGCTTCTAATATTTCATCTTTGCTGAGTTTAGCCATTTTATTTATTTCCTTTTGTTTTGGGTAGCCGCAATTCTGTTTAAGCCATGCTTAAACCCATGCGTTTATCTCTCACGAGACTACCACCGCTCTTTGGCGGGTTTGAGATTTTACTTAGTGCCCTCAACTGCTTTAAGCACGTAAGCCAAATCTCTGATGGGAGCCTGCAGGACCTGCGCGGACTGGGCGACCACGCCGTAAAGCGCGCCGGCAAATTTGGACAAGTTATCGGTTTTGCTGCCAATGGCAGCCAACTGCTTAACCTGCGCCTCGCTGTACCAAACCCCGTCGCAAAAACAGGACCTGAGCTTCAAAGCCTCAAACTTTTTTGAGAAATCAACGAGCTCTTTAGCAACCGCCGCGACGTCTCCGCCTATGGCTATCGCCGTGGGGCCCTGGAACAGTTTCCCGTCCGCGCCCTCAATGCCCGCGTTTTTAACCGCAAAACTGACTATGGAGTTCCTTTCCACGCGGAATTTAGCGCCGGTGGGATTAAGGATTGTTCTAAGTTCAGCCATGTCGCCGAATTTCAAGCCCTGGTAGGACACGAAAAACAGTACGCCTGCGGTTTTGATTTCTTTAGATAAGTTTTGAGACTTTTCTACTTTTTGTTCTTTTGTTAAGTTCATTGTTTTTCACTGCTTTCTGGCTTTCGCCAAAAATCTATTCGCGCTGTCCGTCGTAAAATTTTCCGTTTTTTCAGAAAAGAAAACGACAGCCAAAGACATTCCCTCTTATCCGGGAAGTCTTTCGCAGCGCTAAAAACTTTAACTGCTTGTACAACCTTTAAAATATTATACCAATTCCGCCGCTTAAACGCAACATGTTTTGCCGGATTTCCGGGCGCGTAAATTTATAATATAATTATACTAAATTTGTTATAATCTATTTGCAGTAAATTTTCACGGGGGATATTTATGAAAAAATGGATTGGCATACTGATTGTTGTCTTGGTGGTTATTTTCGGGTTGTTTTGGGCGTGGAGCCATTATTCAATGCACAGGTCAACGTCTATAGGGACGGCGATTAATTCGGCCCCGGCGCCGACGCAAAACGCGGCGCAGGCCGGCGCAAACTACTAATTCCGCGCCGAACAAACAAAAAAGGGCGGCCCAAAGGCCGCCTTTTTTATTATAATACTTTTACCAAAGAGGAATTTATGAGCAAAAGTTTTCTTATAACCGTTATTTTAATCTTGTGCGCTTTTGTAGTATTCCAACAATGGCGCTGGCACTCAATGCGCCACTCACTAGCCGTGGCAAGAAAAGCCGCGCCGGAAAATATTGTTAAATCCCCCGCAACTAAAATAGATTCCGTAACAAAACTAAGCGAAAGTAAATCTGGTAGTGCACTTGCTGCGCTTGCTCGACGCTGGTCTGAGGAGGACCGTAAATGCCAACTAATTTTAAAAAATACCTTTGAACCATTTTCTTCATGCGGACAAGACAGTGATTGTATGACGATACAGCTTGGTACCTGTTTCCCGGAAGGGGCAATAAACAAAATTAATTTAGAAAAATTTAACAACAGCGACTCTTTGAAACAGGCAAAAGAATTTTGTAGTTTATCCTGCAAATGTGCAATCGACTGCGCCAGCCATTATACCGCAAAATGCATTAAAGGAAAATGCGCGGTGGTTGAAAAATCCGCATTGAAATCAAAATAACTGATTTCTATTTCTTAACTTTGCTGAACAGGTAACGGCCTCTTTTGCTGCCTTTGGCTAACCAGTCCAGCTGGGTTATCGCGCGCGCGGGGCAGAGGTTGAAACACAACTCGCATTGCTGGCAGCCTTCGTGCCAGACCGGGCGGCCGTTTTCCATAGTGATTGCCTGGACCGGGCACGCTTTGGCGCAGGCGCCGCACGACGTGCAGGCGTTTGACACCTTCCACCATTTCCAGCCGCGCGGGATAACGGTTTTCCTGAAATATTTGAACATTATCCTGTAATGCAGCCTTAAAAACCACGGCGTTCTGAACGCGCGCATGTTTGATTTGCCCGCCACGATATCAGCGGCCATGCGGCCCAGCGTGCGCTCAGCTATATTTACCAATCTTTGCGCGTTTTCCGGCGGCATGGGATTTGTATAAACGGTAAAACTGCTGGGCATTAAAATCGTCGTGGCCGTCATAATATTATATTTTTTGCGCCACAATATTTTTTTGGCTTTTGACAAAGCCCAGCCGACGTGCAGTTTGTTGGCGAAAGACGTAAACACGCATATCTTTTTGCCGGCAAGGCGCGGCATGCCTTCAAGCCACGTCTGAACCGCCGGCGGCATGCCGAAGCCGTAAATGGGATAACAGAAAATAAAAGTGGTGTAATCGTTAAGCTTGTTGTAGTCGTACCCCAGAATCTTATCCACGTCGGCCTGCTGGCCGAGTTTGACAAGGCTTTTCTGCAGCGTCTCCGCGACAAACCGCGTGTTTCCGCTGCCCGAGAAGTAAAGAATTAAATATTTTTCCATACTTATATTTTAACTTATTTGGAAAAGAAGACTCCGTGAAATATGATTTTTAACGCGGCGTTTTTTCAGACGATAAATATAATAGGTAAACGCTTTTTTTTACATTAGAGCCCGTATATAATATATAGTATGAAAAAAATTATAAACGGGTTTACGTTAATAGAGCTTCTTGTCGTCGTGTTAATCATAGGAATACTGGCCGCCGCGGCTATGCCGCAGTACACTAAAAGCGTTGAAAAAAGCAAAGCCTCCGAGGCTTTGATAATGGGTAGAGCGATAAGAGACGCGCTGGACAGATACGCTTTGGCAAACGGCGCGTGGCCGGATACTTTTAACGCGGACGACCTTGATATTTCTCTGCCGTCCGCCGCTTCCTTTTCCGGCGCGACAATGACTTTGAACAGATTTTCTTATGCATATTCATCACTCGGCACGGGCAAGAACGTTCTTGTCGTAAGGCAAATAAAACCGCTCAGCGACGGCTCCGCCGTATGGTTTGACATTTATTCCGTGACGTACAGCAAAGGGATAATACACTGCAACGCCAACGTCGGAACCAAAGCGGAAGATATTTGCAAAACATTCGGCAAATATGACGCGTTAAGCGGCATACAAAGAAGATACCTCCTGTAATAATTTTTTAAAACCGCCTCAAATCATGCGGGTAAAAAACCCATTCCGGCGTGTTTATGGGGCCGTCTTTAACTTCGTACCACGGGCTTAATTTTTTGTTCAGCGGGTTTTGCAGAATCTGCGTTTCCTGCGCCGGCATATAACTTTGCGCCAGCATGTAAACTTTTTGGCCGTCCGCGCTGACCGCCGTGTCGACAACTATTTCCGCGTGGCCGTAGCGGAAACCTTTTGTCTGTACAAAAACGTCGCCGGGCTGCATATCTTCAAAATTTTTTACCGGCTTTAATTCTTTGTAAAGCGACGCCGTGTTCGCGTACGCGAAAACCCAGTCCATATATTTTAAAAACTTCGCGTAAGAATAATCGCCTTTGGCGTAATCTTTAAACTCTCGCGGTTTGTTGTCGGAAACAAAATTAAATTTTATTTCGTCAAATTTTTTCTGCGCGTACAAATATTCGCCGCGCAGCCGCATAACCGCGTCCGCGCACTGCTGCAAATCTCTGGGCGAAATTGGCATGTCGACAACGGCGATATAAACGCCCGGCGTATATTTGTAAGTGCCGTCGTAATATTTTACGTAACTGCCTTCCGGCTTTAAAGGAAGAGAACGCAGGTACGCGGCGAAAGAATCCGACGCGGCGGCAGTGCGCGTAAATCCCGCCGGCGGCGGGAAACGCTGTTCCAGCGTGTCCGCCGCAGCCAGTAACGCAAGAAAGAGAAAAATAAAAACCGCGGCGGATTTTTTTAACATTTTAAAAAGCGCCGGTCTGGACGTTAAATTTGCCGTCGTAATATTTATACGATTTCGGCGTGAATTTCAAAATGCAGTAGTCGGAGTTGTCTTTGCCTTCAGGATAATACATTTTCCAGGTATCATGCCAAAAGCTGTCTTTTGTTTTCTTGTCTTTTTCTTCTTCTATTACCCCGAGCAGAAGAACGCCCTCAAAAGTTTTCGGGTTCGTCATGTAAACGGACGCTTTTTTATTTTTCTTGATTTGTTTCATTTTGGAAGACGACGCGTTTGTCGTAAAATAAAAAATATAATCGCTTTCTTTGAATTTATCTTTCAAATGCGGGCACACTTCCGCGTTACGCAGATTAAGCATGGAGCGCACTTCCGGCGTGCCGTCTTCCCATACGGTGCAAAGGTCTATAAACGGCATGAGCGGGAACAGGTTTGTTATTTCTTTTTTTATCATATACCCTCCAGTATAGTTTGCTTAATTTAATTTTCTCCCCTTTTTAAGGGGAGTACCGGCGAAGCCGGGGAGGGGTTTTGGGCGGGAGCAAAGTGTTTTAGTTCCGCTGCCAATATAATAACTACAACAACCCGCCTCCGGCGGTATAAAACCCCGCCCCTGCGGCACGCCTCTGACGAGGCGTGAAACAACAAGAGCCGCAGGTACTCCCCTTACGATGGGAGAAAATTAATTTGTCAACCGATTAAGTAAACCGTCCGCTCTAATCAAATATTTTAAACCGCAGTCTCAGACGGCCGTTTTCATAATTCCAGCTGAAAATTTTTATTTTGCCTACCTCGGACGTGTTTTTGACATGCAAGCCTATGCACGGGCACGCGTCATAATCCCCGACGAAAATTACCCGCAGTTCTTCACCGGCGGACGGCGGCAGTTTGCTGAGGTCGGCAATTTTCGCGGCTTCAGCGCGCGGCATAAATTTTATTTCCACCGGCAGATTTTTTGTCAGAATTTCATTTACTTTATTTTCAATTTCCGTTATCTGCGCCGCCGTCGGGGCGGACGGCAAAATATAATCGCACTTGCTTTTGTCTTTTTCTATATGCGCGTTAACGCTCCTCGGGCAGCCGAACGCGCGGACCATTGTTTGGTTAAGCACGTGCTCCGCGGTATGCATGGGCGCGTAGTAATCTTTTTTGGGCGAAAATTGTTCCATAATTAATTTTAAGATATTTTGATAAAATATTTGCATGAATATAAAAACTTTACCGCGCGGAAAGCGCGGCATAACAGCGCTGGAAATTGTCGGTTATATTTTTTTAATCGCCATTATAGCGGGTTTGGTGGTGCCGCCCGTGCAGCGCGCCGTCGCGCGCGAGTGGGCCGGTCAGATAGAGGCGCTTGTAACCGACACCGTCGACGCGCAGAAGCAATATTTCGCGGCGAATAAAAAATATTCGGTGCGGTTTGACGCTTTAAAATTGCAGATTGAAAGCCCGTCAAGGCCGCCGGTTTCAGATTTGGGGCTTGTCGTCTCGTCCGAAGATTCCAACAGAACTTTCCCGCATTATGAAATTTTGCTCAACACGCTGCCGCCGGCGCAGTTTGAGTCCGTCACCGGCGCTTTGTTGTCCGGCCATTACCGCGGCGCTGGTTTGACTTATGTTTTCAGGGATTTGAAAGACGGACATATATCCGTCGGAAAACTATTGTGTTTTGAAATTGACGATTACCGCTTCGCCGCCAGACCGGGCGGATTCTGCGAAGACGTTTTGGGTTATAAATATATTTATACGTCCAAATTCTGGATGGGCAGATTTTATGAAAAGCCCGAACCGGTAAAACCGGCGCAGGCCGTGCAGCAGCCTGTCCCGCAGCCGGCCGCGCCCGCCGTTAACGAACCCGCCAAACCGGCGCCGCCCGCGCCGGTAAAACCCGCGCCGAAAAAGACGGTAAAAAAGGTTACAAATAAGCGTTAAAAATGTATACTGTTGATAGGAAAATATTGAACAAGGGGGTGGCGATTATGGGATGCGGATGCAGCGGCGGCGGCAAGAAGGAGATAAAACATTCTCCGAATTGCAAATGTACGCCTCAACACCATTGCGGTTGCTTTGACGGGAAGCCTTGTAAATGTAACTAAAAAAATCCCGCGCTTAAAAGCGCGGGATTTTTTTATCGGTAATTTTCCAAGCCTGATTAAAAAGATATAATATTTTTATACACGAGAGGGCTATATGAAAAAAATTATTTTTTTGCTGCCGCTGTTTGTCCTGCTGGCGGGCTGCAATGAGACAAATCAAAACGGAGCCGACATGAACGATACGGATAAATTTATAGCGCAGTTTAAAAAACAGCCGAACGTCAAAGAACTTGACGGCGGCATTTTAGTGCAAACAATCACCGAAGGCCAGGGAGTAAGTCCCATCGCCACCGACACCGTGAAAGTAAACTACGTCGGAACGCTGGTAAACGGAAAAGTTTTTGACAGTTCCATCGCGAGAGGAGTACCTGCGGAATTCCCGTTAAATCAGGTTATACCGTGCTGGACAAAAGGCGTGGCGCAAATGAGAAAAGGCGGCAAAGCCAAACTGGTCTGCCCCGCGCCGACCGCCTACGGCAACCAGGCGCTGCCCGGCATCCCCGCCGGCTCCACACTGGTCTTCGAAGTTGACCTTTTGGATATAAAATAAATATTTAGTACATAAAAAAATCCCGCGCCGCCGAGCGCGGGATTTTTTTTAAACGAAAAGAGGTTAGTATCATTGACCTTCAGGCGGTTTTTCAGATATCGCCCCGTGTTCTTTTAAAAATGCGGCCATGTCTTGATACCTCTGTTTTTCCGCGCATGCCAGCGGATAGCCGTTACGCGCGGAATACGCGTTGACGTCCGCCCCGTTGTCCACCAGATATTTTGCCATTTCCATCCATCCGTTACACGCGGCCCAGTAAATGGCAAAACCGCCCGACGGGTTTTCTATATTAACGTCTACCCCTTCCGCTTCATGCAGAACTTTGACCTTATTTAAATTATTTTCCATTGCGGCCCAGACAAATTCTTCGCTTACGTCATAAGTCGGCTTTTGACTGAGCGCGCCATTTGACAACAGATAGTCGGCTATTTGGACGTGAGCGTTGAGAGCCGCCTCGTCAAGCGCGCTTTTGCCGCGCCGGGTTTTTACATTTATATCCGCTTTATTTTCCACCAGCAGTTTAACCATTTCTTCGTTGCCGTGACGGGCGGCGTTTATTAACATGGTGTCGCCGCCGTCTCCTCTGGCGTTTATATCTATTCCTTTTGAGAGTAAATATTTGAGCGAATCCATATCATTTTTAAACACTATGTCGCCTAAAATAAACTGTGCAAGTTTATTCGGCCCTTTATCTTTGGCAAAAGTATTTGTTTGTTCCGTAATCACTTTCAAAGTTTCCAAATTGCCGTAAATGGGAATACTATAACCGAAAGAGCCGTCGTAAATAAGCATGGTGTCTATATTCGCGCCTTTGGAAAGAAGGAATTCAACAATTTCACTGTCCCCGCGTTCCATGGCTATTAAAAGAGGGGCATTCTTAGGTTTACTCCCGTCGCAACGCTCGTTTACATCAGCGCCTTCCGCCACAAAACTTTTAACTTCTTCAAAATTACCTCTTTGCACCGCGACGCAAAGAGTAGGACTCTTCTCCTCCTTTTTTTTGAAAACAAGTATTTCTTTAAGGCGGGCCATGTCAGAATCTGAAATTTCGCCGGGTTTATTGATAGGCGGCTGCCACGTTGAAATTACCGGTTTTAAAACGCCGGCGCACTTATTATTTATACATTTGGCGTAGCCTTTGGGGGAAGGGCATTGGACGGCGCACGTGTCCATCGCGCTTATATATTTTTTAGGCTGTTCGGCGAGAGCTTTGGCGTGGAGATATTTTATTTCTAAAACGGACAGCGGTTTATACCTGAGGTCACAGGAACAAGTGTCCGCCATAAACCAGCCGCAGTCGCTGTCGGAAGAACACCCGTAAAATTTGTCGCCCATCGCGCGTTTTTTAGCTTCTAAATCTTTTAAAACCAACTTCCAGTATCTTTGCTTTTTCCCAGCAGAAATTTTTTCTTCTATGGCGGACAGCGTGAAATTCTTCCAGCCTTTATCCAGAAAAAAATATTTATAAACCGAAAAACCCGCAGCGGCAATTATGACAATTATTAAAACCGGAATAATTATACGTATTACACTTTTAAATATTTTCATAGTTTTTATTATACAAAGAATCCGCGTCCAAAGCTGCGGCGCGGGTTTTTTACAGCAAAAACCATTTTCCTTTTGGCCGGAGAACGGGCTCAATCATTTGTATTTGAGAGCCTTAGCCGTGGTAATACAAAGGAGGTGGTTTTATGTCAGAAAAGATTCTCTGGCTTTGCACGATTTTAAGCGCAATAGCCGCTATCAAGACATTGTTCTTTGACTAAAACAGAAAGCCCTTTAGAATGAAAATTCTAAAGGGCTTTTTTTGTAAAAAGAAAAAGGGAACTTATAAGACTGACAGCGATCTACTCTGACAACGCCGAATTGGGCGTTACTACCATCGACCCTGAAGAGCTTAACTGCCGTGTTCGGAATGGGAACGGGTGTTGCCTCTTCGGAAATACCATCAGTCTAATAAGTTCCCCTTAAAATTAAGAGAAATCCGGATATAAATTTGAGATTCTTACGGCGGTTTACTTTCAGTAAACCACCTCAGGATGACGCCATTCGGCGTCAAATCGGGGTGGGAGAAGGACCGCCTCATCAAGCATTAACTCTACGCGGTTTGTTCCTTCTCACCATTCCGTCTGCTACATCACAGACAGAAAAATTTTCTTTTGTCTCTTGCCGCAGAGTTTACTATGTAAACTTTGAAAGAAACTTTCCGCAGAAAGTTCTACGACGGCAGAAAACTAAAAAATATTTAGAAAACCAAGCTTTTTTGTTTTGAATTTGAGTCTCAAAGCCAAAATTGTGATAAATTTAAGAATACGGCCAAGCCAAACGAGCTATTAGTACTGGTTAGCTGAACGCGTTTCCGCGCTTACACACCCAGCCTATCAACCCGGTAGTCTTCCGGGGCTCTTATTAATACTTGATGTATTTGGGAAACCTTATCTTGAGGCGGGTTTCACGCTTATATGCTTTCAGCGTTTATCCCTACCGAACACCGCTAATCTGCTATGCCCTTGGCAGGACAACAGATATACAGGAGGTTCGTTCATCCAGGCCCTCTCGTACTATGGACAACTCCTCTCAAGTTTCCTACGCGCACAACAGATAGAGACCGTACTGTCTCACGACGTACTGAACCCAGCTCACGTACCACTTTAATGGACGAACAGTCCAACCCTTCCCACCTGCTTCAGCGGGAGGATGTGATGAGCCGACATCGAGGTGCCAAACCGAGCCGTCGATGTGAACTCTTGGGCCCGATCAGCCTGTTATCCCCAGGGTAGCTTTTATCCGTTGAGCGATGGCCCTCCCACGAGGTACCACCGGATCACTATGTCCTGCTTTCGCACCTGTTCGGATTGTCATCCTCACAGTCAAGCTCCCTTCTACCATTGCGCTCAGTGGCTGATTTCTATTCAGCCTGAGGGAACCTTGGAACGCCTCCGTTACTCTTTAGGAGGCGACCGCCCCAGTCAAACTGCCCGCCTGCCACTGTCCCCAGCCCGGATATACGGGCATAGGTTAGAATCACAATTCCCAAAAGGCGGTATTTCACTGGCGCCTCAGCAACCTCCTCAAAGGCTGCTTCAAAGGCTCCCGCCTATTCTACGTATTAAAAATCATAATCCAATAACAAGTTACAGTAAAGCTCCATAGGGTCTTTTCGTCTTGTTGCGCGCAGCAAGCGTCTTCACTTGCACCACAATTTCGCCGAGCCCATCGTCGAGACAGCGGCTTCTTTGTTATGCCATTCGTGCAGGTCGGAACTTACCCGACAAGGAATTTCGCTACCTTAGGACGGTTATAGTTACCGCCGCCGTTTACCGGGGCTTAAGTTCATCGCTTCGCTTGCGCTGACGAATCCCCTTGACCTTCCGGCACCGGGCAGGCATCAGGCCCTATACATCATCTTGTGATTTCAGCAGAGCCCTAAGTTTTTGTTAAACAGTCACGAAGCCCAATTCACTGCGGCCTTTGCATGATATATTGCTATATCAATTCTGAGGCACTCCTTCTTCCGAAGTTACGGAGCTAGTTTGCCTAGTTCCTTGACGATGGTTATCTCGCGCGCCTTAGGATTTTCACCCCATCCACCTGTGTCGGATTACGGTACGGTTATAGTGCGAACTCCCCATGAAGTTTTTCTTGGCAGCGTAGTTGGGCCGCTTCACCGCATTGCTGCGGCTGACCTTAACCTTCAGCTTGACTGCCTGACGGATTTGCCTGTCAGACAACGCCTATGGTATAGAACCGGGACAACCTTTACCCGGCCGGCTTACCTTTCTGCGTCCCTCCCTGAGTTATGACGCGCACACTATAGTTCAGGAATATTAACCTGATGTCCTTCGCCTACGCCTTTCGGCCTGAGCTTAGGCCCGACTGACCCTGAGCCGACGAACGTTGCTCAAGGAAACCTTAGATTTTCGGCGGGAAGGATTCTCACCTTCCTTATCGCTACTTATTCCAGCATTCTCACTTATTAACGCTCCAGCACTTCTTTCGATATGCCTTCACTGCTGTTAATAACGCTCCCCTACCACTGCAAGGTGACGAATCACCTCACAATCCCTAATTTCGGTAGTATACTTAGCCCCGAGTCATCTTCGGCGCGGATTCACTCGACTAGTGAGCTATTACGCACTCTTCAAAGGATGGCTGCTTCTAAGCCAACCTCCTAGCTGTTTAAGTAAATCCACATCCTTTACCACTTAGTATACATTTTGGGACCTAAATT
>Ga0123354_10002967_pt1 | contig 23051 bp, 10 predicted proteins | sample TergutLab28metaG_2_FD_97872 | JGI IMG/M metagenome (GOLD analysis project Ga0123354, IMG submission 97872) | Labiotermes labralis P4 segment gut microbial communities from Petit-Saut dam, French Guiana - Lab288 P4 | ecosystem: Host-associated > Arthropoda: Insects > Digestive system > Gut ... | reverse complement strand
TACACCAGCATTCCTCTGGCAACTCCAAATATTGGGTAAATCCAATGTTTGCAGGACAGCAGCTACAGTGACTTTTCTATGTAGCTAAGTGGTCTAAACTGAACGTTGAACAAGGTCTAGTGAAATTTCTCCTGAAGACTCAACTAAAAAATTTGAAAAATCATAACTCCAGCTACAGTTTCCACAGATAACATTTCCAACAAACAGCGCAAATGCAATACAACAATAGGACAGCCATTTATTGCCGCCATCTTCTGGTACAGTTCTTAACAACTACAGATGATCCACATTCTTATTGCTCTCTGTCTTTCTCTCTCTCACCACACACACACACACACACATACACAGGAGGCAGAGGTACAGCTCTACCCATACTTGACCACAGCACTGGATGGGGGTGGGTAGTCAATGCCACATCCTGGCTGCTTTAACCTGGGAAAGAGATGCCATACATATTGTACAGGAAGCTGGGTGGGTACAGAAAATACTTCCTCCACAGGGGTTTGAACCCTGGATTCTTAAGCCCATAGCAAGTCACCACCCTGCTGGCCCCACTCCCCTCTCCCTCTCCACCACACACACACATATGCACAAACACACAAAACACAAACCACAGACTAATCCACTATGAGCTGGCTGCAGTTCATGAACATGTTCTATACAAACTGTACAAAATATGTCCTACCACAGCCCAATTTGACCGCATTATCAAGCTCAGTGAACTGAAACCTTGATCATGTTGTGTGCCAGCATTACAAGTTTGAACTGCTGTAGAGTTTCAGTCCACATGTCAATCTCAGCTGGTTTGGTTGTGTTTTGATGAAAAAAGGCGTTATTCAAAATGTCTTTTAACATTTACATATCAGAAATATACTCACAACCATTGTGTGTATGGTGTCTGCAATGGAAATAGTAACCATACGTGCATACAAAGCCCAGGGGCTTGGTCACCCAGATAAGAAAATTTGGTACAGTGGTGCCTAACATTTTCAGCACAATTACCACACCTTCTTTTTCCTTCTGTACAAAAGTGTGTGTCAGTTCACACGCAACAAGCAAAAAAGTGCCATATAACAGTGATTTCCACAGGTATCTACAAAATGTGGGTTCTTGGCATGGTACTTGCTTCAAGTCACCCCTCTGGCACTGGGAATTTGGTAGTCACTCCTAAATTTTTGGAAAATTTGTGGATCCCTAACCATAAGACTATTGGGGGTTTAATTGGTCACTGGGTCAAAATTCTAAGTCCTCATTTCATCAACACAAAGCAGCAGTACTGTGAACAACATTATACCATTTGGCAAAATAGTTAACAAAGTTCTTATAACATCAGGATCATAAACCTGAAGAAGTGAATGACAGGAAACACAACACAGGCAATGTACTTTCAAATACAAGAACAGAATTAACAGACGTATTAGTATACCTTTATGTAGCTGCTATCTAGAGCTACTGATTTTCTAGCATCGTCTAGAGCATCCCTGTATTGATGTAGCATCATGTAGCAAGCAGAACGATTTCCATAGTACGCTGATGAGTCAGGACACAGCTCTGAAACAATTTCCTAACAACAATAAAATCTGTTGCTGCAAAGCTGCTATTTACTTATGCTACAGGATTTCAGAATGTCAGAGTCCTAGAAACTACTGAGACCATACCTTACAAAAATATTAACACAAAACAATATGCATGTATGAACAGCCAAAAACATTAACATACATATAGAAAAAATTCACACTGAAGCTCCCAGTCTTCTTAGATGTGACACTGCGTCACATGGAGTAGTTCCTCACACTTCAATCTTCAAGATCACTCTCAATTTTTGTTGGGCTGCTTGACCCCAAGGATGAACACACTACAATCCTTCCAACTACTCACCCAAAGACAGTATCAGATCCCAAAACTGCCATGAAAACTTCATATCAAAAAAAAAAAAATTACAGTAGTTACATGATATTACATTTATTCTGCAGCCCCAATATGCCTGCTACAAATGTGGCCTACACACACACAGACATATACATAAACTGTCACATATGAGAAATTAAAATGGCAATACTAAAAATCAACTCCTTGCAGCAGAATCCTTCCCAACCTACTTCCTTAACATTCTTTTCAATATTATAGTCCCAACTCAGACAATGCTGTCTAAAGTAGGTCATATAAATTAGACATCACAACCAATTTAGTCAATAAGAAAACAGGTCAGGGCCCCTAAGAAATGTTGTCTTCTGTCACCCCAACTAGGTTTGTACAACAGAGTTCAAGTTCCTTCACTCACTCACTCACTCACACACAAATCTCCCCAGTCGTTATGCCAAACAAAAAATTTAAGACTACACAGTTCTAAGTCAAAAGATTTTGTTATGCTGTGGACAACAAACAGTAACTCAGGAAGAAATACCTCCTTTACTGGGGACCCTGAAGGATATGTAAAAGAAACACTCTGGAAATGGGCACCTCTCTCTATAGGGGCCCCATTGGGGAGCCTGGAGGTAGGTTCATTTACCAGTGACTTTGACAGACAGTAAAAGAGCACTGTGAAAATGGAGTCTCTCTCTTTATGGGAGCTCTGTGAGGGGAACCTGGAGGGAGGGCTCCTTTATTGGGAACTCTGCAAGCTACGTACGACATGTCAAGGAAGGTTATTGCAATGCAGCATCTCTCTCCTTATAAAGGCTCTGTGAGGAAACGTGGAGAGAGGGCACCTAAACTGAGGACTCTGAGAGACATGTAATGGAAGGCTCTGGAAATGGAGCATTTCTTTTATAGGGGTCCATAAGTGGAACCTCAGGCACTTAGCAAGGGTGGGCTCGGCCAATATGTTTATTGGACTAGGCTACTGTTCTTTAACAGGATACAATCCAGGGTTACAGTCTCCCTACTGGACACAACACCCTGAGAAGTCTTCTCTACATAAGAGGGGTGATTGACAGTCTCTTATGTAAGAGGCATGGGGCAGAGGAGGAAACCTCAGCTCATGCTTCACGTGTGTGTCAAGCATTGGTGACAAACATACCTATTTGGGTTCCTTTTTCTTGGACCCTGAAGATGTTTAAAGTCTAAGCTAGGGGCAATCTGAAACTATTAAAGGAACAGGGCTCTCATGACATGGACATCAGTTTAAGGGGCATAAAGGGCCTATCAAAAAGGCCTAAGTGCACCAGGACCAAAAGGGATTGAACCCACTTACTACTGCAATCTATTCTATTCAGATACAAACACTATAAAATCTTGTTTTTCTCCTGAGCTGATAAAACATGTCACTACTTGAATCTTCAAATCATCAAGTAATTGTTGCACAAGACACTTACAGGATTACAAGGTGGTTCCTTCACTGAACAAATCTCCTGCAGTATGTATTGCAGACAATGACTTATATGGATTCCCCACTGGAAAAAAGTTTTCTTTGTTTAAACTACACGTCCGCAACACAAAAACTTTTCTTCCAAAATAGAGAGAGATGAACCTAAGACTGTCAACCATAAACATTCCAATATGACTCAAATGCCTGTTCCCAAGCTGCCGAATTTTGACTTCTCACAGCACCAACAAAGCTTTTCTATGTGCTTCCAACTACAATGTCTAGGATTGTTACAATTTGCCATGACAAAAACACATTTACAAATTAAACATGAAGTTCTTCCAGTCATTCTAACAAAATATATTCATATATCCACTTCTCATGAAAAATTCTACATTATAAATCAACTTCATTTAAATAAAAATATAAGATGCTTATTGGAGTAAAAGTCATCCCATTGTATTTATTAAATTATGTCTTCTATACAGGATATTAAAAATAAGTTGTTTCTGCTTAACTTGGTACTGCTTTAGGATGCTCAGAGATCATAAATGAAATACAGCGATACTAAATTGTAAGGCCAGTTGTGTTCAATCCAATTTCACATACTCCTGGGATGACCTTAGCTCTAAGTAACGTACCAATGCATTAAAAAGGCCACATGAAGAGTACCATCACCTGAATCTGGCCTGTGGGCCACTCATTTAGCTACCAAGTTATAAATTTTTGCTAAGTTAGCACATTTAAGATAGCATCAGTGGTTGGAAGTTCATTACAAATCATTACATACGGCTCACTTTAAAACTCTCTTACTACCTCAGAATTGGCACAGAAAAGAACAATAATACTCATGACATACAACACCAATGCATTTATTAGTCACAAGAATTAGTGCAAAAGTTTATGTAAGTAGGTATTAATTAAACTTAAGTACAAGCCACATAATCAGGCCTCAAACACAGAGAACTTATCAACATAAAACACTTCAATGCTTAGTTACCAATGGCTTCTGTATAGAATGGAAGTGCCTGCTTATATTTCTTAATTTTATATAGCTGATTCCCACTTTCCTTCTTCAGTTCTGCCAGTCTGAAATAAAAATATGAACATACAATATCTGTCTAACCACATATATGCCATGTTACCAAAATGCACAATCTCCTTAAAAACAAAATGTAAGTATGCCTCTGTGTCTAAGCACCATATCATGAAAACATACACATACAGGGGACATAAAAGTAAGCTTCACACATTCAAGACAGCAGCACTGGATGGGACTGGCATGCTTCACACCCCAACCACTCTACCTCCAGAAAAAGATCTCTTGTAATCATTCCTGAAGTGAGCATGAAGTTTGTCTTTGCATTATGACAAAGACAAAAATCCCTGCTCCTTAAGATAATATTAGTCCTTTGAAGACTGGTTTTCACCTAGAATACATATAAAATTTCAGTTCATATACCACAGAGTACAATGTGTCTCCATTACAGAAGTAGTTAACACTGCTTACAGAAACAGTTGCTGTTTATTATCAGAATCACAAGAAACTCATACTTCATTCTGAGGATAATGCAATTTATGTTACAGCAGGTGAGTTACCACTTGTCTCTGAAGGGTCAGAACTGGTATTAAACACAATTCATGTAGCACAGGTCTAACACTGGTTCCTGTGAACTGGAAATGGACCCACTGGTTCGATAAAGAAAGGGAATTCATTTCCCAGCTTGGTAGATATCAGATGTGCAGGAAGGACTCTGCTCCATGGTATTAGTTCTTAACACAATGAAGTACAAGCTGGTATTCATATAAAGTACCACGGTGATCAACTCTACAATGGTATAATCATCATCACAGTAAGCTTCACGAAACCTGGTCAATTAGTAGACTGCATCTGAAATGTAATGGCACACACGCAGAAACCAGATTTCGTCTTTCGGCGAAATGGACAAATCCATTTAAATCGGCGGAGGCGTCAGTTCAGTCGACTACCGGCAGTCGAGGTGTGCGCATCAGCGGTAGTAATGCTGGATACACCATGTTCCGAGGTAGTGTGAAGGGTACTGACTACCCACTCCATTCGCCAGTTTCCCCTTCACTTCCCCTCCCGTGCGTCACTGTGTGCCATCACATTTCAAATGGACTCTACCTCCAATTTTAACACTTTAAAGTTGAGAGATGTCTGTTTTACATAAGGACTAAGTACATACCACAAAGTAAACATTCTAAACCTCAGTTATATAAAATCTACCGGTTAATGCTGTATAAGGTGAAAGTCACTATTTGTTCTGATATCATACATAACACATGAACACAGTGTCAGCACAATATCAAACTTTTGAATGTTAAACCTGATGGTACATTAAGTAACTGCTAGGCTTTAAAAGCTTAGTGTTCAGGCTTAAACATATGGAACAACAAATAATCACAGCTCACACACAGAATTTTGAAAAAGAAACTTGGTTCCTAGAAATCCTAAAAATGACTGCACACATGATTACTTTACAAAAAAGGAATAAATGGTATTTATTCTTAGTGTAGTCAGTAATTTTATAGCACTGTATTACTTGCTGTGTTTATGCAGAATAAAGAAATCCACAAGTTCCTAACCCAGAATCAAAGCAGTCACCTCCCAAAACGTTAACCCTGAACTGACAAAGTCAGTGCCAGCAGCAATTCAGACTGCGCCCAGCAGCGATTCAAAAACTGTGTTCTATATAAGTAACAAGGATTCAAGTATAGATCCCGGGGTTTCACACACATTCTCTAATGATCAATTGTAATTTTAAAATTACAAATATGAAGTTGATTCTCTCCACAATAAATTAATTTATGCCACATCCCTGATCCAGAAGCATAACAAATTACCCTGTCATACAATTAACAAGCTTGTAAACAAAAGCACCCAAACTGGAGATCCAGCATATTTAAGAAACAAACTCTTCCTTCAGTTACTCTTTACCACTAAACAATCCAACCAACTACTCGCAACTAGTAATAAGAATCAACGATCATTTTAAGTTAAATAAATTTTTTATTACCAACAAATTTCACTCACCCACATATATGGGAAACTACTCCAACATTTTTGTAGATCAGCGAAATTTGTTCTGCAATTTGTTGTTAACAAAACTTACGTATATCTATTGCACGAAAGATGTACAATACCAAGATCAATCTAGCATTGTGAATACAACATTTCTGTCGATATTAACTGCTTTTGAAAGATACTACGTTAAACGTGGACAGCAATTCTGAATTTCCTGTCTCTTCCCATCGTTCTGCAGGCGCGTATTAAGAACCCATCAGCGAAAGATAATTCATGTGAATATTACTTTATAACCACTAATGGTGCGCATACATACAACATACAATGTAATGCATCTCGACACAGGTTTTTCTTGGTTTCGCTGTGTCTATAAGAAAATGCTGAGATGATTCCCAAGATTCCAAATTGCCACTACATGCTTTTCATGTAGCCCTCCCGACTTAAATCTAGTAGTAACCAATTTCATGTTTTGTTTTCACGTAAAATAACCACTGCCACCGGGTAACAATCTAATTCCAGTAAATAAATATTATTATTATCAAACTCACTCATCAGTCGTGATTATTTCCTCCACATCCATTTCCAAGCCGTGCATAGTATCAGCCATCTTTTTGCGTTGAGATCGTCACCTGGTCAAGCACCGATTACTCTTGTGAGTACTTTGCACTCCAAACTCCTTTCGAATGTGGTACGATAGTTAGGAATTTTAGCGGCGGAACGCTCGCAGTGGACCACGAATGACAGCGCCACGTCATCCGTGGTGATGTGCAAGTACGAACTGACTTTTCGTGGTTATCGAGTGGTCTGAAGTGTGGAAAGGGGCGACGGTGAGTTACGTAGTAACTTGACCGTTTGTGGGTAGGTGAGGCGCTACAGTCCACAGTTTATCTAGTTTACAGTCAACGGTTGCAACGATGCCGATGAACTTGGTGAACAGGTCCACGTTGTTGGATCGGCACCCCGCCGCAAACACATAGTGGGCCAGCTGGTAGATATAGTCCCCCATCCTGTTGTAGGGATTGAGGAATGCCTTCACATGCCACCACGTGCTCTCGGTCATGTTCGTATGAGTGAACTACATCGTGCCTGAGGCACAAAACCTTCATGAAATTCTCAGCGGAAACCATGAACCGTGCCTGATTGACATGGAAGCAGAGCATACGGAAGCAGATGTGAACCTCCGACATCGTCATCGGTAACCGTCCTTCCGATTTGTATTGACGCACCGGGACGTTTGGTATACGCACGTATAGCGCACCATACTGTTTCGAATTAGCCCCACGTCCTTCAAGACATGAACGCCGACGTTGGGATCGCTGAACAGGAATGCGAGAATCTACTTAGTAGGAACATCGTTGGGGCCCAGCGTTGCGCGACCGAGCGTCGTGGAACAAACGTACGGCTTGGACTTGTGGCGCCGCTCGTAGGTTCGAATTACATATGTAACATGTATATCCGCCATAGATGTTAAAAATAAACACTTTTTGTATGAACACTAATGTGTGGAGGGTATGCTGGGGAATGGGAAACAGCAGCGCCAACTGCGGCAGACCTGCTTTAATACAGTCCCGAGAAAGGAGCGTTACGTATGGCAGACGGTCAGAACTAACATACTTCGCCTGAAAGGAGAGCCGTGGATATTCCTGTTGTTGGGGAAGATAATTCGTTGACGTGAGTAACCATGTATGCCAGTAGCTGGTTCGGATGTCTGTGATCACAGATCGTACACGTGCTTGAAAAGTGCCGCCATGTTTGTACAGAAAGTGGAGGTGGGTGATGTATTGGAATATATTGCTTAAATGTTCGTTTTTGCTGTCGTAGGATTCTCGAAGTGCAAATCATTATACTTACATGAACGTGAAAAATGTTACGGGAGACAAATATACGCATTTAATCCACATAAGATGGTACAGAAATGTGTCACATGTACGTTAAACTATCTGAAAATACTTTGCAAGAAATGCTTAGTAACCCTCATGAATTCGTTTCAGAGTTGGGGACTATCGTATGCTTTGGGCGATAAAAGTGCAGAATATGTTTTCGGTTATATGAAGTTAATGTGACATTAACCTAAAATTTGTCTTGTTCAGGTTCTTACCGTTCCGACATGCCAGCCACGTCATTGAATCACTTTTCACTCCGAGGTTGTCAGATAACATTTTTCGTGAACCTTATATTCGAGCTCATATTTTCATTTTTCACCAATGCAGGTTACATTGCCTCATTCTTGTCAAAAAATTAAAAGGATAAGATGGTTTTATTTCGGTTACTGGTGTCCGCCACGCATACCTTGTTCATTCGCTGCACATGGTATTTTGTAACTTAACTAGATGTTTTAGCCGCGATCAGCTAGACTCACTATAGCGTCTTAAGTCCCCGCGGAATCGGAATCCATTTTCCTGCTGAGGATGACATTGTGTTGTGCTTGGTGAAGTATCTGTCGGCAAGGCATATAAAGTGTGTTACATTTCAATATGAAAACAGAGATGACAGGTGTATATTAAACAATTACCCACAGCACTTTTATTGCATAACAAGTTTGCATCCTCTGGGATATCACCTGGCAACTTCTGTTCGCAGGGACATGATAAAAGATACACTTTGTATGATGTAAACCTGCTCCCACAATAGAGATTTTTCTGTCACTTAGAGCTTCATCATTTAATGGTGCTTTGTCCAAACTGTCATGTTTAACCACAGCCACATAGTAATGCCATTACAAAAAAATTTCTCCTCTAGGATACCAGGCATGGAAACCCATCATCACTTATACAAAGCTGGGACAAGGAGGTCAGGTTTCTGGAGGATCAAGATGGACGGTGGGAAGAAGGCCCTTATGAGAGAACACAGTACATATTAACTTACAATTGAGAATACACAAAGACTGAAGACCTTATGTGTCCTGGTTTGAACTCAGATCAGGTAAGACTTTGTGAGGCTGAACAAACTGATCACATTCTGGTCTCACTTTCCTACCTCCTTGTTGACCCGTGAGCTGTTGTGAACTAGGCAATGATGAATAGATTGATATTTAGGCAGTATATACATTTCAGTGATTTGGGGTTTCTTACTGGATTGACCTTGATGTTGGCAGTAGATCAGGTCTCCAAAACATTGGTTTATGACCCTCATGTGACATAGCTGATAGCCTCAGAATGTTAAGAGTTAGGAATAAGACATTTTAACTTAAATGAAAAACAGGAAGGATGTTTTCGTTTGCTTTCTTTCATGTTTCTTTTTCTAATTATTCCAGAGCTAAAAGTTGTATCATCGATTGTGATTTTTGTGGACATAGTGTGGTGACAAAATGTATGAACAGGATCCACCCTGAGCAAGGAGTACTCTTGAGAATGTGTCATTTTGATGATGTGTTCCTGGTATAATTTTTGCCTTCTTGATTCTGTGCTGTCTATTGGGGGAGCATTTTAATACGTGAACACCAAGTCATGGAAATGATGTCATTATTTCCTTTTCAAATGTTGGTATGGATTCATTGGTTATGATATTTTGCTTGCAGTCTACAGTCAAGTGTGGTTAATGTCGTTTGTATTTACAAGAAGTAAACTTGTTCTTATGCTTTATTAAACTTCATACTCTGGAACATATGAGGGAATGGGAGTGTAGCACCATGGAGTTGTAAACTATGGATTGTGGATTTTGGATGAGTCCCAGTGTTTGTCTGGGTGCAGTACTGAAAGTAAAAGTCGCCACTCCTGCTAGGAGTGGAATACCAGTCATCCTGTGAGCACGCAGGCCAAATATTCATTGCACTACCCTACCCAGTCCGTATTCTGATTGCACTATCCTGCTTTGTGTCTTATCAGTTCACGCACATCAAGCCAGTTGCTGGTCATGACTAACTGAGCTGCTATGGGTAATTTCTTACACTTGAAGCACAGGTGCCCAGCCACTAGTCATATACACTGGCATGTTTTGTATACTTGAATACTGCTGGTGCATTCTGTAGCCGGTCATTGTACAGAGCTACCGTAGCTGACTTCTTTTAATGAAACTTCAGTCATCCGGTCTGTAGGAAGTCACTAAATTAAGTTAGCTGTTTGGGCTTACCTTTTATAATTAAATTCTGTATCCACTTCTAGTCAGTCACTGTACTAACTGCGCTAGTCTTGCTTACCTGGCTGTCTTGTCTAGGTGGCCATATTACTGGCTTAGCAGCTGTTTCATATTACCTCCTATATGAGGTGCCAGCCAAAAGTTTTTGGACTGATCACTTACAGTGCTAACCGGATATAAGGCAGCTTTGTGGTAGTAGGTACCTTTGAATTAATTTATTGTGAATTTGTGTGGTGAGTGTCAGTGTAATTTAATGTTGTGTTTTCTGCAGTTTACGTTTAAATGTGTTTGTGTTGAGTGCTTTCTCTGACCGTTATAGTTTAGTGAAGTGGCAGACCTTTAAGGAGCAGAGAGTTTGCTACAAGTTTTGTTTTAGTCTTAAGAAAGTAGCTTCTGAGACTTGGAGAACGCTTATAAAGAGCCTTTTATGATGACATCATGAGTAGGATACAAACATCGAATGGTATTCATTTTTCAGGTCACCATACTTCGGCTAGGGTTTTGAATGTTCACGTCCTCCATCATTAAGTCAGACTGATGAAAATGTGGAAAATATGCATCAAGTTGGTTATGAGGAGCGCATATATTTGATTATGTTTGCAACATTCTAGGCACATCATATAATACATCATGACATATGAACCAAAAATTTGAGGCAGATTACTGCAGAATTTGTGCCCATCTGCTGAAAGATGACCGGAAACAAAACCAGCTTGCTGTGTGCAAGGGCCTACAAGAACAGAGCAAATAGGAAAGAGACTTCCATTCCAAATTTAGAGCAGGAGATGAAAGCTGGGTTTATGGTTATGACCCAGGAGCAAAGCAGCAGTCTTCCCAGTGGAAGTGTCATCTTCTTGTCATCCAAGAGAGTTGAGGCAGATGAAGTCAGACTTCAGGATCGTGCTTTCTGTTTTCTTGAACAGTGAGGCAGGTCTTCAGAAGGAGTTTTTTCTTCATTGTCAGCCTGTGAATCAACAGTTCTGCATAGGAGTACTAAGGGTTTTTATGGAAGCTGCTGGGAGAAAATGTCCGACAAGTGGCGTACACAGGATTGGCTGCTGCATCATGACAATACACCATGCCACACGGATTCACAGCATTTTCCGGTGCCTAACCAAAAAAAGATGGTGGTGGTATCTGGCCTCTCTACTTCTCCATCCCAGTCTTCATGGCTTATTCTGGTTCACAAAAATAGAAACATTGTTAAAGGGATGAAGATTCAAGGATATCCTGAAGACAAAGCTCAGTCACAGGCAGCACTGGAGCATGTCACAAAACAGGAGTTTCAGAGGTGTTTCCAGCTGTGGGGGAGACACTGGGTAATGTGTTTAAACCACAAAGGGATCCCTTTGAATGAGACAATACTAAACTGTAACTAATTTGAGCCTAAAAGTGTTACATTCCCTCAGTCTGGGAACTTTTGACTTGCACCTTGTAATATATTCTCGTTTTCCAGTTCAGTGAGATTCTGCAGTGACAGCTGTCCTGGCTCCCCTTGTAATCAAACACACCCATAAAATTGCTGTATACTGCTTGAGCTCTGTTGATTTATAGAGGTAAAAACAGTGTCTGGGTCCACAAACCATTGCTGACTGAAGTTAAAAAAGTGATATGGGACTGATAAATGCATGTGTTTTGTATCATCTCATAATATACCAGATTACTTATTTTTGGTAACTATTTTGTTGACATTAATAAAGTAGCTTTATTTGGTTGCAGTGGTTCAGGTGCCACTATTTGAGTACTACTGTTTGGTTGGTGTCATCCAATTGACAGTGTGTGTGATTGTTTTTTTAGGTTGCCACTGTTTGAAGAGTTTAATTCTGTCGCATTATTTGAAGGAAAATTGGAAAGAAAATTGGATTGCTGTATTTGATGGTCACATTCTGCTGTTGGATAAGAATTCATCACTATGAATCATTCAGTACTGCCCTTTCCTAGTGAGCTATGCTTCTTACCTGGGTGAATACATGTTAATATTTGTATACTCTGAAGGTCATCAAATGTAGGAAAAAGAATGCAATGCCGATGTCACAGGCTGTCACATATAGCAATTTCTGTAAGGTGGATATTTTGTAACACTTGACACTGTAGGTTTAGTAGAGCTGCTGATGTTTGGTGCATGGTGTAATACACCAGTGTTCAGAGGTATGATATGCCTGAAGGACGTTTTGACACACGGAACGTGTTTCAGTCAAGGGATACTGAGCAGAAGGTGCAGATGTGTGGCATGGTGTTGGAGAGTTGGAGTAAACAGCTGTAGCTTCTTTCCTTCACTATACGAGCACTATACATGTCCTTGTAATATTACTGCTAGTTGTGGGAACATGAGTGTTGTTGAATGTTATTTGACCAAACATTATACAAACGTAATTTGGCAGTTTCTAACATTTGAAACAGAAGCAACCATTTTGTAGGTAGTGTGAGTAACTCACTGTTTAGACTCTGCCTTCACAGTTATGTACTGTCTGGTTCTGGTAAGTTGGAACTTGTTGGTTGAGGAAGTGGGGAAAGGAACAAGCAACGGGGAGGATCAGGGTATGGGGCTGGTACCCATTTTATGGCACTAGGCTGGTACCCGTTTTATGGCATTGAGTGGGAGTGGAAAATACCAGTCCCAAATACAATGGCCACTAGAACATTTGGAGATTTCTGTAGCATTTAGGTGATCTAAACATGATGAACTGTGCAGTGTTGCTTGTCTTTACTGTGTGTGTGTGTGTGTATGTACAAATTACTTTTGTAAATATTTAGTGTGTTATTGTATATTTTGGTATGTTTGTATTTAACTTGTGTTTGTGTAGAGTGTATAATACTTTGTCTCCTCCACAGCATAAAACTATTCACCCTAAGGGCATGGAAGTTGTAGCAAATGTTACTGAGACACGTGACAAGGAAGCAGGGCAGAAATTACTGTTGAAGGACAGTCATGTACACATGGATATTTTGGTTAACCATTTGAAGGATTTAGAGAAAATGCAGGGAGAGAAATGCTGCAAGTCCACAATAACTTCTGAAAACCCCAGGCAAGAAGAGGCAGAAGTGCAGTCCTAATGTTGTATTTGTGGATGACTTTGATGAATGTGTTATCAGAAACACAAATAGTGTAGGAATTATGTGGAGGAAATGCCAGTTGAATAGGAAAATTCTGGTAGAGAGAGCAGACATGACCTGGAGGTCATGGTACCTGAAGGAAGTACAGGAGTATTGGGATAATGGACACTTGACGCTTTACACGTACACGACATAGACAGATAGCAACTTAACATTTCGCAGATTTAACATTCATAGGTGCATGCATCGCTAATTTATTCTCAGAGTACAACCAACAAGATGCAGCTTTTCTCAATTTATTTCTTTCTGTAAGACGCACTACATGTTTCAGACGGTTTTTCCGTCCATCATCAGGAGCTCAAAACTGCACATACAGCTTCAGGTATTTGTCAGACCATTACTGCTACCTGCTGCTAGCCTGGCCAGGCTGGCAGCATTTCACTTATTTCGGCTGGACTTCAAGCAGGAGACTACCATGGACAAATGAACGCAACAAGTGGGAAACCAAGAAACTTACTTACAACTTTCCACCTCAGCCAGTAATTGTTATAGATAATTCTCCCTCTCACTGTCTATAGGTTGACAGACCATTGTCAACTTGCATAGTAAAAACAGGCATGATATAGCTTTGCAGGAAGGCTTATAGTGTCTGATGAGACCGTGAGCAAAAATGACTTAGTAGTTAATTCTTCTCCAGAATAGATATCAACACAATTGATAGCATACTGACTAATCATGGTCATGCAGTTTGACTGCCTCCGTACATGTGACATAAACCTATAGAGCTCACAGAGCCTCAATTAAAGAGACTCACGCATGAAAACATCACAGCAGGTATGCACCTCCAGTAATTACTACAAGTTACTAATGACCTGGTGTGACTTGTAACAAAGGATGACCAACAGAGTTACTGGAAACATATTGAAAATATCCAGAAAGAATATTTGGAAAGAGACAGGGTCGTTCCTAGTGTCATAGACAGCATTATTATACACATGAATCCTGATGGCAATAGTAGTGGTGATGGTGAACGTGAAGGCAGTGATACGGAGGATAGGAGTGATTGTTCATGAAGTGAAGACATGGACTTGTAGCAGGCAGTCACTGTAATGTCAATGATAAATGCTGTAGTGCAGGTAATAGTTGCTGAGTCATATATCTTCATCAGACAAGTACCCACCCCATGCTACATACATTCTCTAAATACATTTGAAGTCTCAGTTCACCAGAATTGGACAGTACATTCTGCATGACATGTATTGCCATCTATATATCCCACACTAGTGAAGCTGATAGTTGCAACAGCAATGGGTAACAATAGGAGCACCAGTTGTTACAATTAGGACTGTGCTTCACTGAGTGGCTGTTTTAAAATATTTATTTTAAATTTTATAAGTAAATATTGCAAATGTATGGCAGTTTGAACACAAAAATTTCAAATGAAGCAGCAGTTTGACTTTTGGTAACAGAGACCTTGTATATTAGAACAGCAAGATTGAAATAATGTGATAAAAGTAAGTAAAAATTACAGCATTGTATTGTAATGGCAATGTAAAGATAAATTGATGACCCTTCTGTTTGATTTTTGTGTTTCAGACATGCATAGTTTGTGTTTTCAGATGGTTAATTTTCATTCCATCCAACCATAATTCATCTTTGTGTCATCACATGAATAATATTTACAGTATAGGTCCACTACTTGTTCACCCCAATTTGTGGTGGTATATTGAGGATGGCAGTATGTTGATGGTGGCAGTACATTGAAATACCACATAATAGGGAATTTATGTTTACAGACTTCCATGGGTGCAATGTGAGGGTGGTGCTGTATCAGGATTTTACTGTATTTTGCTAAGGATTTGTTCAGGCAAACTGTAAGTATATAAAAGTGTATTTTACCTGCCGCCTGTGCAAGAGGAAATTATTGGGGATCATCATTGTGGGGTTCGATGAAATGGGTCAATTACTGATCACATATTTTGGATTTGTCAGATACTTGAGGGGAGGGAGGAAAGTAATGAGGCAGTGCATAGAATTCAAGGAAGCCTATGATTGATTTAGGTTGGAGGTAAAGGTAAAGGTAAAGGTAAAGCAGTCCCATTACAGGCCTGGACAGGCCCAGAGGGTTCCGGGAAGTTAAGACTCCCAGATTTTGTGACAACAGCACAGGATGGTGGTAAGGTTGTCAGCCTTACGCACCGGCCGCCTTTACCCCCAGGAAATACTGCTGGTACTCATTTCTGTTAGAGGCTGAGTCGACCCCAGGGCCTTAGTGCGATCGGAAGGATTTTACGTCAATAAAAAATCCACTGACACCAGCTGGGATTGAACCAGCGACCTTCCGATTTGTAGAACAGCATTAGGTGGGAGGTCTTGTATAATATTCTCATTGAGTTTGTTATCCCCATGAAATGATAAGGCTAATAAACGTGTCTAAATGAGACCTATAGCAGAGTCTAGGTAGACAAGCATATGTATATGAGTGGTTTGAAGCAAGAAGAGTTATTGTTGCCGTTGCTTTTCAACTTTGCTTTAGAATGTGCCATTAGGAGGGTTTAGGCAGACCAGGAGGGCTTAAAATTAATTGGTACGCATGTGCTTCTATTTTATAATGATGATCTTAGTGTATTGGGTGCAAGCATACATACTATAAAGGAAAACACAGAAACTTCAGTGTTCATTAGTAATGAGATTGGTTTAGAACTAAATGATAAGAAAACTAAGTATATGGTCATGTCTTGAGACTGGCATGCAGTGTAAAATCACAACATATATATATATAATAAATCCTTTGAAAGGTTGGAACACTTCAGATATTTGGGAACATCCATAGTGAATCAAAATTATATTCATTGCAGAAATTAAGTGCAGATTGCAGTCAGGGAATGTTTGCTATTATTCAGTACATAATTGTTTGTCTTCCAGTTTGCTGTCCAAAAATATAAAGGTCAAGATATATAGAACTATAATTTTGCATTTTGTTTTGTATGGGTGTCACACTTGGTCTCCGACAGTGCGTGAGGAACATAGGCTGAGGATTTGTGGAAATAGGGTGCTAAGGAAGATATTTGGGCCTACGAGGGACAAGGTAGTGGGAGAGTGCTGAAGATGACATAATGAGACACTTTGTGATCTGTACTGAGATGAGTGGGGCATGTAGCCTGTATGGGGAAGAGGAGAGGTGCATACAGGATCTTGGTGGGGAGACCTGAGGAAAGGAGACCACTTGGAAGACCCAGGCATTGATGGTGGGATGATATTAAAATGGATCTTCAAGAAGTTGGGTTGGGGCATTGACTAGATTGATCTGGCTTATGATAGGGACAGGTCAGAGGTTCTTATGAATGCAGTAATGAACCTGTGGGTTAGCTTCTCAGGAAGGACTCTTCTCTGTGAAATTAGTTTTTTTACCTGTGCAGGAAATCGTGATTTGGCCAGTGCATATCTGCGGTCGGGAAGTTGTGTATCTGCTGGTCAGTCAGGATTAGACACTTTTTTTTTATGTTCCCAGAAAGTTTTAAAATGTGCTGATACAAATGTCATAGAATTTCAGAGCAGTAGTAGAAGCATCTTGATGAAAATTCACTCCAATATTTTTGTATTAAAATCATCTTCTGTCGTAAAATGTTTTTATCATGTTAGCCAGTTGCTTCTAAATGACCCACTGACTTAGACAACCACTTGGAATTCATGAACTTTGTGTCTGTGAACTTCTTATCTTGAACTTAAATCAAATGCTTGTACACACGTGGCTGATGCTAGCTGTTCGTTATTATGCATATAAGCTGTTATAAAATGTAAAGTTGCCATTTGCTGATGACAAGACAAATTACTAACACGGGTGAAGGGCAAACCTCAAAACCTCTCATATGATGGTTGAGAATTGATTAATGTGTTGCCATTTAACATTGAAAGCATGAACTGGCACTGTAGTCTCTACAGACTGTTTGAAAGTGTCATTGTTAATAGTTTTAATTAAAATATTATGGATGAAGTTATTTATGCGTATATATTCATGTAAGTAAGGAAATAAATGCATAGTGTAACAGTTCTGGTGTACAGGAAAACCTCGATAATTCACAGTTGGTTAATTCAGAATGCCATATAATTCACAGTATGACATTCCTCAGCATTAGGCATGGGATTTTGTGTACACCTTAATTTGGCTAATTTTATGTATGTTTGATTTATATTTGATTACTAATAGTTGTTTAGTTCGAAATTTTTTGTAGCAGTTATTCTTAGTGATCTCTGTGCTGTTATAATTTCCTCAGTTTTACCTTGATGGTAGACTGTGAACTAAGCATAACAGGAACTGGTTTGCTGCTGTTTTTGTGTTGTAGAGAGTGGCTAGATTAGGTATTAATAATAGTACCAGTTGCAGTAGGTTTTTCCTTTTAAAGTGTTCTTCTGATATGACTTAAACTTTTTTGGTTTACTAAATTTAAAAATTTATTCTTTTCTCGTATGCTGCAGCTGTGTTATATTTATGCCTCATATATGTTGTTATGACTGTGTGTTGGTATGTCTGCCTTAGCCTTGTTTTCATCATAAGTGATTAGAATATTGTCTGCACATCCATAAGGTGCCTGAGAAGTTATATACCTGACTTGTTTATTGATTTATTTCATTGTAATGTTAATAAAAATCCAACCAGATGCAACAGTATGCAGATATTTATTTACTGCAAAGTCACTCTACGTGTTTCGGGTGTCACAGCACCCATCATCAGGAGTACTAAAAACTAACTGCAACCTCCGGTACAGGTCATAAAACTGGTACAGCTACTTCCCTCCGATGTGGCCTGATCAGTCCACGTTGGAGGGAAGTAGCTGTACCAGTATTATGACCTGTACCGGAGGTTGCGGTTAAAGTTTTTAGTACTCCTGATGATGGGTGCTGTGACACCCGAAACACGTAGAGTGACTTTGCAGTAAATAAATATCTGCGTACTGTTGCATCTGGTTGGATTTTTAGTGACATTGAATTAAGATGCACAGAACCATGAGTTTAAAATTTATTTCATTGTGTCTGCATTTTATGACTTGGCATGACTTTACATGAGTTGACAACCTGGGTGGGAATGCATATGTGACAAAACTGTGATGAGCCAACATCCAGGGTTGCATTTTCTCATTATTAGTAGTGTGTTGTGTACAGATGGGAATGACAGTTATGAGCAGCTAGTCTATTGAGAAGAGTTTGGTAGCAAGTGTTTGGATGCACAAAGACAGCACAGGTCAGGTGAAGTTACCATTTTAGCAGAGATTTAGGAAGCCATGTCTGTGCAGAGCAACTCTTTCAGTGTGGGAAAGAGTGTGTTTATGCAGAGGAATATGAAGGATTCTCCTCAGAGTAGTCAACCAGTATCCTGAACGGTGACCTTTGTTGTGGTTGCTGCTTTCATTGAATGATCACCACAGAAGTCCGTGCGGAACTTGGAGTTCTACTTTTGACCATATTTTCTTTGATGGAACTGTTCGTAGTTTTACATGTGTTAAATGTGGAATTATGTTATACCAAAGCCGAGCAACAATGGGATTATGTAACAGGTGTCATTTTAGCAAGGTAGTGCTCCAGCACATTTCACGCTGACTGTGTGTGAATTCCTCAAAGAATCAGTGTATTGGTTGGGGTTGTGCAACATCCCCTTTGCCACTTCCATGGTGGCCGTGTAGCCCCAACTTGAGCATACCTGATATCAGCCTGGCACCAACTGTGCATTGTGAGTCATCATTACTGATACCTGCATCTCTTGAACACCATGAATTCCAAGGAAGAGGTCACAAATGATGTGATGATGCAAGGACAATGGGGGGGGGGGGTCCCACAGAGATCTGCCAGATCCATACGATGTGGGTGGGATGAAATAAATAAGTCAGGTGTGCATTGTCTTCTCACACATCCTGTAGGATAAGAAATTAATGCTTTACTCTTGCTACTGCTTTTAATAAATTTATCTTCCAAATTTTATAGAAAGTTCTTGAATATTGACCTGTAAATAGGCAATCCCAAAGGTGCTCCTTTCTTATGTTTATAATGTGATCCACGAAACTGAAAGTAATTTTTATCTGAATTAGCATTTATTAGATTGGCCATTTATTTACTACTGTTGATGTGTTAATTTTTTTATTAATTATGCCATAATTATTATTGGTTCCATTATAAATATGTTGACATATATAACTTATATCCAACATGATCAGTTCAAATTCTTGTTTCACTTTAACATTACATAGGTTTGCTAACTGTGTATAGTTTTTATACTACATTCATTAGGGAGGTTTGGTATAGACTTCAGTTGTTCCACCACTGATAATAATGCCTTGTAACATTTCCATGACAGATACAATATTTTTTTTTTTTGGGCATATTTGTAATGAAAAGTTGTAACAGTATGTCTCTTAGCTTCACTATACTGCTTTGTATGTGTCTGCATATAAGAATTCAAGCCGCTATACAGATTTTTATAGAATTTTTTATTGGGGAGTTTACAAAAATGTGTTAACCTTTTGGCGCCGGAATTATTTTTTTAATTTTAGCACACTCTGTATTTAAAATGTGAATAATACAGGAACCAAATAGGTTAGAATTATGAAACAAACTGCATTTTGAAGAGAAAAAATGGAGAGTATACACCATGTTTAAAATATTCGGTACCCATATTTGTTGAATAAATATATAAAAGGCAACTTTGGAGGTTAGCGGTGCGGTACGTCAACTATAGTTGACGTTAGGCATCTGAAGGTTAATGTTCCAGTTTTTGTTCAGGTGGAACAATAATTGACACATCACTGAAGACCTATATGAATTTCTGAGTCCACATCTAGCACTATTTGGACAAGAAATTGCCATGCACAAAAGCTGTAGAGTAGAATGAAGCATGCATTTTATGTCCTGTATGTTTCTATGTAAGCCATACGTTTTCTGATAGAGTTTAAGAAGAAGATGTGAACATGCCAGAAGTGTTACACTCTGTGTACATTTCCTAACATGTTTTTAATTTTGTAGTATTGGATGCAGTCTCTGGTACTATTTAATTTGCTAATTTTTTACTTTTATGAGAAACTGTTGGAAGAGTGATAATTTGAGTCCAAGTCTAATGGTTGTGTACATGAAGAAACATACGGCTATTGTTACAGCCAAGCCTGTAGTTAATTAAAATTCCAACAGTATTTTTTAAGTAAATAGAAGGATAAGTGTATAATACAAGATGACATTAAAGGGTCAGTTTTTCACCACCTTGTAAATGGGAACTGAAACTTACTGAGACGTCGAAAGGTAAGAGGAAGAGTCGGTGGCATAACAGCAGCACAGTTGAGGAAGATAAGTTCAAGGTAATGCATTATAATATTTTGGTTTGTGGTGTTCATATACATATGGCCTCCATTATTGATTCAGTCATACTGGGTACTTGGATACAATGTAAATTGTCTCTGTGCAGGCATGACATTGAGACTACACAGATTCTCAGCCACAGTACTGTGACTATTCGAGAAAACTGGCTGTTGGGGTAAGAGCCAAGAGTAATTTTTGGATAGGAGCCTGGGTGAATTTCAAAGCTAGGCTGCAACAAGGTTTGGAAGAAACAATCAGCCTGTGCTAGGAATTGAATTCCACTAATGTTATGTTAGGAAAATTATTTGTGGTGTTCTGATATGAGTTTTGGAGGAACTGGATATAGAAAAAGGTTTCAGTAGCTACAAATATGTCTCATAGTATTTGTTCTGATGGGCACTTCTCCACCACCATATGTAGGCTCCTATATTGGTAAGCACTGGGGCCCTTCTGTTAAAGTGTTAGGCTGTCACCTGTCACACCCTGCCCTCCACAACTACTGCAGTTAGTACAGAACTCATCATCTATGTGGCGGTGGAGTAGAACCTGCATGGCCGTTGGTTGTTGATTTCAAACTTTGGTGTGCATTGCTGTGAAGTGTGACCATGTGTTGTGTACAGTGCAGTTTTTTATTTTTTCATTAAATGACAGACTTTAAAGAGCAGTGCATGTGCATCGAGTTGTTGTTACAGATTGGCAAAGTTGGTGCCGAAACTTTTCAAATGTTAACATTTACTTTCAGAGAGGAAGCTAGTAGTATTTGATTGTTCTGCAGAGTCCAGAAACGGAATGACGTCTGTCAAGGATGCTGAGTATTCAGGGTGCCTGGACACTGGCAGATTGTACAGAATGTGGAACATATTTATGGGATTTGGCATGAAAGTAGATGTATTACTCTCCACCAGTTGGCTAATGAGTTGGGCAGCGTTTTTATGTATGCCATCAAATTTTGACACCAGATTTAATTTGTGAGAGACTGTCAAAATTTCTGCCTTGTATGCTGATTGATGAGCAAGAACAATTAGAATTGAATCATTGCTTTCAGAAGACATGTCATTCACACTTCCTTTCAGAGGTCATTACATATGACATGAGATCTCCCTGCCTGAAGTAGGCAAAGAAGTTTGTTCCTGTGTGCAATGCTTACTGATGTTAGTTTTGATGTGTGTGGAATTGTCTGCCTTCAGTTTGTTCCATAGATATGTGTTGAATTATAACACACTATGTTTTGAGGACAGATTTGTTTCCAGTCTTCAGGCTTGCTTCTTCCAAAACAGATCTCACTACAGTAACCACGATATCAGTCATGTCCTGTATGGCAGATATAAGCAATGAAACAAGACTGAAGAACCCACAGGTATAGCCATGCTTCCCTACCAACATGCAGCCTCGAACAAGATCAGCACGCTGCTTGCTAAGTGTAACATGAAGACTCATCAACTACCAGTGAAGAAAACCACTCAAGGAAAAATAGGCCTGAAAACCACTGATGTATGGTGTATACCACGTGGATATGAGAAGGTGTATGTCAGACAAGCAGAAGTTTAGAAACCAGATGCAAGGAGCACATGAGGCACCTTTTCCTGGGCCAGCCAGAGCTGGAGCAAAATGTATCATGGGTACCGGACAGCATGAAATTAAACATTTACAGAATGGCTAAGGTAGAAAGGTGTGTGGATTGCTTGGTTAAGGAGGTTATTGAGGTACAATTACATCCCTTGAACTTCAACAGAGATGGTAGATTCAAGCTTAGCAGAACCAGGCATCTCTTGCTTCAACAGGTTTGAAATACATCCAGTGAGAAATGAGATTAGACACAGTAATATTTCACCCCCTTCCCACAGCTAAGACGAACAGTTATTACCATAAACATTCCAACTACCAGGACTGCCTACACAATGCTGCTGTTTAGTTAGGTGAAATACAGTGATCAGCTATGTATTTTGTGTGTTTGGTGTCTAGTGAGACTTTTGTAACTATATATGCTAACAGTTTTTAAAATATGTGGTATTTAGTAATTTGATGTTAATCTGGGTTAGTTACAGTGTAAATAATCTTCATGTGGTGACAGTTTTGCAAGAAGCAAGCCTTAAAATGGGGCCAAACCTGTCCCTGAACTTCGTTATGTTTCAATAATGTACATTGGAGTAAGTCCGAAAAGTGTGAGAGTTCAAATGTCATACACCATCATGAGAACACTAGAATGGCATGGCTGTTCTGCATCCTCTGTACTGT
>Ga0123354_10002966_pt1 | contig 23052 bp, 30 predicted proteins | sample TergutLab28metaG_2_FD_97872 | JGI IMG/M metagenome (GOLD analysis project Ga0123354, IMG submission 97872) | Labiotermes labralis P4 segment gut microbial communities from Petit-Saut dam, French Guiana - Lab288 P4 | ecosystem: Host-associated > Arthropoda: Insects > Digestive system > Gut ... | reverse complement strand
TGGTGGAACTGCCGGACACTGAACGAGACCGCCTCACCGCGCCCGTTTTGACCGAGCTTGGCCAGACGCTTCACGCCCGGTTCGCGTCACTGCGGACAATCAGCCTGGACCCGGAGCCTTATCAGCCCGGACGGGCGTTCAGGAGCGATGCATTATGAGCGTCCTGTTTGACCATGGCCGCGCCGAACGCATCGGCCTGCCCGAATCCGTTTTCTGCGAGGGCAAACCCTTTGAGGCCGTGACCCTGCTTGCCCTGGAACACACCAGGCCCGACGCCCATCCCATTCTTTTCACCAGACTGTCCCCGGACGTGTTCGCCCGGCTCCCCGCCGAAGCGACAAGCCGCCTGGACTACCATCCGCTCTCCCGGACGGCCTTCAACAGGACGCTGCCTGCGCGCGCCCGCGGTAAAGCGGCTGTAGTCTCAGCCGGCACGAGCGACGGTTCGACCACCTGGGAGGCCGCCCGCACCCTGGCCTATCTTGGGATCAGCCATACCGTGTACGAGGATTCCGGCGTAGCGGGCCTCTGGCGGCTGACAAGCCGCCTAGAGGAGATAAACACCCATCAGGTGGTGATCGTAACGGCGGGCATGGATGCGGCCCTGGCCTCGGTCATTGGCGGGCTTACCTCCAGGCCCGTTATCGCCGTGCCCACCGCCGTGGGCTACGGAGTGGCGCAGGGGGGAGAGACGGCGCTTCACGCCATGCTGGCCAGCTGCGCGCCCGGAGTCGCGGTCATGAACATCGGCAACGGCTACGGCGCGGCCTGCGCCGCAAGCCGGATATTGAGCCTTCTTCATGTCTAAATCCATTCTGGTCATTCGCACGCCTTCCGGACTTTCCGGGGATATGCTGGTCACGGGGCTTGTCCGTCTGGCCGGTCAGGACGAGAACACGTCCCAGGCCATTCTGGAAGAGCTTCTTCACGATCTGTGCCTGCCCGAACTTTTAGGCAGCGCCCGCCTGGAAAAACGTAGCGTGGAGGGCATTTCCGGGTGGGGGCTGACGCTTGCCCTACCCCACTCCCATGAGCATCGTCATCTTGCGGACATACTGGCCATTCTTGCGGCAAGCCGTTTAAACGAGCGGGCGAGAGAACTTGCGGCCCAAACCTTCTCGCTTTTGGCGCGCGCGGAAGGCTCCGTGCATGGCAAGCCCGCCGATCATATCCATTTTCACGAGGTCGGCGCTCTGGATTCCATTTTGGACGTCTGCCTGACTGCCGCCCTCTTTGAACGCCTGGCCCCGGATCATTTCGTCTGTTCGCCCCTGCCCGTGTGCGACGGCTCCGTGCTGTGCAGCCACGGACTTCTCGCCACGCCGGCTCCGGCGACACTGAAACTTTTGGAAGGGATGCCGGTCTATGGCGTGGAGTCTCAAGGCGAAACGCTGACTCCAACGGCGGTCGCGCTTTTGAAGGCGCTTAAGGCAAAGTTTGGACCCTGGCCCGCCATGGTGATTGAACGCCAGGAGAAGGCCTACGGCACGCGGGTGCTGCCGGGGCTGCCCAATGGGGCCATATTCGCCTGGGGCAGGGTTTAGCGGCTCCGGCGTGGAGCGAGAATCCCAACCCGGACAAACCACAAAGTTAAATGTCTAACAATACTACTGTCTTTTCCGGCATCAGGTGTACAGTGCTTGCGGGCAACCCTTTGGAAGGGGATGCACTTTCTTCTTTTGTCGAGGCTGTGGCTTTGGCCGAAGGTGAAAGTCTGACGGAGCTTTTGCGCTGCGCCCGCGACATCCGCATGGAGCGCCTTGGCCGAACGGTCAATCTGTGCGCCATCGTCAACGCCAAAAGCGGACGCTGTACGGAAGACTGCGCGTTCTGCGCGCAATCCGGACATTTTTCCGCCAAGGCTCCGGTTCATTCGTTTCTCAGCCCTGAACAGATTGAAAACGCGGCCAGAGCCATGCGGACGGCGGGCGCGACGCGCTTTGGCATCGTATCCAGCGGGCTGGCCCTCTTAGATGAGGATTTCTCCCTTCTTCTTGAGTCTGTGCGGCGGGTCGCGGCGCTTGGTCTGCAGGCCGACGCCTCCTGCGGACTTGTGACCCCCGCCCGATTCGCGGCGCTGAAAGATGCCGGACTTGCGGCCTATCATCACAATCTGGAGACCGCGCGCAGCTTTTTCCCGCAAATCTGCACGACGCACGGTTATGAAGAGGATGTTCAGGCAGTGCGAGACGCCCTGTCCGCGGGCCTGTACGTCTGCTCCGGCGGCATTTTCGGCCTGGGCGAATCCTGGCGACAGCGGGCGGAACTGGCCCTGACTCTGCGGGAGCTTGGCGTTATGTCGGTTCCGGTCAATTTTCTGACCCCGATCCCCGGCACTCCCATGGCCGCGCGAGAGCCGCTCTCTCCGGAAGAAGCCCTCAAAATTGTCGCCCTGTTGCGCTTTCTGCTCCCTGATGCACATATCCGCATTTGCGGCGGCCGCAAGACCGTTTTCGGCCGCACAAGCCCCATAACGCTATTGGAGGCTGGAGCCAGCGGACTGATGATTGGAGACTACCTGACTACCCAAGGACCAGATATTGCCTCTGACCGTCAGGCGATTCTGGATGCAGGCTGGGAGATAACGGACTAATTCTCCGTTTGCCTGGCCTGAACAAAAGCGCCCCAGAGGGCCACCAGCCCCACAGCGAGAAGGATGCCATCACGGGTGAGGGTCTCTCTGTTGACGGCCTGCCCTGCCCCGCCGAAGCAGCCGCAGGTCACGTCCAGGCCCCTGGCCATGGCCAGCCCCATGGCGCTCAGAAACGCGGCAATGAGGGCGTTCAGCACGACCAGCGATCCCCGCACCAGCACGCCGCACAAAAGCGCCAGTCCGCCGACAACCTCCACGGCCGGTAGGACCAGGGCCGCGCCGTAGATCATTCTGGCCGGAAGGATCTGGTAGTGGGAGATCACCGTGGCGAACCCGCCCGCGTCGAACATTTTGCCAAGCCCGGCCACAACGAACACTGCGGCAAACACGAGGCGGCAGCACACCCAGAACGCGCGCATCATTTCGCCTCCACAGGTTCGACGGGACCGGCGGCGGCCAGCCAGCCTTCAAAACCGTCAGGCATCACGGCCAGGTTTGTAAATCCGAGAGATTTGAGCGCACGGGCAAGCTCGTCGCTCTTGTCGCAGGATGTGGAACCGCAGTAGATGACGATGGGACGGTCTTTGGCCAGCCCGGATATGTCGGCTTGGCCAAGGGCCAGCGACTCGGCGGAAACGTTCAGCGCCCCCGGGATATGCCCGGCCGCGAATTCGTCCGGGTCGCGCGCGTCCACAAACTGATGCGTTCCGGCTTTGAGAGCGCTTAGAGCCTCGGCCGGGGTCAGCACGGCGATGCCTGATTGGGCGGTTTTCTCAGCTTTCTGGGCGGTAAAATCTCCCCCCCACGGCAAAGGTTCCGGTCTGTTGACGTTGACGGCCCAGGCGGCCAGAACGGAAAGCGCCAGCAGAAGAAAAATCTGCGGCCACCAGGGAATTCTCTCAAATTGCGGCATCATAATGTGTCTCTCGCGGTCGGGATGGGTTTCGAATAGAGGAAATCATGCGAAAATTCAACGGCGGGCATTGCCACACGGCGAAAATGTGCCTATAGATGCGCCATGAACCCTTTGAACTTCATTATGAACATCCTTTGGCTGGTGTTGGGCGGCGTTCTCATGGGCATTGCCTGGGTACTGGCCGGGATCATCATGGCCTTGACCATCATCGGCCTGCCGTGGGCCAGGTCCTGCTTTGTCATCGCCAAGCTCGCCTTCTGGCCCTTCGGCAAGATGATCGTCAACCGCGAGCATGTTCAGGGCTATCACGACATGGGGACCGGCCCCTGGGGCCTTGTCGGCAACATCATCTGGTTTGTCCTGGCGGGCTGGTGGCTGGCCTTGGGGCATCTGACCAGCGCCGTGGCCAACTTCGTGACCATCATCGGTATCCCCTTCGGGATTCAGCACCTGAAACTGGCGCTTTTGTCGCTGGCTCCCGTGGGCAAGACCGTCGTGGAGAACCTCGACTGCCGCGTCTGCCCGTAATCATTTAAGCAGCAGCAGATATTCCTGATTGCCTTTGGGACCTTTTACCCCGGCCGGGACGTATCCGGCTGATGCAAGGCCCAAATCCTCCGCCGCGCTCTCGACCATCCGCACAGCCCGCATCCGCAAAGTCTCGTCTCGCACCACGCCTTTGTCGGTCTGACCAGGCCCAAGCTCGAACTGGGGCTTGACCAGAGCCACGATGTATCCGCCCCGTTTCAAAAATCCCTGCACGACAGGCAGTATCTTGGCAAGCGAGATAAACGACACGTCGATGACGGCCAGATCGGCCTTTTCCCGGATGAGATCAGGAGTGGCCAGGCGAAAATTGACGCCCTCCAAGCTTATCACCCTGGGGTCGGCGCGCAGCTTCTCGTGCAGCTGGCTTTTGCCCACGTCCACCGCGTAGACCTTGGCCGCTCCGTGCTGGAGCAGGCAATCCGTGAAGCCGCCGGTGGATGCGCCCACGTCCAGGGCGACAAGCCCGGAAACGTTTAGCTTAAAGCGTTCGAGTCCGGACAAAAGCTTGTACGCCCCCCGGCTGACGAAGCGTTCCGGCTCGGACAGGGAAAGCCCGGCATCGGCCGGGAGCATCCGGCCCGGCTTGTCCAGGCGTTCACGAGAGCCGTTCGTCGTAAGAAAGACCAGCCCGGCCATGACGAGTCGTTTGGCGCGTTCGCGGCTTTCGGCCAGGCCCCGCTCCACAAGGAGCTGGTCGGCTCGCAATTTTGGGTTGGCCATGCCGGATACGTTTGGTTTTGACGGCCCGGATTGTCAAGGTTGTCAAAAATGTTCTCTTTTTGTACGATATGGCGCGGACAGGCTGCGGCCGTCCCCAGGAGCCAGTCCGTGAAAAAAGACATCCCCCAGCTGCACGCCATCCGCGCGGCCGCCATGATCGGCATCTTCCTGCATCACCTGTTCCAGGGCATAGGCCCCTTGCGCGACGCCTATACGGGGACGTTTCTCGGTCACGCCTTCGAGGATCTGGCCCTTGGCGTGGCCATTTTCAACGTGATGACCAGCTTCCTTCTGGCGCTGCCCTACGTGGGGGAAGATCCCGCCCCGATCCCGCAGTACCGGCAATTTCTTCCCAAGCGTCTGTTCCGGCTCTGTCCGCACTACTATGCGGCAATCGCCCTGGTGGTTCTGGGCAACGCCGTGGTCTATCGGATCACCTCGCCCGGCGACTGGCTGCCCTCGGCCCTTTTCCATGTCTTCTTTCTAGATCCCTTCCGCAGTCAGTCGTTTATGTCCAACACGGCGGCGTACTGGTGGCTGGGGCTTCTTTTTCAGTTCACGGTGTGTTTTCCGCTCATTTTACGGCTCACCCGCAGATTCGGCCTTGCGCGCGTGACCATCATCGCCGCCCTCATCGCCTGGCCCGCGACCGAACTCCTCAAGATGTGGGGAGAGAGAGTCCCGGACTCCATCATCGCGAACTGGGCCTTTCTCTCCAATTTCAACCTGCCGTCCAGGCTGCCGGAATTTCTCATCGGCATGTGGATGGCCGACCTGTACAAGCGCAACCCGGACCGGCGCTGGCTTGTGGATAAGCCCCTGGGAGCGCTCCTGTTCGGAGCCTGCGGATTGTGCCTGGTCCTCTCTGTCGCGAATCTTCGGGTTCCGTGGTTTGCCGGGATCGCCTGGGCCTTGGCGCTCTTCGTGGGGCTTTTCGCATGTTCCTTCGTGACCCGCATGGGCGCGCGGCGCGGCGTGCTGTGGCTCTCCGGCGCATCCTACTCCATCTATCTGGCGCATCAGCCGGTTTTGAGCTGGCTGGACGTGGCCGTGGCCACGTTTTCGCCGTGGTGGAAGTTTATCGCGCTAGGGCTTCTGGGATGGCTTTTCAGCATCCTGGCGGCGGAATGGCTGGACAGAGCCGCCATGCGCGTGGCGGACGTCTTCTCCAGAAAGCGATAGAGGTTGACCCCTCAAAGCGGCTTGACTATCTTGCCTCTTCTTTCGCAGGGGTCCCGTAGCTCAGGTGGATAGAGCGACCGCCTCCTAAGCGGTAGGCCACAAGTTCAAATCTTGTCGGGACCACCAAATCACCTTCCAGGCAAGTTCGGAAAAGTCCACGATCACCGCAAAAACAAAGGAAAACCGGGCTAGAGATAGTCCGGTTTCTTCCGTTGGATTCCATTGCAAACCGGATAAAATCCGGGTAGAAAACCGGGTAGCGATTTTGAGAAACCGGGTAGGACAGAAAGCAGCGCCAGTCGCGGACTTTCTGTGGTTATTCGAGGAATGACGCTCTCTTGGTCTACCCCAAAATGGAGGCGCTATGGCTAAACATAATTGTCTTGCCGACACTGCTATCAAGACCGCCAAGCGGGGAGCAAAAATGTACCGCCTTTCAGATGGCGGCGGCCTTGTGCTGGAAATTTATCCTAACGGCTCCAAGCTCTGGCGGGTGCGCTATTACTGGCAGGGGAAAGAAAAAATGCTATCGCTGGGGCAGTATCCTTCTGTCGGTCTGGCGGATGCGAGGGAGAAACGGGATGTCGCGCGCAAGCTGTTAGCGGAGGGAGTAAATCCCAGCCAAACCCGCAAGGATGCGAAGGCCGCCGCTCTCGCGCAAGCGGATACCTTTGAGAGCGTGGCCCGTGAATGGCTGGCGACCAATGAGGGGCGTTGGGGGAAGACCACAGCTCGAATCAACCAGAGCCGCCTGGAGGCGGATATATTCCCGACCTTGGGAGCGGTTCCAATAAATGAGGTTTCCGCCAAAATGCTCTTGGAGGCGCTCCGGGCGATAGCGGCCCGTGGCGCTGAAGAGACGGCCCGGCGGATGCGCGGTGTGTGCGGACAGGTGCTCCGCTACGCCATAGCTACCGGCAAAGGAGAAAATGACCCCACGCAAGCCCTTCGTGGAGCGTTACCTACAGCGGCTCACAGGCATTTCCCGTCAATAACCGACCCGCGCCGGGTAGGCCAGCTTATGCGGGCGATTTATGCGTATGGCGGCTCCCCTGAAACGGTAGCGGCACTCAAGATGTTCGCAATGACTTTTGTTCGTTCCGGGACACTACGCGTTGCCATATGGTCTGAATTTGACCTTGATGCGTCGGGTGGCCCTGTGTGGAATATCCCGGCTGAACACATGAAGAAAAAAAGACCTCACCTCGTCCCTTTACCCCGGCAGGCGGTGGAAGTTATCCGAGAGCTTCAGCCGATTACCGGACGCCATGAACTCGTGTTTGCTTCCGGGCATAAAGGGCGTCCCCTGAGTGAAGTGACCATCAATCATGCCTTGCGGCGCATGGGATTCCCGAAGGATGAAATGTGCTGTCACGGATTCCGGCACATGGCGTCGACGCTGCTCCATGCAAACGGCTTCTCCCCTGACGTTATTGACCGCCAAATGTCTCACGCCCTTCGAGGGCAGATCAGAGCTACGTATAACCATGCGGAGTACCTCCCGGAGCGGCGAAAGATGCTCCAGTGGTATGCTGATTACCTGGACGCCATCGCGGCCGATATGCGGGTCATTCCGATCCGGTCACAGGCGGCGGGGGTGTAGGCCGATTACTGCGAACAGTCCGGCCGACAGTCCTTGAGCGGAGCAAAAGCCTAGCCCACCATGTTTCACTTCGTGAAACGTGGGCGAACGCCCCGCTCGACCGGGCAAGAGAAAAGAACCAGTCGCGGTATGGAGCTCGGCACAACGGCAAGAGAAAAAACGCATGAGCATCACCACAGCCTGGGCAACGAAATCAGAACAGGAACATGCCGGATTGGCGGGGCAAAAAAGTATCTCACTGATCGGAATTTGACTCAAGTGGTAGCTGGATTTGAGCGGCTTGCTAAGGAGAAAAAATCATGAAAAAATGGTTATCTTAGTGGTTCAGTCACAAAATGGCAGAGCCGGACATGTTGCGCTTTATCCTCTTTAACTAAACTGGGTCATGGTCTGGAGATACCCTGTGAACGAATATCCTTATGAGTTTCATCTGCTACTTCGAATTGTCCTGGCGATTTTGTGTGGCTCGCTAATTGGTTACGAACGAGAACGACACGGAATTAGTGCAGGACTAAGGACGAATTTGCTTGTTTGTGCAGGCGCGTGTCTCATAATGATTATATCAAAATACTTTTTTTATATGAAAGGAGAATATTTTGGGAGTATAAGCATTGCAATTGACCCAGAAAGAATAGCAGCTCAAATTGTTACAGGGATAGGATTTCTTGGAGCAGGTGTAATCATTCAAGACAAAGGGGCTGTTAGAGGATTAACAACAGCTGCTACATTATGGTTCAATGCAGGGGTAGGTATGGCTATTGGCGTAGGGATGATTATCATTCCAGTATTTTGTACAATTATCGGATTTATTGCATTGTCAGCATTAAAGAAACTTCATTCTAGAATACCACGAGAAATATATAAAAATATAATTATTTCCTGCTTAGAAACAGATAGAGACTCTCTGTCAGCATTAACTGAATATTTTAATAGTAAAAATTTAAAACATAATAATATTGACGTGGTAGAGATAAAAATTAAAAACGGGATACATACGTATAACTTTATGCTTAAATGCGATACGGGACATTGTGATGTCATCACATATCTTCGTGAGCTATCTACATTTAAATTTATTCGAGAGATTAAAATTAGTTAGCATTAGCTTGAACCCTCGAAAAGCGACTTGAGCAGAGGCGCAGGATCAGTGCGGGTAAAATATTTTCAAAAATATTTTTCATCGTGTAAATTCAGGATATTGTCGGAATTTTCCCATTTTGCGAAACGCGGCTACAGGTTTCAGGCACACCAAGACAGAGAACCGCCAACGCTAAGAAACCGACCACCGCTGCGGTAACGAATGCGGCACTGTAGCCGAAATGATCGACCGTCAAACCGGCGACCAAGCCGCTTAATGAGGCACCAATGCCTTGAGTTGTCGCCACCACTCCAAGGGCAAAGTTATATCGGCCGGTCCCCGCCATGAGGTCCGCGACCACAAGTGGCGTCAACACCCCCCAAATCCCGGCACCGACGCCATCAAGCAGTTGGACGGCAATCAGCCATGTGCTGTTGTCTGAGATCGTGTACAGTAAAGCCCGTACAGGAAGAACGGCAAAGCCGATGAGCAACACCGGTTTGCGGCCCCACTGATCCGCCTTGTGCCCCGCGAAGAGCGCGACGGGCAGCATCACCAACTGCGCGGCTACTATGCACGATGACATAAGCGGGGTGGCGAACGCTCTATTTGCCAACGCTAGTTTTTGCCCGACAAGCGGCAAGAGCGGCGCATTCGCAAAATGGAAAAGCATGGCGCAAAGCGCAAACACAGTCAGCGAACGATATCCGTAACGAGCCTGCGCTCCTGGACCATCCCCTTCAGATCGATCAACGTCCGCGCCACGCGCACGGTTATGCGGCCATATGGTCGGAGAACATCAAATCCAGCTTAAGAAAATATTAACGATGGGCACAAAGTGATCTTTTTCAAAAATTGTGCATGGATAACGGCAAGGGCCTCGTCTTCCCGTTCCTTGACAGCTTCCAGACGCGCCTTGCGGCTCTCAATGCGCTGTTTCTTCGCTGGCACTGTGCCGTTCCTTCTTTGGCGTTGAACATCCGAAGGATGTGAATAAGCCTCTTTTGCCCCGTAGGGCAGGACAGGCAAGGGACATGTCCCTTGCCTGTCCTGCCTCCGAACTCAAGCAACGGATGATATACGATAGCCCACTTTTGACTACGGCTTCCCATTCTATATTAGAATAGTCAGCAATGGGCGGTTGAGTGCTATTCGCTGCCCATTGTATGCTATTATAGTCAAGAGTGGGCTGAAGTGTATTATCGAATGCTTCTCGCAATCCTGCGTGTGCTAAAAACGTGAGAAATGGGCGGAAGTATGGAATCGTTGTAAGGCGCAGTCCTGCAGTCAATGCCTTTTTTGACAGTGGCAGTTGAATTTTCAGAAGCGTTTGCATATTTGTCATCCCCATTCCCATTGCGGCATCCACCACCGCATGATCAACTTCATTAAATCCTGTAATAAAATTATACAATAATAAGTATTGATTATATAACACAAGCACAATGATCTCCGTCTTTATTCCAAATCCAGTCAAGGGGATCAGCATTGAAAACAAGGCAAGACTGGGTATTGCGTAAATCATGGAAAAAAGATCTATAAATATCTTTTGCAATATTTTGAAATACATACAGAGGATAGTCAGAATGGATGCCAATAAAAGCGAAAACAATAAACATATCAAAACAAGTTCAAGATGTTCCAGAAAAGCGACTGTCAGTTTATCCTGATATTTCAATAAATAACTGATCATGATAAATATCTTTCCCAAAATTTTTCTTTTTCGCGCACAGTGTTGATGAGAGAGTTCACAAATTCGTCCGCGGGAGATTTGAGTATGCCATCTGGTGTGTCAAATTGGAGAATTTTCCCTTCATCCATTATAATGACCCGGCTTCCCAGCTTGAAGGCTTCTTCAATGTCATGAGTGACAAAGAGAAAGGTCTTTTTAAGTCCGCTGTGAATGTGTAAAAGCTCATCCTGTAACTTGGAACGGTTGATTGAATCGATTGCGCCAAAAGGCTCATCCAAAAGCATAATTTTGGGGTCGGTAGCAAGTGCTCTTGCCACGCCGACACGCTGTTGCTGTCCGCCGGACAATTGACTGGGATAGCGTTTTTTAAATTCCACGGGATCCAGGCCAATCAGCAACAGAAGTTCTTCCACACGAGCATTAATTTTTTCTTTGTCCCATTTTAACAGCTTAGGGACAGTCGCGATGTTGTCCGCAATGTTCATGTGGGGAAACAATCCAACCTGTTGGATGACATACCCTATGCGCCGCCTTACCTTGATAACGTCAACTGTTTGAATATCCTCACCAAACAAGATAATCTTTCCTTCGTCCGGCTCATACAACCGATTGACCATTTTTAAGAGTGTTGTCTTTCCACAGCCGGAGGAACCTAATATCGTAATGAATTCTCCTTCATTTATGATGAGACTCACATGATCCACAGCATTATGTGTTGTGTTATTAAATTTTTTACTGACGTTATGGAATTCGATCGCATAGACCATATAGTCCTCGATAACCAAGGTTCAAATGAGCAACTACTGTAACAATGGTTTTATGGATTGAAAATATTTCTTTGCGACTTCCTCATACTCCTTTTTGTCCACGTCCACTTGTGCATTGAGCTTTGTGATAACTTTTGAGTCAAAAGTCGCGCTTACTGTGTTTAATATCTTTGCTATTCCAGGATTTGCCTCAAGTACGTTATTGCGAATAATTGGAACCAAATAATACGGTTGCCACATGTGCTTGTCGTCTTCAAGAAGCTTAAAAATATCCGTATTTACAAGCTGCCCCTCGGTTGTATAAGCGGGAGTCGCGTCAGCTTCGCCGTTTTTCAGTATCTGATATTTTATTCCATTGTCATATACTTTTGACGACTTGAAATGAAATGGACCATATATCTTTTCCAATCCTGGGATTCCATCATCACGTTGATCAAATTCACCCCGGGATGCGAATCGTATTTTATTGGCCTCCCTTTGCAGATCGGATATGGTATGAATATTAAGCGCATTTGCGACATCTGTGCGGATAACAAGACCTTGGCTGTCGTTTGCTTTTGTCTGATCAAACCATGTTATTTGAAATCGCTTGTTGTATTCGTCTTTAACAACATCATACACTTTCTGCGGATCAGTGATTAAATCCAACTTCAGTATGGTCAGAAGGCCTGTCATCGTATATTCTGGATAAATGTCAATTTCATTGTTTGTGATAGCCGTATGAACCACAGAACCGGCGATATTCAATTTACGTTCAATTTTATATCCGGCATCTTCCAAGGCCAAGGCATAAACTTCCGCTACGATAAGATTCTCGGTAAAATCTTTAGATCCAATGCGGACCGTGTCGCCTTTTTTGCCGCTGCCGCACGCCGTCAGTAAACACAGTATTGAAAACAACGAACACAGCATTGCTCGGAGTTTCATATCCTGATCCTCTTAGCTGTAACGTTTATACCGTAAAATTGTCCTGTCGAGTGACTCTATAAGGAGTGCCGCAGTGACCGACAATACCGCGACTGTCATCCCCCCGATGAACAAAAGATCAAACCGGTTAAGCCCCAGTCCGGTAAAGATGATCTCGCCAAGACCACCCGCGCCGATTTTGGCGGCAAGTGTCGCGCTGGCGATAATTTCGATGGTTGCGATTTTAACGCCCGTTGAAATCATCGGCAGAGCCAATGGGAACCGGACTTTCCACCAGGCCTGCCTTTCTGTCATTCCGCAGGCTGATGCTGTTTCCAACATAAAAGCCGGAACAGCCTCCAATCCTGCAACCGTATTCACAAGTATCGGAGGGATTGCCAGTATGACCAAAGCTATCACAGCCGGTGCCACTCCGGTTCCCATGATCGGGATCAAAAGTAGCAAGAGTGCAAGACTTGGAATGATGCGGATAGCTTGGAATGATGAAACGATAAATTTTTTTGTGGAGTTATATCGTATGCAAAGAAATCCAGCAGGAATCCAGATTGCCATTGCTGCTGCAAGTGAAGATATGCTGATACAGATATGCTCCCCTATTGCTGAGAGCCAAGCCATCGTGTTATTTTGAAAATAGGTGAGCATTTGTTGATACGAAATTGATCCGTATTTACGCTAAACGGTTTTCAGAATCACTTCTTGTCGGGACACCTTTCCAGGTAAAAAGTTAAAGGATATGACTCGATTATGTGTTTGCCTTTGTCCGCTCCAGCGCGGCGCGATCCCATTTCGCCCGTCCCGCCGCGGCGTCGTAAACGCTCTGGGCAAAGGTAAGCACATCCTTCTCAGGCGTTTCCGAAGCTCGCACATCGTCGTACTTGAGAATGAACTCGCCAAGTTTGGCGTCGTAGATCCGCAATGGCCGGCCAAGCGGCTCCGACAAGAAACGAGGACGCCTTTCCTACGCTTAATGCGGGAGCCATCACGCGCGTCATGCGCTACGGGACAGTCTCGCGGGCCGCCGAGGGAGAGATCCTGGCCAGGCAGGGCGAGCCGATGGAGCATCTCGTCGTGATCGTCGAGGGCGAGGCCGTTGTCGAATTGACCGGAAGACTCGGAACGGAGCTTGTCGCGCGTCATGGTCCGGGCGAGTTCTTTGGGGATGTGCATCTGCTCTCCGGAAGGCCAAGCCTGGTGCAAGGCCGGATGGTGAAGGCCGGCCGGGTCGTTGCCGTACACCGCAAGGACCTCAAGGCTTTGATGCAAAACGACGCCGAATTGGGCGAAATCTTCATGCGGGCGTTCATTCTGCGAAGAATGGAACTGTTGGCCAGTTCATCCGGAGACGTGGTGGTTCTCGGGTCGCTGAACTCTGCGGGCACGCTTCGCATCCGGGATTTTCTGACCCGAAACGGCTATCCGTACGCGTTCATCGATCTTGAAAAGAACGAGGATGTGCAGAACCTTCTGGATCAGTTTCAGATAGCCGTATCGGATATCCCGGTTCTGATCCACGGCCGCAAGCCGGTTCTGAAAAATCCATCCAATGAGGAAATTACCAGGTCGCTGGGATTTAATGACAGCGTAAGCGGCAGCGAAGTGCGTGACGTGACGATTGTGGGCGCGGGACCGGCCGGCCTTTCCGCCGCGGTGTACGCCGCGTCCGAGGGGCTTTCCACGCTGCTCTTGGAGGCGAAGGCCCCCGGCGGCCAGGCGGGCTCCAGCTCCCGCATCGAAAACTACCTCGGTTTTCCGAATGGAATTACTGGGCTTGAACTTGCGACGTTCGCGTATGAACAGGCGCAGAAATTCGGGGCCGAGTTTCTTATCGCGCACTCGGCCGTGCAGTTGCGATGCGATGCCAGACCGTATCAATTGGTCACGGCGGAAGGGGTCACAATCAGGTCGAAGACCATTGTTATCGCAACCGGGGCAAAGTATCGCAAACTGGCGCTTGCGAACCTCGCTCAATTTGAAGGCGTGGGCGTGTACTACGGCGCAACGGCGATCGAAGCGCAGATGTGCAACGGCGAAGACGTTATGATCGTCGGCGGAGGCAATTCAGCGGGACAGGCCGCCGTCTTCCTGTCGCGGTCCGCCGCAAACGTCCATATCCTCATCCGGGCCGAGAGCCTTGAACGTTCGATGTCGAAGTATCTGATCCAGCGCATCAGGGAAACCCCGAACATAACGCTGCACGCCCGAACCGAAATCAGCGCGTTACAGGGTCACGAACATCTGGAACGCGTCACTTTGCGCGACAATGCGACAGGCGAGTCACGGGAGCGGCCGTGCCGCTACCTTTATCTGATGACCGGCGCAAGTCCGAATACGGAATGGCTGCGGGGCAGCGTGATCCTCGACGGCTCGGGATTTGTCGTGACGGGAACGGACCTGACGCAGGACCAACTCGAGAACGCGGCATGGCCCCTTTTTCGGAAACCGTACCTGCTGGAAACGAGCATCCCCGGCGTATTCGCCGCGGGAGACGTGCGGGCGGGCAGCGTGAAGCGGGTTGCTTCCGGAGTGGGCGCTGGAGCGCTCGCAATCTCATTCGTTCATCAGGCGCTCAATACATAACCGCCCGATTTACGGCCTGTTTGGAAAGGGGGCGCCGACAACCGCCAAACTATAACGTTAACTTATTAAAGTTACGCATATATTTTGTACGGATTGTGGAGCATTACCCGGAATTCTACCCAGATTTTTTCCCACTGACTTTCTCTAAAAGCAAAAGACCCGCCTCCAGGTGAAGATGGTCGCTTTTGTTGGCGCACCAAGATTAGGGCGGATCAGCAGTAAGAGAAATATCACCCCATGCGGCGGGTGTCAAAGCGGCCAGAGGACAAGCGGCAGCATGGACGCAAGAAATCCACACGCAGCCTTTACGCCCTACGCCCACAATCAACGACAAAGAACGCGAATGACGCAACATCGCGCATTTTCAATTTTGGCGGACTACGATGATGCAGGATATGCAGCGGATTTCCACAATCGGAATCGCAACCATAGCGGCGTGTATCAATGCAGGCGGTCTTGGGGTCATCTTGTTTGACGGGCTTCGGACTATGAATATCGACAAAATAGTATGGGGCGCTCTGCTTTCAACAGGACTTGCGATCGGTGCGAATACATTGCTGAACTTTGCGGAAAAGAAATTGTAACGACGCGCCCACCGGCAAGAGTGGACGCGCTTTTTTCTTTGCCGCTGTCATCCCGCTATTTTGGGGCGTCCGGCAAGGCCGGCGTCTGTGTCTTGGACGTATCCTGGCCCGCCGCATCTTGTTTGGGGGCGTCCGGCATGTTCTCCCAGCGTTTGGCCACGCGGTCCTTGTCAGCGTCCGGCCCTGTCGTGATGGTCGGAGGAGTGGGCACAGCGACCGGCTGCCTAAGTTCCACCCCGACAACCTGGGCGAAAAGCGCCGTCGCGCTGAGAGCCAGGACAGCTGCGCAGAGAATAGCCGTTCGCGCGGTCAGTTTTATCCCGGAGATGCCATGAGACGTGTCAGAGGCAGGGCGTTTCGACATGTTTTTCCCCTTGGACCGTGCGCCACTGCGGCATACGGGTAAAGGGGGGACGATAATCACGCCTTCCAGCCCTTGGAATCACTTCATTCGCGCAATTAGACTTTTCAGGATATCCCGTCAGGTGTCCCGAATGACCAATCCTACCCCCCCTGGCGAGGGCGTTGATTACCCTCTTTTTTGCCGCCATGACAAGCCCATAAATCCAGGCAGCCGTCCTACTCCATTGCCTCTTTCTGCCCGGCGCTATCTCCGAGAGCCAGCATACGCAACGTGGGCACACGGCCCCCTTGCGGCTGGCGGGTGGCTCAGCCCCCTCGACCCCGGCAGAGACAGAAAGCCCCTGTCTCCAGGTGATGAAGGCTGACTCACGCAAAATGGGACAGGGTCGTATTTCTTCGAGGACAAAAGCCATAATATGTAGCACTGGCAACGGTTTTAAGGCGTTTTTGCTGTCCCGCTGTTCCTCTACTTGGTGGCCTGTCCCTCACCTTGTCCCGCTTGTCCCAGGGCACCGGGACAAGGATTCTGTTGGGGCAGTAAGATAAACGGGATTTGTCCCGCTTGTCCCGGTTTACTAGGGAGCGGGACAGCGGGACAAAAAAGCCCCCGCCTCCAGGGTAGAAGGCAGGGGCATGGTTGCGGCGGCGGTGGGCGTCTTATTCCGTGTCCTGTTCCGGCTTCCGGGCCTGTTTAAGTAGCCGCTCCGTGCGCGTCAGCTTCAAGCCCAGAATCTTGGCGTTGATCTTGTGCTTGGCCTTTTCCAGTTCCAGTACGGCAATGGCGTGACGGCAGGCTTCCAAGGTGTCCAGGGCAAAGGGGCTTGGGGGCTGGGCGCTCATTGTTGCACCTCTTCCCTGGCGGCTCTTCGCTTGGCCTCGCGCGTCCGGTTTATGCGTTCCAATTCCTCCAGGGCTTGAGCTTCACTCGTTCCGATGGTGGCCAACAAGCAAACGCAGTGAACCGGGGCCTGGCAATACTCGCAATAGTGGAGTTGTGCGCTCATGACTGCACCCGCCGGGCGCGTTCGCCCTCGGCCTCGATGTAGTCGAGGTAGTAGTCGCGGGATTCCATGGTATCCCCAAGCATGTCCTCAAGGATTTCCGCCAGGCCTTCGCTTCCGTATTCATCCAGAAAGGAGCCTCTGCCATGTTCGGCAAACCCATCAAAAACCTGTTTCAGGAAGAACAGGCGAGCCACCACGCTTTGCAGCCTTAGTTCAGCTTCAGCGTCCTTTTCCGTTTTCGTCCGCTTGTCTTGGTCGCGCAGGTTGGGGTCGGTGGTGCTTGTGAGATCGGACATGAGAGGCCTCCTATCGTTGGGGTTCAAGGCACAAAAAAAGACGGCATACGCTCCCCTGCGATAGGCAGCCGGGGCCTCACGGACACCCGGACGTATGCCGCCAATTCATTGCCTATCCCCAGAGGGAGGCCGAAGGCGACAAAACAAAAAAGTCCGCTCTTTAACCCTGTAGGGTTGTGGCGACGGACGGCCACCTATCGTTTGGGGCTTTCTGTGTGCCCTCCCTCCGGGGGGAAAGTCAACACCCCTCTAAAATCGCGTAGTGTGCCCCAAGGGTGCATGAAAGCCCCGTCTCCAAACACTCACAGCGAATGCCGGAAACGGGGCTCACAGGGCAACGTGGCGCGGCTATGGCCGTTCCCCGTTAACCCCGCCCGTTGTCGGGCATCATGTATACCGTATCCTCAGGGCGGATTTTTCGACCTGTTTCCGCCTCGTACCTGGCGCGGGCCGCCTCGCCGTCTTCGCCAATTTGGTAGGCTACCGCGTGACCGCAAGGGCGTCCGCCACCGTCTGCCTTGTCTTCCAGCTTGTTCAACCTGCTCTCAATGCTCATGACCTTTTCTCCTTCGCCTCAAGGGCGCTTAAACGTTGTTCAATCTCGGTTGTTTCCAATGTCCGCCTATGCGCTTCCAAAAGCCCAGCCAGGGTTTGTCCCTCACTGGGGGTGATGGTCCCATCGGCCACAGCCTCAAGTACCCGCGCCGTCGCTTTGGGCAGGTCCGCCACGGCCTTGATCTTGGGCAGCCCCGCCAGGGTGAGAGGGGTATCCTTCCGGGGCGGGCACAGGCGGTCCAGCATGGCCCGCAACACCGGCCCGTCACCTTCCAAGGCCAGCGCCAAAGCCTTTTGGACCAGGGCGTCAGCTTTGCCATCTATGAGCGCTTGGGCCGCCATTGTGGCACGGTGGCGCGTGCCCGGCGGCTTCCCTGCCGGGTTTCCTGACTCGCCTGACTTCCACGGGCGGCCTGGGCCTCGCTGTTTTCCTGCTGCATTTTCAGCCATCGTCTCTTTCCTCTTCAAGGCACTCTGACGCATCCGCAGGAGTATCCTTTGGCTTCGCCTTGGGACCAGGGCAGGCCTCGCACGCCTCAGAAAAACCAGGGTTGCACCCAACACAACTCGTCCGGGGCTCATCCTTCCATGTCAAATAGATCATGCCGCTTCTCCCTTGGCGGCCTTCCTTGCCCCGCGCCTGCGCCCAAGTTCCTCCAGGTCCGCAACGGCTTCAGTTTCCCACTGCCGGGCCTCGACCTCTCGCGCGAACTTTTGGAGCGTCCAGAAGGTGACATACTCCCCGGCCTGCCGAGAGCCCGCAAACATGAAGGGGCATCCATACCTCACCTGAAAGGCCAGGATGGATTGCAGGGCCGCATGAGGGTCCATGCGTGACGTGTAGCGGTGCCGTGACACGTCTTCCATGCTGGCCTCGACCACCACGGCGAAGCACTCAAAGGACCAGGCCCGATCAAGTTCACGCTCGAAGCGGTCACGCCCTACGGTCAGACAGCCAATCAGATCATCCAAGCTCTTGCGCTCGATGGCGGCGTGACGTTCATACCCGGCAAGGCTGTAGTCTCCCGTGGGCAACGTGCCCCGTATGACCTCCACCAGAGGGAAGCGTTTGAAGTCGTAAGCGCGTTGCTCCCGTGTATCTACGACGATGCGACAGGGGGCGGCGTTCATTGTAACACCTCCGCTCCCGGTACGGTGCAGACAGATCGGCGAGTCCGCTTCTCGCCTGTGGCCGCGCATGTGCCGGACCACCAGGGAAAGCCGGGGCGGTCCCGCCACTCTGGACAGTAAATGCAGGCGTTCGCCATGGTGAGCGCGGGAAGGGTTAGAGCTTCACCCTCAGGGTCGTATTTCTCAAGGGACAGACATTTTTTGAGGGGGATTTTTTGTCCCGCTCCCCCCTGACCCAGCGGGACAAGATTTTTGCCTTTGTCCCGCTCCTTGTCCCGCTTGTCCCGTTCAAGCGGGACAGATAAAATGGCCAGTGCCAACGACTTTAAGGAAGCTGTCCCGCTTTTGTCCCGGTAACTGTCCCGCTCAATAGAGCTTGTCCCGCTGTCCCACGTATATAGGGGCGGGACAGCGGGACAAACATTTTCATTCCTCATGGGACACCTCCAGGGGAGAAGAAAAATCTGTCCCTTGAGAAATACGAGCGTCAGTCTCCAGGGCTTCCATTTTCCTTTTCAGTCTGTCGGCGGCGCTCTTGCTGATTCCCATTTCTTCAGCCGCATCACGTATGCTGTAGCCGTCACCCAAAAGACGCCGCAGCTGGTCAAGCTTCGCGTCCTCAATGTCCCTGGTGGTCCAGGTCAACGCGTGGCCTTGCGTGAACAACTGTGCCTCAAAAGGCTTCGTGTCGTCGCCACAAATACCCCTGGCCTTGGTCAAATGAACCTCAAACCGCGCCCCTTGTTCCGGGCGGTAGTCCTTTGGCCGGTCGAGGCGTATCACTGTATCGAGTATGTCTTCCTTGGCGCTTGTGCCGCGCTGGTCCCCTCCTTTGCCTTGATGGTGAATCATGAGCACGGACAGCCCGCGCCGCCGTAATCCAAGGAGCCATCCCTGGACAGGCAGCCACGACTCTTCATCATTGGCGCGGCCTATCCGGGCCAGTGTCGCCAGGTTGTCCATAACCACCAAATCAACGCCCTCCAGAAGTGGAGCAACGGCCTCCTGTCCCGCCTCTGTCCCAAGGTTCGGCATGGGACCGTCTTGCATGTCAGGCGTGAGGATGCGCAGATAGTCGTTGTCTGGCGGCTCCAAATCACTCCCGGCCACCAGTGCGGCCAAGCGTTCTTGAAGTGTTCGGGCGGGCATTTCGCCATCAATGAACAGGACGCGGGCAGAGCGCGGCGCTCCCCATCGGTCGAATACTTTACCGCCAGAGGCCACGGCATAGGCCACAGACAGAGAGATGAACGTCTTGCCGATTCCCCGCATGGCATGGAGCATACAAAGTCCCTGACGGGGGAGAATGGGCGAGAGCAGCATTTCCCGTGCCGGAAAGCTCATGCTCAAGAAGTCGTATGCGTTGACACAATGAAGACGTGTCGGTGGTAGTTCCTCTTGCCCCGCTGCCGTCTCTTTTGACGGCTCCGGCTTCGCGCGGTTCGCAAGCTGTAAGCTGACTTCACCGGCCCCCATGAGGTGATGAAGGTCATTCCAGTCAGTCTTGCGGCCCTCATGGCTCGGCACGGCAAGATACCCGCCCACGGCCAGAGCGGCGGCGGTCGCCTTGGCAACGCCGGGATTACCGTCGGTCTCGCAATCGTTGTCGGCACACAGGACAATATCCCGGTCAGGGTAGCGGGCGCGGGCCATTTCCGCCACGGGTTGAAGGTTGCCCGCGTCGAAGGCCACCAACACGGGAAGGCCGACGCTCTCATGCAGAGACAGGCCAGTCGCCAAGCCCTCGCATATCAAAAGCGGCTTGGTGGTATCCTTCCCGCCAATGGAGAAGAAACAGCCTCGCTTGCGCCCGTCGGTTAGAAAGCGCTTGGTGCCATCCTCGCCAATGAATTGCAGGGAAACGACCTTGCCACCCTCATCATGCACGGGGACAACCAATGCCCCCTTGTGCAGCTTCAAGCCGGGGACGGCTTTCACCTGTTTGGTAGTCAGGTAGGGGTGTGCCTCACAGGCAGCCGCCGCGGCGTAAATGGCTTGCGCCTTCGCGGCGGCTTCGGCATGGACGCGGGCCTGTTCGGCCTCGCGGGCCTTGCGGGTTTCTGTCATGCGCCGGGTGAGGGCTTCCCGCTCCGCTTTGGTGAGCTTGTCCTGTCCCTTGGCGGTCCAGGTGTCAGCGTGGCCGGTGCGCCAATTCTGCCACCATATAGAGGCAGGCGCATCGGCGTGAGCGATGTATGCGCCGTCCTTTCCGTGTGGCTTGTCGGTTGTTGGGCAGCGGTGCAACGCGCCGTCAATGACGATCTCCCCAGGGGCCAGCCCGGCGGATTCCAAAACGCGGCGGAAGTCAGCTTCGGGAGTAGTGGTCATGCGCCCACCTCCCCGGACTCCTCGCTCTCCGAGAGGAAGGTAACGGCGTCCAGCATGACCGACGCCCGCCGATCAAAGGCGTTGTCCACGCGGCGCGAATAGTGCTGTTGGAGCCTCCGCAGGACAAACACGCGAAAGCGCTTGCCAAAGGAAGCCTTGACGTTATCGAGCCAGGATGCGAGAGAGGGCTTGCCGCGCCTTGTTTCTCGCGCCTCTTGCCACTGGTGAGGGGCGCTTCCCATTTTCACGACGCGTCGCCTTCGGCCTGCTCAAGAAAGGCCTCCAGGGCACTAAGTCGCCAGACCGTTGCCCTGGCAGAAAGGCGCGTCCCCTTGGGTAGCCGCCCCTCCGCAACCCACTTCCAAAAAGTTGACTCCGCTATGCCGATGAAATTGGCGGCGGCCTTCGCCCTCAACATCATAGGGGCTACTTGGGATATAGACATAGAAACCTCCATAAAGGCCTGTAGGCCTGAATGGATGAAATCCTGCCCCAGCAACCGGAGTTGCCGTAAAGTTGCCAGGGGTTGCCAACGTGAAATCTGTGGCGTGTTATTTCAGATGGTTACGATGGAAGGAGGTTACATTTTCACGGCAACCTGCGGCAACGGGGTTGCCGACGTGAAATTTAGAGGGATTGCTACCCCTGGTTATTGATCCAAGTCGGGATGGTCAGGTCATACTTTTTTGCTAGTTCCGGGACGCGGCGAAGCCGTTTGCTGACAGACTGTTTGGGGCTCTTTATCGTTTCGGAGCAAACCGTAGCGTAAGCCTCTTCATGCGTCCTGCCGTGCCCTTTTTCAACAACCAGCTTGGCGGCTGTCTTGTCAGCGAGGGGAGCCCCTTTTCGCTGGCCCAACCCTTCCCACTCAACCATGACACGGCGTTTTTCTTTCTCCGAGGGGTCGGATATGTCTTCCTGCGTGGCGGGCACGGGCGCGGCTGCCAGGACGGCCTCAGTCTCAGCCGTGGGAGTAGCGGCGGCAGTGGACAGGCTGGCAACGTAAGTATCCCAATCAAGACGGTGGATTTTAAGGTAACAAAGATTGATAGCCGTAGGGTTTCCTGCATAGAATTTTTCTAAGGCTTTCGATGCGAAGATCGCAAAAGGGTTATTTGCAAGCGCCGTGTTGTTGATCTCGGTGGGGAGTATGTCCCGCTTATTCATCAAGAGACTTGCAAACCGTGCCGGGCTCATGCCGATTTGTATCGCCGCATCGCTTGCCGAAATATAGTCGTCCATGTGCTTCCCCTCCTGGTGGGGCTCCTGAATTATCCCCCGGCAGGCCGTTCAGGTGCGGCTTTTCGGTGCGGGTAATTACTCCGCACCTAGCCGGGGAAATTTTATGGTCGAGCGGTACACTCCCCCACGTTTCACGAAGTGAAGCATAGTGGGCTATATCTTCGCCTTTTGCTCAGACGGCGGCCGCACCATCAACGGCCCATGGCAATGATGCGGCCATCATGTTTTTTGTCTTTCCGCCTCGCAGAGCGCGCTCAGTTTCCAGGGGAAACTGGTAAGTGCGCCATGCTGGGAATCGCCTACGCAACCGCCGCCTCTGTCTGGTGCAGCGGGATTACCGCCGGGCCAGCCTTGAGGGCGTCCAAACGGTCACTCCACCATTGCATCATCTTGCGCCGCTCCGGCAGGTGTTCCGCGCGATTGTATGCCGCCCGGACCTTGTTTCGCTCTTGATGCGCGAGTTGCAGCTCGATCACATCGCGGGGCCACTGGCCGCTCTCGTTCAGGAGCGTTGACGCCATCGCCCGGAAACCGTGAGCGCAATGCTCGCCCTGCTCATATCCCAGCCGCCGCAGCGCCGCGTTGATAGTCATGTTGGACATGGGCCTGGCCGGACCCCTGGCAGACGGGAAGACGTACTTGCCCGCGCCGGTGAGAAGACGGACATCTGCCAGGATGGCGACGGCTTGCCGGGGCAGCGGTACGACATGCGGCGCTCGCATCTTCATTTTCTCGGCAGGAATAGACCACCGGGAGCCGTCCAATGCGTCCAGGTCAATCTCGCTCCATTCCATTTGCCGGAGTTCGCCAGGGCGTACAAACAGTATCGCGGACAGCTTGAGAGCCGCCAAGGTGACAGGGCTTCCAGTGTAGCCGTCAATCGCGCGTAGCAGCTCGCCAACGCCCTTGGGGTCAATAATGGCCGGGCGGCTTTTCGTCCGGCA
>Ga0123354_10002965_pt1 | contig 23054 bp, 16 predicted proteins | sample TergutLab28metaG_2_FD_97872 | JGI IMG/M metagenome (GOLD analysis project Ga0123354, IMG submission 97872) | Labiotermes labralis P4 segment gut microbial communities from Petit-Saut dam, French Guiana - Lab288 P4 | ecosystem: Host-associated > Arthropoda: Insects > Digestive system > Gut ... | reverse complement strand
GCCGCACTGACCTCCCGTGGCGGGTCCATGACGCCGACCCAGCAGTACCAGCACCCAGCCTCGACCTCGGATATCGGCCCACCGGTTCTTCCCGGAGCCGTGCAGGTCCCCGGCTCGACGCCACCTTCTCCTCAACCGTCCCCCACCATCACGGTGGAGTCCCCAACGCCAACCACCACCGACGGCGTAGTGACGAGCGCACCCACCCCCGGCTTCCCTGTAGTCGTCTTCGCGGTCGTCGCAGCCGTCGTACTCGTCGCACTCGTAGCCGGTGGTGCCCTGGTCGTGACCAGAAGGAAGCTTTCGCACCAACCAACGGTGGCGAGCCCCCAACAAACATCCCATCACTGAGGCCTGAGCCTTCCGTTGAGAGCTGACCCAGCAACATCAGCTTTCGACGGAAGGCTCAGCCCTCAACGAGCGGGCCCTTCCGAAAGGTGAGTGGGCTGCTCAGTTGGCGCAAGACAGTGGGGACGGTTCCTGTGTCTTGCCTGATCAGTGGGACCGGCGAGGCAGTGGGGACCGGCGAGACAGTGGGGACGGTTCCTATGTCTTGCCTGATCAGTGGGACCGGCGAGACAGTGGGGACGGTTCCTCAGTCTTGCCTGATCAGTGGGACCGGCGAGACAGTGGGGACGGTTCCTCAGTCTTGCCTGCTGCGCCGTGCGACGGCGCAGTGGGCAAGACAGCAGGAACCGTCCCCACTGTCTCGCCTAGTAGGAACCGTCCCCACCCAGTAGGAACCGTCCCCACTGTCTCGCCTACAGAACGAACGTCGGCTCACCACGAAGGTCGGCAAGGCCGACCGAGAGGGGAGGTCCGGGGGGAACATCCCGGGCGGGGTGTGGGGGCTGCGCCCCCACCAGACATGACGAGACCGACCCGGCTTGCCTTCGGCAAGCATGGGTCGGCCTCGGTCTCGTGGGCCTAACAGGACTTGAACCTGTGACCTCTTCCTTATCAGGGAAGCGCTCTAACCGTCTGAGCTATAGGCCCGGGTGCGCGGTGGCTCGTGCGCCAGGGAAGACTACCGTGAGCAGGGGTGGGGCGCCAAACCTTTCACTCGTCGGTGACGGAGACGTGGACGCCTCCGACCAGGGCGGCGACGACGTTGTACAAGAACGCGGCGATGGTGCCCAGGGCGGTGAGCAAGAAGACGTCGACCACACCGATGAGCATGGCGGAGGCGACGACCTTGCCGAAGCCGAAGTAGCTCATGACCTGGACGGCGCCTTCGGGGCTGGCGACCTGGGAGACGAGCTCTTCGATCTTGGCGAAGACCTGCAGGCCGTCGAGGGCGAGCCACATGGTGGCTGCAGAGACGACGGACATGATCCCCAGGGCGAAGGACATGAGGAACGACAGCTTCATCGCCGACCACGGGTCGACCCTGGCGATGACGAGCCTGACACGCCGGGCACCGACCGGTGGCCCTGCGGTGTCGAACGCCTCACGGGGGACGGAGGCGGCGACGGGTTCGCCTGCCCATGCGCCCGCCTGCGGCATCGGGGTGACGGGCGGGGCGTGGGTACTGGCTGCGGCCATGGCGGCCTCCTCGCTGTCGGACCGGGCAGCCGCGGCATAAGCTGTCGACACGCGCTCTGTCGTGGCGTGGGAGACCTTTTTCAGCCATCCCGTCGTCGCCTCGACCGCTGCTCCGAGCGGCGCCGGTCCTTCTTCATGTGCGTAGTACGGGTCAGACGACGGTGGTTCCGCCGCATGACTTGCAGGTGTGCGCCCGGGGTTGGCGCCGTCGTGCGAGGGTGGGTACACGGGCGGTTCGCTCACGCACCCTCCTTCGCAGCACTGTCGTCATGTTCTTCGCTGTCCGCGACCGCGGATGTGACATCCTCCACGGTAGCTGTTTCTTCACCCAGATGACGCTCAGTGTTGCGAGCGATTGCGATGATGCGGTCACCGACGTCGGGTTTCGCGAAAATCACCCCCTGAGTGGTGCGGCCAGTCTCGTTCACCTCAGCCACGGCTGAGCGCACGATCTTGCCACGCTCCATGATGACGAGCACTTCGTCGTCGCCGTCGACCACGAGCGCGCCGACGAGGTCACCGCACCGTTCGGGCAGGTTCGCCACACGGATACCCAGACCGGCCCGGCCTTGCTGGCGGTAGTTGTCGGTGGTCAACCGGGTGCGTTTGGCTGTGCCGCCTTCGGTGACAGTGAACAGCGAGGCTTCGGCGCGTACGACGTCCATGGCGAGCAGCTCGTCAGCGTCGCGGAACTTCATACCGGTCACCCCGGAGGTGGCCCGGCCCATGGGCCGCAGCATCTCGTCGTTAGCGGTGAACCTCAGCGACTGGCCTTTGCGCGAGACGAGCACGACGTCTTGTTCGCGGTTGACCAGCCGTGCGGCGACGACCTCGTCGCAGGTCCCGTCGTCGTCGTCGCGCAGGTTGATGGCGATCACCCCGCCGGACCGGTTCGAGTCATAATCACGGAGCCGCGTTTTTTTGACCAGCCCGCGCCGGGTCGCCAGCACCAGGTACTGGGCGTCGTCGTAGTCGCGCAGGTCCAGCACCTGGGCGATGGTCTCGCCGGGCTGGAACGCCAGGAGGTTCGCCACGTGCTGGCCTTTGGCGTCGCGTCCGCCTTCGGGCAGCTCGTAGGCCTTGGCGCGGTAGACGCGGCCGAGGTTGGTGAAGAACAGCAACCAGTGGTGGGTGGTCGTGACGAAGAAGTGGTCGACGATGTCGTCTTGGCGCAGCTGGGCTCCGCGGACGCCTTTGCCTCCGCGGTGCTGGGCCCGGTAGCTGTCGGACCGGGTGCGTTTGGCGTACCCACCGCGGGTGATCGTCACGACGACCTCTTCTTCGGCGATGAGGTCTTCGATGTTCACCTCGCCGTCGAACGGCAAGATCCGTGTGCGGCGTTCGTCACCGTACTTGGCGACGATGGTGGCGAGCTCTTCGGAGACGATCTGGCGTTGGCGGCCGATATCGCCCAGGATCGCCTTGAACTCGGCGATCGCTGCTTCGAGCTCGGCGTGCTTGTTCAAGATGGCTTGGCGCTCCAACGCTGCGAGCTGGCGCAGCTGCATACGCAGGATCGCTGTGGCTTGCTCGTCGTCGATGTCGAGCAGCTCTTTGAGGCCTTCGCGGGCGGCGTCGGCGCTGGCTGACGCACGGATCAACGCGATGACTGCGTCCATGGCGTCGAGGGCTTTGAGGTAGCCGCGGAAGATGTGGATCTCACGTTCGGCGGCGGCGAGGCGGTGCTCGGTGCGGCGGCGGATCACTTCGAGCTGGTGGGTCACCCAGTGGCGGACGAACGCGTCAATACTGAGCGTCCGCGGCACCCCGTCGACCAGCGCCAGCATGTTCGCGCCGAACGTCTCTTGCAGCTGGGTGTGCTTGTACAGGTTGTTGAGGACGACTTTGGCGACGGCGTCGCGCTTCAACACAATGACCAGGCGCTGGCCGGTGCGGCCAGATGTCTCATCGCGCAGGTCGGCGATCCCCTGCACCCGGTTGTCCTTGACCAGCTCAGCGATCTTGCTCGCCAACGAGTCGGGGTTCACCTGGTACGGCAGCTCGGTGACCACCAGGCAGGTGCGGCCCTGGATCTCTTCGACCTCGACGACTGCCCGCATGGTGATCGACCCGCGGCCGGTGCGGTACGCGTCTTCGATCGCCCGGTGCCCCAAGATCGTGGCGGCGGTGGGGAAATCGGGGCCTTTGATCCGTTCGAGCAGCGCGGCGAGAAGCTCTTCGGCGGTGGCGTCGGGGTGGTCGAGGTACCACTGGACCCCGTCGGCGACCTCGCGCAGGTTGTGCGGGGGGATGTTCGTGGCCATCCCCACGGCGATACCCGAGCTACCGTTGACCAGGAGGTTCGGGAACCGAGAGGGCAGCACTACCGGTTCTTGGATCCGCCCGTCGTAGTTGTCGGCGAAGTCCACGGCGTCTTCGTCGATATCGCGGACCATCTCCATCGCCAGCGGGGCCATACGGCACTCGGTGTACCGGGGGGCGGCGGCGGGGTCGTCACCGGGTGAGCCGAAGTTGCCCTGGCCGGAGACCAGCGGGTAGCGCATGGACCAGTCCTGGACGAGCCGGACCAGGGCGTCGTAGATCGCCGAGTCGCCGTGCGGGTGGTACTTGCCCATGACGTCGCCGACGACACGGGTGCACTTGGAGAACTGCCGGTCGGGACGGTAGCCACCGTCGTACATGGCGTACAGCACACGCCGGTGGACAGGTTTGAGCCCGTCACGTACGTCGGGCAGGGCCCGGCCGACGATGACGGCCATGGCGTAGTCCAGGTACGACCGCTGCATCTCCAGCTGCAGGTCGACCTGGTCAATACGTCCGTGCTGGATATCGGGGGTTTCGCTCACCGTCGCTCTTTTCGTACTCCTGTTTCAACCTCAGATGTCGAGGAACCGCACGTCTTTGGCGTTGTGCTGGATGAACGAGCGGCGTGACTCCACGTCGTCGCCCATCAACACCGAGAAGATCTCGTCGGCCGCCGCGGCCTCGTCGAGCGTGACCTGCAGCAGCGTGCGGTTGGCCGGGTCCATCGTCGTGTCCCACAGCTCGGTGTAGTCCATCTCGCCCAGACCTTTGTACCGCTGGATCCCACCCTCTTTGGGGATACGCCGGCCGTTGGCCTGCCCGTCGGCGACGACGACGTCGCGCTCACGGTCGGAGTACACGTAGTCGTGCGGGGCGTTGGACCACTTGATCCGGTACAGCGGCGGCTGGGCCATGTACACGTGCCCGCCGGTGATGAGCTCAGGCATGTACCGGAACAGCAGCGTCAGCAGCAGGGTGCGGATGTGCTGGCCGTCGACGTCGGCGTCGGCCATGAGCACGATCTTGTGGTACCGCAGACGCCCGATGTCGAAGTCTTCGCCGATACCCGTGCCGAACGCGGTGATCAGCGCTTCGACCTCTTTGTTGCCCAGGGCACGGTCGAGCCGGGCACGTTCGACGTTGAGGATCTTGCCGCGGATCGGCAAGATCGCCTGGCGGTGCGGGTCACGGCCGCGCACGGCCGAACCACCGGCGGAGTCTCCCTCGACGATGAAGACCTCGCACTCTTCAGGGTTGTTGGACTGGCAGTCCTTGAGCTTGCCGGGCATCCCGCCGGACTCCAGCAGACCTTTGCGCCGGGCACCTTCACGGGCCTTGCGGGCAGCCATACGCGCCACGGACGCGGCGATGGCTTTGCGGATGATGTCTTTGGCCTCGCCCGGGTGGGCGTCGAGCCAGTCGCCGAGCCGTTCGTTGACGACTTTCTGCACGAAGGTCTTGGCCTCGGTGTTACCCAGCTTGGTCTTGGTCTGCCCTTCGAACTGCGGTTCGCCGAGCTTGACGGACACGACGGCGGTCAGGCCTTCGCGCACGTCGTCGCCGGTGAGGTTCGTGTCTTTCTCCTTGAGGAGGTTCTTGTCGCGCGCGTACCGGTTGACCAGGGCGGTCATGGCGGCGCGGAACCCTTCTTCGTGGGTGCCGCCTTCGGTGGTGGAGATGGTGTTGGCGTAGGTGTGCACCGACTCGGCGTACGACCCTGTCCACTGCATGGCGACCTCGACGCTGATCCGCCGGTCGGTGTCCTCCGCCTCGAAGTCGATGACCTCGGGGTGGACCGGTTCGTACTTCTTGGTCCGGTTGAGGTGCTTGACGTAGTCGATGAGCCCGCCGGAGTACTGGTAGCTCACCGTGCGGGGTTTGCCAGCCTCGGTGGCGCTGGCGTCTGTGACCTCGTCGTCGGTGCCCAGGTGCTCGGGGCGTTCGTCGGTCAGGCTGATCCGCAGACCTTTGTTGAGGAACGCCATCTGCTGGAACCGGGTGCGCAGGGTCTCGAAGTCGTAGTCGGTGGTCTCGAAGATCTCGTCGTCGGCCCAGAACGTCACCGTGGTGCCGGTCACGTCCGTCGGTTCGCCTTGGGCCAGCGGTGCGACCGGTTCGCCACGACGGTACGCCTGGCGCCACACAAACCCTTGGTTGTGCACCTCGACCTCGAGGTGCGACGACAGGGCGTTGACCACCGAGACCCCGACCCCGTGGAGCCCGCCGGAGACGGCGTACCCGCCGCCGCCGAACTTGCCGCCCGCGTGCAGCACGGTGAGCACGACCTCGACCGCCGGTTTGCCCTCGGACTCGACGATATCCACAGGGATACCGCGCCCGTCGTCGCTCACCCGCACGGCACCGTCGGCCAGCAACGTGACCTCGATATTCGTGGCGTGCCCCGCCAACGCTTCGTCCACAGAGTTGTCCACAACTTCGTAGACCAGGTGGTGCAGGCCGCGTTCCCCGGTGGAGCCGATGTACATGCCGGGCCGCATGCGCACTGCCTCCAGACCTTCCAGCACGGTGATCGCGCTGGCGTCGTACGCCGTGGTCTGGTTCGGCGTGGTGTCGTCAAGCACTGGCAGCTGTTCTCCTCGGGCGTGCGTCTCACGCGAAAACGGGCAGAGACCGCCTACCGAGGCTTCGGGTGGCGAATGACTCCGCGGCGCTCACGTTCGCGCGATCTGGCCGCCGCGGGCGCGCCGAGACGGTACTCCTAGTCTACCCGCTAGCCGTCCGTTCACCTGCCGTAAGGAGGCCGATCACGGCGCAGATGTGGACCATCTGGTCCACAGTGCTCAGCCCCACGTGTCACGTGGGCCGCGCCCGGGGACCCGCAGACGTCCTCGACCAAACCCTGGGCCGGTTGGTCCCAGAACCTGGACCTGCACGACGGTGCCTTGTCCCAGCTCTTCGTCGCACCGTGCCACCAACGCCGACGTCATGAGGCTCAGCTCGTTCTTCCACGCGGTCGACGAGGCCCGGACCGTCATCAGCCCGGCTTCCAGGCTCACGAACTCGCAGTGCTCGGCGACCTGTTGCCCGACGACCTGCGCCCAGCGTGCGGCGAGCGTCCCAGCGAGGATCTGCGCGTCCCAACCCATATCGGCGACCAGCGCTTTGGTCGCCGTACCGACGAGCTGGGGGTCACGGGCATCCGGGCCGGGCCGGCCAGGTCGTGGTTCGTACCGGCCCGGGTCGCCGGGGCGCAACCCTTTGTCGCGCGCAGCACGCCGGGCACGGGCCAGGGCGAGCCGGGCGACCTGTTCGGGCGGGACACGCGTGCCGGGCGCCGGTGTGTTGGTCGCCGCGTCACCAGACACGGTTCACCTCACCGTCCATGACGTCGAACCTGGCACCGGTGAGCACGCTCGGCACGTCGTCGGGGACTGCGGCGGTGACCAGCACCTGGGCGGCGTCGGCGACCAGCGCAGCCAGGCGGTCGCGTCGGTGGGTGTCGAGCTCGGCGAACACGTCGTCGAGGACGAGGACCGGTTCGGCGTCGTCACCGCCGGAGGACAGCGGGTCGTCGGTGAGCAACCTCCACGACCCCAATCGCAACGCCAACGCCAACGACCACGACTCGCCGTGGCTGGCGTACCCCTTGGCCGGAAGCCCGCCCAGGCTCAGCACCACGTCGTCGCGGTGCGGCCCGACCAGGCTCACCCCCCGTTCGATCTCTTTGGTGCGCAAGGTCGCCATGGCGGCCAAGAGCCGGGCTTCGACCAGACCCACGTCACCCTCGCACCCGGCCAGACCGCCTTCGACAGTATCGAGCGACGAGCGGTACACCACCTGCACAGCACCTTGCCCAGCGCTGACCTGCTCGTACGCCGCAGTGACATGTGGCCGCAGAGCGTCGACCAGCTCTTGTCGCGCCACGACGACCTGCGCGCCGACCTGCGCAGCCTTGGCGTCCCACACGTCCAACGTGCGCAAGTCACCGCCCTGCCCTCCGCGGGCACCGGCGGCAGATTTCAGCAGCGCTGACCGCTGGCGCAGCACCCGTTCGAAATCTGACAGGACCCCAGCCATCCGCGGGGTCTGCTGGACGAGGAGCTGGTCGCAGAACCGGCGGCGCCCGTCGGGGTCACCTTTGACCAGCGCGAGGTCTTCGGGGGCGAACAGCACCTGCCGGACGATCCCGGCGATCTCCCGGGCCCGCACCGGCGAACCCCGGTTGATCCGGGCGCGGTTCGCCTTGCCTGGGGTGATCTCGACCTCGATGGTCGCGACACGGTCCCCTTTGGCGACCTGGGCCCGCACCACGGCCCGCGACGCCCCGTCGCGTACCAGCGGCGCGTCGGCGGCGACACGGTGCGACCCGAGCGTCGCGAGGTACCCCACCGCTTCGACGAGGTTCGTCTTGCCTTGGCCGTTCGGACCGACCAGGGCGTTCACACCCGGGCAGAGCTCGACGTCGACCTGTTCATAGCTGCGGAAGTCCACGAGCGAGAGCCGGGCGACATACACGTGCTCAGGCTATCTGCCCGTCAGGCCTGTGGCGGCGGCCCGTAGCCCGGCGGCGGCCCGTAGCTTGGCGGTGGCCCCGGGGGTGGGCCGTATCCCGGTGGAGGCGGTGGGTAGCCTGGTGCAGGCCAGTAGAGCTGCGGCGCGCCAGGGTCGAACCGTTGTCCTTCAGGCTTGGTCGGCAAGAACCCGATGACCAAGAACCAGAACCCGACCACGAGACTGATGAGCACCAGCGCGCCGTTCATGTTCGCGTCCTGCAGCCGACGCCACCCCACAGCCAGCTGCGGCACCAGCAACCCCAGGGACGCCAGAAACCCGACCCCGTAGAACACCACCGCGATGATGATCATGGTGATCGCTCCTGCTGGGACGTCTTTGTCGGCCTCGAACACCCCCATGATGATTGCGGCGGAGTAGAAGACGGCGCCCACGAGTATCGGCACAGACGTGACCAGGCACATGAACAGGTATGCCCACCAGAACTCGCTCTGCGACGCCCGTCCCCTGAACTGGGCGTACCCCTTGAGGAACCGTCTGGTAGCCACCTTGAACGTGGCGCTGTACAGCGGCAGCGTCATGTCTGTGGGGTCTGTGGCCCCTCTGACCCCTGGGTACCCCGGCCCGGTGTGGGGCATGGCGTACGGCGGTGGAGCCATCGGTGGGCCGCCGGGGCTCCCCGGCGGCGGGTACCCCGGCGCGCCGTAACCAGCGTACGGTCCTGTCCCTTGAGGCGGAAAGCTCATGACAACCCCATCTGTCGAAACAGCCCACACCCCGTGCGGGCACGACGGCTCAGGCTATCGGGCTGCCCTCGCCGTCCACAACACCCTTGCGCTACCTCCACGTCAGCCAGCGACGCACCGTCACATACCAGCGGCGCGTCCGACGAGACCAGGCTGTCTGTCCGCCACGGTCTGCCGTGCCACGTCGCGAGGCGACCCGTGTGACTAGGTCTCGCCAAGGTCGTCGACCGCCTGTTCGTCTGTTTCCGTCGGCAGGGAGCCGACGACCAACGAGCACACACCCGCAGCCAGTGCGGCAAGGGCCAGCGCACCCGGCACGGCGCCAGCCTGGTACTGCCGCCATCCCACCACCAGCAGAGGAACGCCCAGCGCCAGTGCGACGACGGCTGCCATCGCCCACCCGGCTTTGTCGGTGTCGTGGAGCCGCCGCCATGCGAGCGCCGGCCACGGTAACAGCCACACCAGTGCGACCAGGGCTGTGACCGCGCACGAGACCGTCCACGCCACGGACCTACCACCGGGGCTGATGTTCCAGACCACCGTCATCGCCGCGGTCAGCACAAGGCCGGTGAGCACCGCGAACAGCTGCACCCACCAGAACTCGCTCTTGGACGCCCGTCCCGCGAACCGTGCGTACCCCAGGAAGAAACGTTTGAGCGCAACCTGGGACGACACGCTGTAGAACGGCAGGCTCATGTCGTCGGGGTCGTCGGTGCCACACAGACGCGGTGCGCTGCGCACAGGCGGCGCAGGGTAGGCGTAACCAGGAGCGACGACCTCGTCCGAGGGTGGCAAAGGATACGGCTGGAACGCAGGAGGGTGGTCGTAGCGTTGTCCTTCGTAGTTCGTCGGTAGCAACCCGATGACGACCGGCCACACGCTGGTGAAAAACGTGATGAAAGTGAAGGCACCGTGCACGTTGGCGTCCTGCAGGCGGCGCCAGCCCAACGCTAGGGACGGCAGTGCGACAGCCAGCGAAAACATGATGGTGACGCCGAATGGCACCATAACGACTATGAGGGCGGTCCCGTCTAGTTGCTCCGGTGCGACCGCGGTGCAGATTCCGGTGACCGCCCCTAAGAAGGACGCGATCGATCCGACCAACAGGTGTGGCCACCAGTACTCGCTCTTGGACGCTCGACCCCTGAACTGGGCATACCCCTTGAAGAACCGCTTGAGCGCAACCCGCGGCGACGCGCTGTAGAACGGCAAGGTCATGTCGTGCGGGTCTTGGGTGCCGCGGATACCTGGGTATCCAGGTCCCCCGTGCACATGCATCGCGGGGTCGACACCGCCAGGAGGGTGCCTCGGACGGTGTCCGGGCGGTGGGTCTTGCGACGGTGGTCCTGGACGGTACAGTCCTGGCGGTGTCATGACTGGCCTCGCCAGTCGCTTCCCCGAAGTTGCTCTAGCCACCGCAGCGGCGGTGTCGTGGTTTTCGTCGTGTGCATCGTCGTCTCCTTGTGCACACAACTCTAATGACGTCGTCGCACGCCTCAGCCCGTCGTGCTGTTCCAGTCTCGTAACACGACGTCTTTGTTCTGTCACACGTCTTCCGTGTGAGACAAAGACTGCCCAGATGCCGCTGGTTCGACGACGTCAACCGGCGAAGCGGATGGGGACCAACAGGTAGCGGTAGTCGCGGATGTCGTCGCCGGACTCTTCGGCCTGGCCGGTGAACTCCACCGGTTTGGTGGGGTGCGTGAACGCCAGGCGGACGAACGGGGTGTCGATAGCGCCCAGGCCGTCGAGCAGGTACCCGGGGTTGAAGGCCACGGAGATGTCTTCGCCGACGAGGGTCGCTTCGATCGCCTCGGACGCCTGCGCGTCGTCGCCTTGCCCAGCGTCGAGCTGGAGCTGGCCTTCGCTGAACGACAACCGCACAGGTGTGTTGCGGTCGGCGACCAGGGCCACGCGTTTGGTCGCGTCGACCAGGTGCTGGCGGTCGACGACAGCGTGGATCGGTGTCTCGTCGGGGAAGAGCTTGCGCACCGGCGGGTAGTCACCATCGACGAGCAGGCTCGTCGTGCGCCGCCCGGCGGCCTCAAAACCGATGAGGTCCACGCCGCCCGTTTCGGACAAGGCCACCGTGACCTCCCCCGACGAACCCAGCGTCTTGGCCACGTCGGTCAACGTCCGTGCCCGCACCAGCGCCACCTGCGACACTGACGGGCTCACCGGGTGCCACACCAGCTCGCGCAACGCCAGGCGGTACCGGTCGGTGGCCAGCAACGTGAGCTTCTCGCCTTCCATCTCCACGCGCACACCGGTCAGCAGCGGCAACGTGTCGTCGCGCGAGGCGGCCACCGTGACCTGCGCCACAGCGTGGGTCAGGATGTCACCGTCGACCGTGCCGGTCGCGGTGGGCATGGACGGAAGGTTCGGGTACTCCTCCACGGGCATGGTCAGCAAGGAGAAACGGCTCGCCCCGCACACCACGGTGACTTTCGTCCCATCAATCCCGATGTCGACGGGCTGGTCGGGCAGCGAGCGGGAGATCTCGGCGAGCAGCCGTCCGGACACGAGCACCACACCAGCGTCGGAGACCTCGGCGGCCACCGTGGCGCGGGCAGAGACCTCGTAGTCAAAGCTCGACAGGTGCAACGAACCGTCACCCTCGGCTTCCAGCCGTACCCCAGCCAGCACAGGGACCGGTGGGCGGGTCGGCAGGCTCCGTGCTGTCCATGTCACAGCGTCAGCCAGGACGTCACGCTCTACCCGGAACTTCATGGTGCACCTCTCGTGAGTCGTCGTCTGGGCCGAACACTACGCGACAAGCGCGGTCAATCGGAACACATGGACCACCCCAGCGCCGCCTTGCCGTCACGACGGTGTTGTGCACATTCGTCGTAGTGTTCTGGTTCGTCGTCGTCATCGGTGCTGTGGATTGTGTGGACAGCTGACGTCTGCGCACGTCAACCCCCTGATCTGCTTGTGGACGATCGGTGCGCGCAACGGTGGACGACCAGCGGTGGGAGTGGACGAATAGGACGAATGGCGCAGTTGTCCACCGACGGACCGGTGTTGTTCCACATCTGGAGGCCTGTCGTCCACTGTCATCCACAGTCTTGTCCACATGTGTGGGCAGACACCGCGCTTGTCGTCCGGTGTCTGCCCGAGCCTCAGCCACGGCTGGTCTGTTTGATCCTGTTGGTCAGCTCGGTGACCTGGTTGTAGATGGAGCGCTTCTCAGCCATCTGCGACTGGATCTTGCGGTAGGCGTGCATGACGGTCGTGTGGTCGCGGCCGCCGAACGCGTCGCCGATCTTGGGCAGCGACAAGTCCGTGAGCTCTCGGCACAGGTACATGGCGATCTGGCGGGCTGTGACCAGCGTGCGTGAGCGTGACGTGCCGCACAGGTCCTCGATGGCCAGGCCGAAGTACGACGCGGTCTGGCCGATGACGGTCGTGGCGTTGATCTCTGCTGTCTCGTCGTCGGTGATGAGGTCGCGCAGCACCATCTCGGCCAGTGACCGGTCGACCTGCTGGCGGTTGAGGTTGGCGAACGCGGTGACGCGGATGAGGGCACCTTCGAGCTCGCGGATGTTCGACGAGATGCGGCTGGCGATGTAGCCGAGCACGTCGTCGGGGGCGTCCAGGTCCTCGCTGGCAGCCTTCTTGCGCAAGATCGCGATACGTGTCTCCAGGTCAGGGGGCTGCACGTCAGTGAGCAACCCCATCTCGAACCGTGAGCGCATCCGGTCCTCGAACCCGTTGAGACGTTTGGGCGGCACGTCGGAGGTGAGCACGACCTGCTTGTTCGTGTTGTGCAGGGCGTTGAACGTGTGGAAGAACTCCTCCATCGTCTGCTCCTTGCCCTGCAGGAACTGGATGTCGTCGACGAGGAGGATGTCGGTGTCGCGGTACCGGCGCTGGAACGCCCCGGCCTTGCCCTCAGAGATGGAGTTGATGAAGTCGTTGGTGAACTCTTCGGAGTTCACGTAGCGCACGGCGATCCCTGGGTACAGGTGCTGGGCGTAGTGGCCGATGGCGTGCAGCAGGTGGGTCTTGCCCAGACCCGACCCGCCGTAGATGAACAGCGGGTTGTAGGCGTTGGCCGGGGCTTCGGCGACCGCGACGGCAGCGGCGTGGGCGAACCGGTTGGACGCGCCGATGACGAACGAGTCGAAGTGGTACTTGGGGTGCAGGTGGGTCGGCTCGGGTGTGCGGGGGGTGCTCGGGTCGGGCGCGTACGGCGCGGCGAAAGGAGCCGGGTGCCCCGACGGTTCGCCCGGTGGTTCACAGATCTCGGGAGGGGTCTCGGCGAGCGTGGGGTCGACGGTCACAGCAATACGGACCTCACGGCCGAGCGTGTCCGACAACGCGGTGACCACCGCATCGCGGATACGGGTCTCGAGCACGTCCTTGGTGAAGTCGTTGCCGACCGCCACGAGCATGGTCTGGTCCAGCATCCCCAGAGGCTGGGCGAGACGGATGAACGCCAGGTCACGGGCCGTGATCGCCGGGTCGTCTGCCAGCCGGTTGGTCGTGGTCTGCCAGACACCGGTGATGTCGGTGGGGGGCACTCGTCCTCGATTCGGTCGCACGGCCGCCGCCGCAGCCGTCCACACAGTTGTCCACATCTGTGTGTCGGCCGTTACACTACGGTGACCTCCGTAGATGCCGCCCGGTCAGCTTGTCGCCCGTACGGTATCCACAGCGGGAACCCAGTGCCCAGCCCGGTGCAGGGGGTAACGGCGATCGTAGTGGCCGCTGGCCCAGAAAACCTACCCGTCCGCAGCGCAGACGCACGGTAACGGCGGTGTGGACCGGCTGTGTATTTGACCCTCCACGGCGTGTCGCGTAGCGTTGGGCAGCCTGAGTTTGCGAACAGCCGTCGGCGCGCCAAGTCGCCGCACGCGGCAGGGCCGAGACGTTCTGCTGGGTGTCCGAAGTTCGTTGCGAGGGTGTTCAGGCCACGGTTGCGCGCCAGCGCGGCCCCCGTCGATGGAGTAGTCGTGACCAAGCGCACGTTCCAGCCCAACACACGCCGTCGCGCCAAGACGCACGGCTTCCGCCTGCGTATGCGCACCCGAGCGGGCCGCGCGATCCTGGCGGCACGCCGCCGCAAGGGCCGTCAAGAGCTGTCTGCCTGACCGGTCGGGTGCTCGGATCGCAGCACCGGATGCGCCGGTCGGCGGACTTCACCGCCACCGTGCGTCACGGTGCACGTTCTGGTCGGGAGACGCTGGTGGTACATCTGGTCGCAGACGGCAACGGCACGGTCGGTTTCGTCGTGCCGCGTTCCGTGGGCGGCGCAGTCGTGCGTAACCGGGTCAAACGTCGTCTGCGGGCACTGGTCGCCGCGCGTCTGGACACGCTCGGTCGTGCTGACATGGTCGTGCGGGCTCTGCCAGCGTCGGCCACCGCGTCGTCTGCACGTCTGGCGGCCGATCTCGACGGTGCGGTGGGCACTGCCAGGCGTCGGGGAGGCGTGTCGTCATGAGCGATACGTTGGTGCGCCGGGCTGCGGTGCTCGTCGCGTCGGTCCCGCGCCGGATGTTGCTCGGTGTGCTGTGGGTGTACCAGCACGGTATCTCTCCGTGGACGCCTCCCAGCTGCAAGTTCTACCCGTCGTGCTCGCAGTACGCGGTCGTCGCTGTCACCCGCCACGGAGCTGTGCGCGGGTCGTGGTTGGCGGTCCGCCGGCTCGCCCGGTGCCACCCGTGGTCCCACGGCGGAGTCGACGAAGTACCCCCAAGCCGCACGCCGACGACGGCGTCGTACGAAGTCAGGAGTTTTTCTTAATGGGCTGGTTCGACTCTCTGCTGTGGCCCATCATGTGGGTCGTCGCCTGGGTGATGGTGGCGCTGCACAAGATCTTCGACACGATCGGGCTCGGACCGTCGGTCGCGTGGACGCTGTCGATCGTCGGGCTGACGATCGCCACCCGTATCGTGCTCATCCCGTTGTTCTTCCGGCAGATCAAGGCCTCACGCGGGCTCCAGCTCATCCAGCCGGAGATCCGCGAGATCCAGCAGAAGTACAAGGGCAAAACCGACCAAGAGTCTCGCCAGGCCATGGCCGCCGAGCAGATGGAGCTGTACAAGAAGCACAAGACGAACCCGTTCTCGTCGTGCCTGCCGATCCTCGCCCAGTCGCCGGTGTTCTTCGCGTTGTTCCGGGTGCTCAACAGCCTGGCCGCGCTGGCTGAAGGCACCTACAAGCGTTCGGACAGCATCGGTCCGCTCAACCAGGAGCTGGCCAAACAGGCCGAGAGCGCCACCTTGTTCGGCGCTCCCCTGTCGTCGACGTTCATGGGTGCGCACGGCCCGGCTGCCACGACGACCCGTATCGTCACGGTGCTGCTCATCGTGGCCATGTCCGGCTCGATGTTCTTCATGCAGCGCCAGCTGACCATGAAGAACATGCCTGCTGCGGCCCTTGAGGGCCCGATCGCCCAGCAGCAGAAGATGATGATGTACATGATGCCCGTGATCTTCGCGGTCACCGGCGTCAACTTCGCCATCGGTGTGCTGATCTACTGGACCGTCTCGAACCTGTGGACACTCGGACAACAGTTCTACGCAATTCGTCGAATGCCTGCCCCCGGGTCACAGGCCGAAGCCGCCCTGGAGGCCCGCCGCGCCCGCAAAGCCCAGGCGCACCCTGCCGTGGTCGAAGACGCCCCGGCTATCGACGAAGCCGCCCGGACCAACCGTCAGCGACAACAGCCACTGGGCAAGTCCCGGGCCAAAAAACAGGCCCAGAGAAAAACGCCTGGCGCGTCGGGTGCGTCGTCGGCCGACGGTTCGTCCGGCGGACCAGACGGGCGCGAGCCGGATGTCCAGGACCTGGCAGACGTCGACGGCGTGGCGGACCTCGACAGCTCGGGGACCCTCGACGAGAAGCCGTCGGGCCGCACCGGGTCCGACGGTCCGCGCAAACCCAAGAAGAAGACGTCCGCTCGCCCTGACCGCGCGTCGACGTCTGCTGGCGATGCTGTGACCGCTGATGCTCCTGGCCTCGTCGAGCAGCCGGGTACGGACCAGCCCATCGGTCAGGCCACACCGAGGAAGCCGAGGAAGAAGGCAGCGTCGGTTTCGTCGGCGGATGCGTCCGTCTCGGTGGCCGTGGACGAGGGCGTCGCGGACGAGCACGACGCGGTGTCCGACGCGACCCCCGCTGACCACCCGGCCGCCTCTGGTGCAGCCGGGGCGAACAAGACCCGTGCAGCCGGCTCGACCTCGAACCGCCCCCGCACACCCAACAGACCCAGCAGACCCAACAAGTCGAGGAAGCCCAAACCCAAGCACTGAGGCGCAGCACGCGTGCCGCGAACGGAGGACTGACATGACCGAGCAGGACACATCATCCGACCCCCGCCTCGTCGAAGAAGGCGATATCGCAGCCGACTACCTTGAAGAGCTGCTCGACATCGCTGACCTTGATGGCGACATCGACATCGACATCGACCACGGCAGGGCTTCGGTCGCCATCGTCGCAGAGGGTTCGCCGCGCGCGTTGCGCATCCTCGTCGGGCCCGGTGGAGAGATCCTCGACGCTCTCCAAGAGCTGACCCGCCTGGCCGTCCAGACCAAGACCGGCGAACGCAGCCGCCTCATGCTCGACATCGCAGGCTTCCGCCAAGGCCGCCGCGCCGAGCTCGTCGCCATCGCCGCCGAAGCCATATCCACCGTCCGCACCAACGGCGAACCCCTGGCCCTCAACGCCATGAACCCCTTCGAGCGCAAAGTCGTCCACGACACTGTGGCCGCCGCTGGTCTCACCAGCGAGTCCGAAGGTATCGAACCTAACCGCCGCGTCGTGATCCGTCCCGCCTGACCGCAACCGGTCGCGGCTCGGGTCTGATGTGACCACCGCGCGTAGGGCCCGGCCACGACGCCGGTTCTCTCCCATCCAGCCCTACGGGAACAAACGCGTACCAGCAACACTCAAACAGCACATGCGACGCAAGACGGGCACTGGTCTGCCAGGGACGATTGCGGCGATGGGTGCTGCCCTGCTGATGGTCGTGGCAGGCTGCACGGCAGACACCCAAGACCCCAAGACCGCTGCACCGGGGAGCAGTGCCGGAGCAGTGCCCGGCTTCGCTGACGGCGAGATCCCGCCGGTGCCGCTGTTCACCTTGCCGGACCTGTCGTTGCTCCACGCTTACGACGACGCGTTCACCGTACGGTTTGCCGACATCGCCAACACGTATCCAGGGCTGACGGTCGCTCCGGCGGCCTGCGACGACAGCGGCTCACGGATCACATCAGACGGTGCGATCCTCGCCTACGGCGACGGCTCGACGAGCTACACCGGTGCCGACGGCACGACAGTCCTCAACTTCGGCGACGGCTCGGGTTCGTACCACGGCGCCGACGGCACCGAGATCGTCAACAACGGCAACGGTTCAGGTACCTACCACGGGGCTGACGGCACGCAGGTCGTCAACGACGGCGGCGGCACCGGTTCGTACACCAGCCCCGACGGTACCGAGATGAAGATCTATGGTGACGGTGCGGGTTGGTACCACGCCCCGGACGGCAGCGAGACCACCAACTACGGCAACGGTGCGGGCACATACCAGGGTGCCGACGGTAGCGAGATCGTCAACAAAGGCGACGGCACCGGCTCGTACCGTGGCTCAGACGGCGGCACGATCGTCAACGACGGCGCCGGGACCGCCACCGTCACCGACTCGTCCGGCACCACCAGGAAGGTCGACGCAGATCCGCTTCCCACAGTCCCTCCGCTGGGCAACTTCCCTCCGATCGAGGCACTGACCCCCCAGGCCGCGTGCGGGGTGGCGATCACCGTCGACGCCGGCTTGCTGTTCGACTTCGGCGACGACCGCCTCCGGCCCGAAGCCCAGGTTGTGCTCGCGACGGTGGCCCAGGTGCTCCAGGACAACGACGTCCCAGCGGCGACAGTCGAAGGCCACACCGACTCGCTCGGTGGCGACAACCTCAACCAGACCCTGTCGAAGAGCCGCGCCGACGCCGTCGCCAACGCCCTGCGCTCAGCCGGGGTGACCTGCGACCTCGACGTCACCGGCTACGGATCGTCCCGCCCAGTAGCCCTCAACACCAACCCCGACGGCACTGACAACCCCGCCGGCCGCCAGCTCAACCGGCGCGTCGAGATCTTCATCCGGACGTTCTGACCGTTACGCCTCCATGAGCCTTTGACCCGGCGAGCCAGAGCTGTGTCGGTCGCGCCTCGTCACCAAGAGAACCCGTCACCCGTCGTGACGACCACCCCGGCGCCGGCACAGGCCCGCATGACCGCCCGACCGTGTCCGCGCAGCCACCAGCTGCGACCCCAGGCCGGTCCACACCGACGCCTACATCTGCTGGGAGGAGACAGCGCTGCTGGACTCCTTGGAGGGACGGTGCGGCCAGCCAGGCTCAGACCGCCGTTCCCTGCGGTCGAGGGTCTGTACGCCCGTCACACCTGGTGTTCCAGGTCGCGTCCGTGGGGAACAGGTCCTCGGGATTTGGTCTGGTCCACCGCGGGATGACACCCTGCTCGCGGGACTGGTCGAGCGGGAGCGGGAGATGCTGAGAGTCACGTTCTTGGGAACGTCGGCGGGTGCGCCGACGACGCACCGCAACGTATCGGGGATCGCGGTGGGCACGACGTTGGGGCCCGACTGGTTCTTGGTCGACGCCGGGGAGGGCACCCAGCACCAGGTGCTCGGCTCGGCGTTGTCGCTGCACCGGTTGCGGATGGTGTTCATCACCCACGCCCACGGAGACCACTGCCTGGGGCTGCCGGGTCTGCTGGCGTCGGCGGGTATGGCGGGGCGCACCGCGCCGCTGGCCGTGTGGGCCCCACGGACGATCGCGACGTGGCTGGACCAGACCCTGGCGGCGACCACCACACACCTGCCGTACGAGCTCGACGTGCGCCACGCCGACGAGGTGACCACCTGGCCCTGGGACGACCACGTGACCTTCCATGCCCGGCCTCTGCGCCACCGGGTCCCGTCGCACGCACTGGAGGTGGACGCGTCAGTGACCACCCGGCGCCTGGACGTCAATGTGCTGGATGGCCTCGGCGTCCCCCGCGGGCCGCTGTGGGGGCGCCTCCAGTCCGGCGAACCAGTGGTGCACGAAGGAGCGACCATCGCACCCGATCAGGTCAGCGCGGTGCACACCCAGCGCCGCCGGGCCATCGTCGGCGGCGACAACGGCGACCCCGCCATCCTCGAACCGTACGTCGAAGGCCTGGACCTGCTCGTCCACGAAGCCACGTACACCGCGACGGTAGCCGCCCAGGTCGGCGACTGGCCGATGCACAGCAGCGCCGCCCAGGTCGCGACGTTCGCCGAGCGCTGCGCGATCCCTAACCTCGTGCTCACCCACTTCTCCGCACGCTACGAGACCCTCGACGACCTGGCCGCCGAAGCCAGCGAGCACTACCACGGCACTCTGGCCCTGGCCCGCGACGGTGACACCTACACCCTCGACCCCACCGGGACGCTCCAGCCCGGCAACCACATCGTCCTTCGTCAACCAGCTCGCCGAGGCTGACCACTTGCTGCCCGCCGACGGCCTGACGCTGGCGCAGGGAGCTGGTGCCCAGGCTTGGGCTACCGGAGCCAGCGACCAGGCTCCGTTTCACGTGAAACATCACGCCTGTCGCCATCGTCCGGATCAGTGGTGGAAGCGCCCCGGCATGCTCATCGCCGAACCGAGCCCTGCTGACCCTGGTGTCTGGCTGCAGCGTCCCCATCCGCCATGTCGCGCCATGGCGTTGAGATCGGAGGCGCAGTCCCGAGACCAACCACCTGTCGTGGACTCCCAGTCCGTCCCGCAACCGGGACCTGGCCCCGACCCGGCCCTGCTCATACGTGGCTCTGCGAAAGCCTGACTGTGCTCAGCGCATAGGCTCTGAGGCTCACGGCGCCGCAGGACAGCTGCTCGCAGCACGGCGCTTTCGTCTCCGCACTGACGTGCAAGAGGGGCCATGTCGCCCCGATGTGACATACAGGCCCTTCCTTCGTCGGGGCGGGAGCCAGTCGGCGGCCGCCGCTCGCACGGACCGGACATGCGGGCCGCCGCCCGTCGGTGGTGCGCGTTGTCTGTCCTGGGCCAACCCGGTTGCGCGATCCACCTACGGCCAGTCTGCCAACCGCAACCTGCGCCATCGACCTCGTCGGCCGTCAGCCAACGGCAGTGGGGGGCATTGTCACGCAGCCATGCACCAGCGGTCCTTGGGATGGCCTCGGTGCGCGAGCCGACAGTACACACTGCGACCATGTCGTGGCGCCGGTGAGTGCGTGCACGCCAGCAAGTCGGGTACTTCGGGCGTTTTCACGTGGCACGACGCAGCGGCGCAGACGGAGCGATGGCGACTCTCATCGCCCGACGGGCTGCCCCGCCTGGACCCCGGCAGCCCGCACGGGCGAGCAGGTGCATCCGCCCTCATTGACCCCCGGCATTCAGCAACGACCTCGTTCAGGTAGGTCACATAGGTGGCGATCTCGCCCATAGACAACGAGAGCGTCAGGGAGCGGAGGGGTGCGACGGCTCGGGCGGTCCGACGCTTGGCGGTCGGGCACCGACGACCCCGGTCGCCGGCTCGCGCCGCCGTCCCCATGCGAAGCCTGTTCGCGTCCTCTCCGCGCGAGCTATACCGCGGGTGTGCTCGTTCGGCCGAGCGTGACGAGCGCAGCGGGGAGAGGGCACTGGAGGAGCCTCGCCTCTGCACGAACTTTCGTAGAGCGGCCCAGATCTATCGGGCAGCCATCGGGTTCGGGTCGACCCGCGTCGACATCGCGTGCGTTGCTACCGGACGGTGCCATGGAGCGCGCGGCGCCTGGTGGAGTTGGGCCAGCAAGCCCGGGCACAGAGGCGAGAGCAGGTCGACGTCGACGCCGCACGAGTGGGTAGTACGGTCGTGGCCGCGACCGGCGAGCCGCTGGCAGGCTCGGCAGCGCTGGACATGCGGTGCGTAGCCCCGACCCGGTCTAGTTTGTTTGCGTCGGATCTGCGGGCTGAATGTGTGGCGACGTGACGATGGTTGGCGGCTGCCTGGTCGGCGAGCGCGTGGAGACCTTCGGTCGCGCTCTGGTCCTGGGGATAGTCGTCGGGCTGTGCGCGGGCCGGTGTTGTCCGGAGGGAGGGCCTCGTCATGTTTCACGTGAAACATCCGAACCGCCGGACTATGAGCCGCGGCTGGCCGGACGTGAGGGAGGGTCGCGGACAGTCGGCCGCGAGGGGTGCAAGGCAGCGCAACAGTCGAGCTCTGCAGCCGCTAGGGAAGGGGCCGGGAGCACAATCGGCGCCCCGGCCTTGTGCCCCATCATGTCACCGCTCTGGGCGCGTAAGACCGGAAGGAGGAGTGCCCTGTTGGCCAGAGCTGTCCGTGACAGGGCGCGAGGGCATCGGCGGTGGCGGTGATGGTGGCCGCAGGTGCCGTCTCGACAGCCGGCCAAGGGGCAGGGCGGCTCGTCATGTTTCACGTGAAACGTCCGAACCGACGGATGTGAGCGTCGGCTCGTTCGCGGTGCACGGCCCCGTCCACCGGTGCGGAGCGCTGTGGTGCCGACACCGCAGAAGAGCGGCAAGCATTGGCGGCGGCAACGCCTCTGCCGGTGGGCCGTGACGCCAGGCTTACCCAGGGTGCCTCCCTGCGTCACGGTGCACCTACGCGCCGAGAGGTCGATGGCGGAACCCGTGCGGGTACGGCGAAGCCAGTCTGGCAAAGGTGCCCAACGGCCGCGGGTCCGGCGGCCTCCTGTGACACCCGGATGTGGAACCCGAACAGCTCGTCTGCCGGGACCGGACCGCGCGGCACCGGTCGGCGCGGGCACAGCCGTCGAGGTGCATGCATCCCCCGATCGATGTCGCGCTGCGCGCTGACCCGCACCACGACGATGGCACACGGGTACGAGGCAGACTTCCGCCAGGCCGGTGCTCGTCGGATCTCGCGTCTGCCCGACGCGTCTTGACGGCCTGGTACCCTGCGCCCATGAACCCTCCTAGTGCTCGTGAGCGCATCATGGCGTTCGACGGAACCCGGCTCGTGCACGCCTACGGGCTCGCAACCGACACTGACCAGCTGCTTGGTCTGCTCGACGACGACAAGGACGCGGCGAACTACTACCTGTACTCGGCGATCGTGCACCAGGGCACACCGTGGACGGCGACTGCCCCGGTGACCAGCCTGCTGGTCTCGTGCCTGGACTGCCCAGACGCCCGGTCTGCTCGTGCCGACATCCTCAAGCTGGTCGCTCACGTCGCCGAAACACTGCGCGTCAGCCAGTCGAAGCGGCTCACCAGAGACGAGATCGCCGTCGAGCTGGACGCGTTCGGTCCCGATGTTGCCCGCAGGTGGGACGAAGTGCTCGCCGAGGCGGCTGAGGACGAGGAAGCGTTCGAGGAGGCGTATGACGACGAAGACCTCACGGACTACATACTGATGTCGACATACCTGACGATCTGTGACGCAATGCCTTCCTGGGGCGAGGCTGCCGCACAGCTGGTCGCTGACGACGACCCCGGTGTCGCTGCAGCCGCGCTCCATGCTGGGCTCGCCTGTGGACGCACAGACCTGGACGTCGAGCTGTTCGCCCGGGCTCAGACAGGCACCGTCGCGCAACGGGCTGCTGCCGTGGACCTGCTCGGCATGTTCGGCCGAGACGTGTCGGCCTACCTGGACGACGAGGCACTCGGCGTGCGGGTCTGCGCAGCCTTCGCCCCGGCACTGGCAGACGACCCACACGCCGACGCCGTCCTCCTCGCGGCGATGAGCGACCCCGCCGCTGTTGACGCAGCCTTGCCCGACGGATCCCACCAGCTGCCCGTCAAACCATCGATGGGGTTGTGCCGCCGGACAGCAGCAAGCCGTTCAGCGGCGAAGGCCGACCTGGTCGACGTGGCTCTTGCGGTCGCGCGTGCGCACCCCACCGCTCCCGCCGACTGGTGCTGGGGCCAGTTCCTCGTCCCGATCATGGCTGGCGCAACCGTCGGCGAACAGCTCGATCCCGACCAGCGCAGGTTCCTGGCGGGCCTCGTCGCCATCACCGACGCGTGGGACCCAACTATGGGCAACAACTCCAACGCCTTC
>Ga0123354_10002964_pt1 | contig 23056 bp, 21 predicted proteins | sample TergutLab28metaG_2_FD_97872 | JGI IMG/M metagenome (GOLD analysis project Ga0123354, IMG submission 97872) | Labiotermes labralis P4 segment gut microbial communities from Petit-Saut dam, French Guiana - Lab288 P4 | ecosystem: Host-associated > Arthropoda: Insects > Digestive system > Gut ... | reverse complement strand
ATTCACTACAAAAGACAGCTATACTTGGAACATCACACATAATACGGAAAGTACTGCAATATGAAGCTTGAAGCCTGAGCGGTGGGGATCACCGCTGGTTCAAGAGAAGTACCAGGAAGAAATGCCTGTGACAGGAGACATGCATATTGTATAATAATAATAATAATAATAAATTTGGGGGGGGGGGAAGTATCTGTTCATGTCTTCAGATGAAAGACTGGCAAGACGCCTATTCAGCTCGGTCTGTAAAGAAGAGATATTCTCAGCCACTGAACCAGTGACTGAGAAGAGCTCTAACTGGCATGTGCTCCCCACCTTTTCACTTGAGGGTGGAAACAGACCCAGTTCTCGAAAAGTTGTATTTCTTCCTTGAATATTAGAAAATAGACACGTTCAGAATCCTTGTGATCCTAAAAGTAATATACTGTAACTGAGAACCAAGCAGAATTGATTGGTAGTTACAAATTTAGGCCATTAACAGGAGGTTTCAGCTCAGGTAAACGAGCACAAACTTCAAGGCGTATGTCAGTAATGTTTTACGTTTTGTCTTAACAAGTTCCCATACACAGTCCTCATCCTTTCAAATTAAGACTATGTGTATGCACACTGTAACAATCAAGGTTCAGTTTACCAGTGGCAAGTCAAAAAGCAAATTCATGAAACACCAAAAAGTAACTTCCATAACTGTTCTCTGGATGTGAGGTGTGGCACTGAGGGCAATCAGGTAAATGGGCATTTATTTGACAAACAACAATCATGTCTGTATGTAGAGAATGAAGTGCCCCCCACCTCTCCTCTGGCAACACAATTACAGCAGTACTCCCATTTACAATTCATCTGGAAGACAAGCTTTTTGTACTTTACATTACGAAAAATCTTAATCGGAGTTACATTAAAATCAAACAGAAAATTACTACCACTGTTAAAAACAATACAGTCTAAATTTAAGCAAAATGACAAGTTTCTTCAATCTATTTTATTGTTATATTTTTATATTGATTTATACAACATGAAAGAAAAAAAACAAAATTTCATGGCACAAGACATTGTAGTAGTTCGTTTTTTTGTCAGAAGATCTGGGAAGAGAATAATGTATCGATGTTACATAACATGACTCCACTTAAAACAGACATTACAGAATGAAGCGTAAATAAAAGAAAAAGGTGCATACATGTACATATGGAACGTTACTTTTAAAAAAAAAACCAAGAGTGAGGTCTGCTTTGTCATCAAGTGTGATAAATGGAAAGTAGCTTTCTCTCCAAATTTTGCATGAAGAATTGTGTTAATAACAGGACCCCAGGTTCACTGAACGTTTCTAACGTGTAATGACCTTAGGAATAAGTTTCTTTATTACTGACATTACATTATGATTCACCCAATACAAACACACTTTCATGAAACGAACATTTATGCAGAAGAAAAATTAACATCAGTGACAGCCATCCACCTAAAAGAAAGGCAATTATGCACACCTACATAGTTTATTGTTATCCTAACAACTCCTTCTCAATTCTGTAACTGGACATTTATCAAAAGGTTTCCCTTGTCACTCTGAAATCATATCCCCTTCCAGGATATATTATACTGCAGGTATTGGACCCTTTATCCAGAATGCCTGGGACTATGAGGTTTCCTACATAAGAGGGTTTTTCCAGCCTGGCAGCATCACACCACAAAGTCTACAAATGAAGGTGTGTTGGGTGAGTTAACATCAATTACAAGGCATCATCTGATGAGGTATCAAAAGGGACATCTGGTGACGGTGGGAGACTTGCAGAAACACAGGGACCAGAAGTGGAAAGTTGAGGCTTAGGTCTTCAAGTGTCACTTAGAAGCATTTTGAAACACTTCTTTCAATGTACTTGCTTCTTATTCTTATATTATACAAAATGATATCTGTTGCTCTGATATGAAACTCCTATGGCCCTTGTCACCAATAAATCTTTCAGGTATGCTATTGTGCATATGCTTACTCTACTTCCTCCTGACCTGTGATGACTGAGAATACAGCAATGGAATCATTACTATGCAATGACCTGGGTCTAACCTTGCACATGAAACTTTTGTTTAGTCAGATGCCATGATATAGACTGTTGGAACAACAAACGATATGAGTTCTTAGTTTCTGTTCTTTCAAGAACTGTATTTAGGTTTCACTGCACTTGAATGCACACGCAAGTCACTGAATCAACACACGTCTTGTAATTCATAGCTGTATTTGAATGAAAGACTATTCATTTCCCTACTAAACTTCCTGCAGAATTTAACATTGTACATTTTCTATGCAACTATAGGGTCTGCCAGTGAAACCTCACAGTTTTAAAAGTAGTTGTGCATAGTCAATTTCCAGGAAAAAATGTTTTTAATTTCTTTAATAAACACAGGAAATGTTGCAATTTAAGAATACCATGGAAATATTTTTAAAAAAAATCGTCAGACATGAAAAATAACATCGTTTAAATGACGACCCTTGTTTTGGACACACTCGTTCATTATCCGAGAAATGTTGGTCATCACCTTCTCACACATTTGGCGAGGTATGGCGCGCATTTTCCGCTCAACTGCATTCTGCAAATGAGGAATATCTCGTGGCTTGTCAACGTACACTTTTCCTTTGAGGTACCCCCACAAAAAGAAATCGCAAAGTGACAGGTCTGGAGAGCGGGGGGCCATGGCACATCACCTCTGTGGGAGATGAGCTTTCCAGGAAACGGCCTCCGTAATTCGGCCATAGCTTCCCTGGAAGTGTGGGCAGTTGCCCCATCTTGCTGGAACCAAATTCGGAACTGATTCAATCAACGTCTGCGTAATTCGGGTACAAGGAAATTTCGGATCATGACAACATAACAGGCAGAATTCACTGTCACTGAACGGCCATTCCCTTCAAAAAAATATGGCCCTATCACTCCGAACTTAGTCACTGCAGCCCAAATGTAACCATATCACAATGTTGCGGATGTTTGTGCAACTGTCGAGGGTTGATCGTCGACCAGTAACGAAAGTTTTGTTTGTTCACACTTCCGTTAAGATGGAAGTTCTCTTCGTCACTTGTCAAAATCACAAGTTCGGGATCTCCCTCAAACATCTGCAACATGGTCTCTGCAAAAGTTGTTCTCCTGCCAAAATCTTGTTGATTCAACTCCTGGACAAGCATTAATTTGTACGGGTGGAAGTTCAAATCTTGGTGTAAAATTTGCCGCACAGTAGTGTCAGACAACCTCAGAGCTTGCGCATGGCGTACTGCAGATCGACGCGGGCTCTGTTCAACAGCATTCCGCACGGCCTCAACGTTTTCCGGAGTTCTGACCGTTGGTGCAGACCCACCTTGTTTCTTCTTCATTGCACAAGCCGTGGTACGGAAGTTGTGCACCCAAAGAAGTATCGTGTTTTGTGATGGAATCCTCCCATGACGCACAACATTAAAATGCAGACGAAACCGTGTGACAGTTACCGATTTGCCGTTTTTAAAAAACGTCTCCACGACAAACGCGTGGTGTTCAGGGCCCCACTGCTCCATGGCAACTGAAACTGCAAACCCTTACACTTCCAATGCTACCCCTCCCATGGCAACTGGACGCTCTGCCTTCATATACTAGTCGTTCAAAAAACATCAGGTTTCACTGGCGGACCCTGTATATTATATACACAGAATCAATACCAACTTGTTGCACTGTATTATTCATTTGTTGGTTAGTTCTCCAGCATGTTTCGGTCTGATTTAATAGACCACCTTCAGGGAGACCTTTATATTGTGTGCAGCTGCACACATTATACAAGTCTCAATAAAGATGACCTATTAAGTCAGGCCGAAACATGCCAGAGAACCAACAAATAAATACTACAGCACAACAAATTGGTATTGATTCTTTGTGAATTCCCACAGTATTAGTTGGGTACAGACATCGTGAAAAAAAGTTGCAGCATTGTAATATTCACCTTGTGAGTACAAAATAATTCAACACGACTTTGCATAAGAAAGGAGACTGTATCAAGTCCGACAAACTTGAGTATGAGATCTCGAGGCAGGATTACTTGGAAAGGCCAGCTCATTTTCAATGTACATATGCCCAATAAACCAGAAAAGTATGGCATCAAAGCCTATTTGGTTTGTAGGTTTAAGAGTGGATACAATATGTAATATGAAGGGGTATACTAGCAAATTACGACCAGTAAAAAATCTGGTTTTAGAACTTCTGGGTGCACAGCTGCTCAATAAATGCCACCACTTGCACCACGAAAATTATTATAACAGTGCTCAACTGAGTGAAATGTGTTGGAAAGAAAAAAACATACATCTGTGGTACACTGTGTCTAGACATAGTTCCTATGAAGGCAAAAATAAAATAAATGAAGAAAGGAGAGTCAACTTACTGTTGTAAAGGCCAAGTTCTGGCACAAGTAGGGCAAGATAAGAGGCATGTAAAGTTTATTTCAACCCTACACACAGCATATATTGTGGAAAGAGAGAAGAAGAACCTGAAGGATGAAACAATGAAGAAGCCAGAAAAAATTCAAGACCATACCAAATTTATGTGTGGCATGGATAGGCAGACCAAAGTGTGCACTATTACCCACACTGCAAAGAACTGTGAAATGGACTATGAAATTTGTGTTCTCTCTACTACACATGGCTGCCCTAAACACTTTCATATTGTTCAACAAACACATCACATACCAAAAACATAAGGGTAAAGGCTACACTTTCAAGGACTTATTACTTGACTGTGTTCAGAAAATGACAGCCAGAAGGCAGATAACATGAGAAAGACAGCAAAGATGATGAAGAAATATCCACCATATCAACAGCAGTGACACCACCACCACCACAACCACAACCACACAAATGACCCCCCAGTGAAGGATCCAGCTGATCATCTACAGAGTGGACTTAGAATACATAAAATGGTTTATGTTCCAGGACATGGAGGGGGGGAGTATCGAGAAGGTGTACAGTTTGTTCAGCACATGAAAAAAGAAAGGAAACCTGTTTCATGTGTTCACCTTGTGGAATAGCACTTTGCAAAACTCCCTACTTTGGCAAATATCAAATGAAGAAAAATTACTGAACAGGTACGCAAAAATTTGATTCCAAACATATATTCTAACATTTCTGTTGAAAAACCTGTCATGAATTATTATTTGCACTTTGTAAAGAAATGAATTTATATTGCCCGCATTTTGACTTATATTCTTTAAAAGGCCTACCAGAGTATGGGTGGAATGCCCCCACTGCCAGGAAAAGGGTTCATACAAAGTGACACATGCCCTGTGGGAACCCATACACAGTACAAACTTCAACAAAATAGTTTGATAATGGTAGCATAGGTGGCACTCTGGAAACAAAAGTGCTGATGCTGGAAACACTTTGCATTAATTTTAAATTGTTCTGCACCACAGCTGGTTTGCAGAGCAGTCGAGACATTGGAACCCCACATAAACGATCCCATACCTGTATTACAATTTCATTGTGAATCTCATTATTCTTTCTTTTCAGATACTAAAATAAATTTCTGGAACATTTTCAAACATTGTCTTCTCTCATAAGGATTAATTACTTTTTACATATTTCTAATGCATACCCAAAACGGTTCTGCATTTCATATACAAATATGAAATACAAGGTGAGACCCAAAAGTCTTTAGACAACTGTTATAAAACACAGGTAACTTGTTATATGGACATGATTATATTTGTTTACACATTCCTTCAAATTCTTCATGCCCTCCAGGAAAGCAGTTTTTGAAATGTTGTTAAGCTCCCTTGTCACTGCACACTGAATTTCTTCCACTGTTTGAAAATGCCGCCCTTTTAAGGAAAATTTTAACTTGGGGAAGAGAAAGTAGTCGGCAGGTGCAAGATCTGGCGAGTAAGGTGGGTAGTGGAGAACAGCAAGGTTCCTGTTCGCCAGAAACTTCTTTACAATTGCAGTGTTATGAGATGGCGCATTATCGTGAAGAAGGAGCCACTCACTGGATTGGAATTTGGCCGTTCTAACTCGTCAAATTCTCTTCAGTAGTCGATCCAAAACACCCACGTAGAATTCTGCATTTGCCTTCTGCCCTTCAGGGACAAACTCTCGATGAATTACACCTTCTGGGTAAAAAAAAAAAAAAAATTAACATCGTCTTCACTCGCGATTTTTGAAATCCCATTTTCTGGAGAGTTTTGCCCCACCCACTCTGCACTCTGTCGTTTGGTGGCCAGAACATAGGCGAAACACCGTGTTTCATCACCAGTAATGATATTTTCCCCAAAACGTTCATCTTGTCCCATTAAAAGAAGATCCTGGCTGTAAACAACGCGTTTTTGTTCCTGCTCTGTGGTCAAGGCGTAAGGAACAAATCTCGCGCAGATCTTTCTTTTTCCCCCCAAGTCTTTGGTTACAATCCGGCGAACTGTCTCCTTACCAATATTCAAACGATCTGCAATCACTTGGAGAGTGGTACGATGGTCTTCTGTCAGCAGACGACGAACAGATTCCACGTTTTCGTCTGTTTTGATACTCGAAGGACGACCACTTCTGGCACCGTCCTTCACATCCTCCCTTCCGTCTCAAAAGCGAGCACACCACCGATACACATTAGCACGACTCATGGCAGCGCTACCATAAGCCTTATTAATCAGTTCGATCGTTTCCACAGCACTTTTACTGGCTTTAACACAAAATTTAATTACCACTCTCTGCTCCTCCATGACGCCGATGACAAGGCAAAAAATCTTCACCTGCAAAACAAGTTCGTACTCACAGACCACTGAACGAAAACTGTTGAAGCCTGGTCACATGTTACATGAAGCATAGTACTATGTAGTTACGGTGTCGGCCGCTAGATGGAATGCACAACACTCTTTTAACACAACTCGTCTAAAAACTTTTGGGTCACACCTTGTACAACACTTTTATCATCACAAAAATTACGCCTTGTAGTTTCTAATAAGTACAGAAGCTGAAGAACTTTATCTGTAGTCATGTAACAAACAGCATATCAGCTGTCCCATCCATTTATGTCTTTCAAATGCACTTGTACTTCATTACACATACATACGTGATTATCTTGTGTGTATCCAAAATTTACACCTCTTAAAACCTTGAGCTTGTCAAGTCGCGACACCAACTCCTCCCTGCAAAGTAAATGTGAAAAATTTGAGACAAAGCATAAAAGAAACACAATGAACTGTGGTATCATTTTACCACACTCTGCCATAAATTATATTATACCACAATTTTTTAATTTTCTGTAAAAAAAAATTCAGAATACTTTCACATCTGCAAGTTTATTAAGTGCACATTTAGTGAAACTTTATGTTTTGTTGACCATGCATCCCTGTATAATCTTGTAAATAAAGCCAACGTGGTGCACAATTTATTCTTAGTATATTTATTCCTAGCATATTTATCAATCTCTGTATGTTTCGGGTGACTATGTGCCCATCATCAGGAGAAACAACTGTATTTATGCAACACATGGTATGCAGGGTGGAATGAAATTCCACCCTGCATACCAGACAGTCATCCATACAGAATAGCAGGTACCAAGTGCCACACAAATAGTTACTTCTCCTGAATATGGGCACATAGTCGCCCAAAACATGTAGAGATTGATAAATATACTAAGAATAAATATTCTAAATTGTGCACCAAGTTGGCTTTATTTACAAGATTGCACATTTGGCATTTCTTCCTGGCATGATGCCCAGAAAAACTGATGTATCATCTTTACACTGTCTTTCACAAAGAATGTTATGTTCTTCACAAGTTTTCTTGCAAGATTTGAGGTTTGCACACTGGCATAATGGTGGATTACAGTCTTCTGGGATATGATGCTGCATCAAAGTGTTAGTGGTTCCTTGTGCATGTTTGAAATGTTAGACGATGCAGTGATGCAGCATCACATCCCAGAAGAACGGAAACCTCACTAGTTTTCTTGCTTTCATTATGTTTACTTGTATAATCAGATAGCATTTTTGACCACATTTACAAGTTATTTAAAAAATTTCATGCAAGAAATAAATGTACAGTGGTGAGAAATCAGTCTGTCCACGTACATATTTCATTTGCAAAAATTCTGCATTAACAGTCGGCACTAAAATTGTTTGGAATACAACACCTTATTTACATGAAGTTCACATCAAACTTAATTGCTGAAGACAGCTTGTGTTAAAATAATTGGAACATGACATAAATTCAGATCTGATTAAGGTTTATAGCATTTAATGCACAGAAGATGGAACATATTTACAACATTTATTAATGAAAGGTGTAAACTAAATAAAATTAACACAACAGGACCTACAATTTAAGCCCTTATGCAGTGTAACACTATTATGTGAACTGTTATTATATTAGTACAACTGTACTAATTACACTAATAATTATATTAACAGCAGCTCTCTATCAGTAATTATGTGAATACAACATTTCCAAGAATTGTTGGAATCATGTGTACCTACAAACTTGAGTATAGCAGCTAGAACAAATTTGAAACATCTGATAGAAGGGTTCAGGTGGGTAAATGAGTGTGGAAGGGGGGGGGGGACAAAGGATTACTACCAGGCCTGCAAGAGTATGTCAAAAACCCTCCTCACCTGACTGTGGTAAGGATAGTGTGCCTGGACTGATTGTTAAGACCAGGCAGTATTTACCTAAAATGAAAATGCCTACAGCAAAGGTGAAGCCTGCATGTTCACACCAATTATTATACACTTTTTCACTCTTATTTTTCATTCCACAGGCCCTAAAATAATGAGGGACATGCAGTTGTGAACTTGAAGAGTTTACTTCTAGCAAATTCTGCATTTTATCAAGCTCTGTCACATCTCACTATTAAATGCAAATAAGCTTCAGTTATAACTATTATATTTTACTTACGATGAGCTGGATGCTGGCGTTTCTTGTGATGTTGTTTGTATCATTTCCGAAATACTTTTCTTTGTTTTTGGATGTACTTTACTTTTTGGCTGAAAATAAAAATTACTTAACTCAATAGCTATTACTCTGACCTAGAACCACACAGGCTAATTTGATACTTGGCATGTCCCTTAAACCAGGGATGACTAATTATGTGCCTTTGCGAGCCAGATGAGTTAAGTGACTATAGACCAGTCTCCAAATAAAACTCTAGGTTATGAATTTTGTGACACAGATATCAATATACTTTGTACATATACCAGAAAGTCCTAACAAATACCAAATACTTGTGCCCCTTCAACAACCCCTTGTAGTGTTGCTTTTTGGGTCTCCTGTTTTTTGGCTGCAATTTGTTATTTTTGTCCTCCCATCTCAAAACCTATGATTCTCATTACACAGTTTAGGGCCACATCCTCTCTTCCACATTGCAGGCTGACTGACAACTCTTGTCCTCTCTGACCCCTATTCCACTAACCCCTCCCATATCACTGGCAACTTTTGGAACTTGGCCCACTTACAAACAGAATATGGAGGCAGTACATTCCACTGAAACACTGGTGCTCCCCCACTATACTACACAGTGCCATAACCCAGAACACAATTATTAATAATTAATGTGAACACAGTACCCTAAATGTTGATGGTGTTCACAGTTTGAGCTGCACTTTACACAAAATATGGTTGTAGATGCTACTGCTCTTTTTCATATCAAGTTGTAAGCACAGAAAATGGGGGGGGGGGACTGCACTTCCATCCAATTGCCCTATATTCCTATTGCAGTATTCCTCTATGCTAAGTAAAAGTAAGTAAATTTACAAACTCATTAACCATGGTAGTACCAAAATATATTGAACACTTAAGGTACGGTAAAACAGAACCTCATTCATCATGTTTTAGCTTCTCATATGCAAACTGTATCTTTGCAACCATGGCTAAAATGTTTGTCTCAACAGCTACAGCTGAATATGTATTACTGTGGAACTTCTATCCATTGTTTCCTACACAGAATTTCCTTGTGGATTACAGCCAGGCCCAAGTACATACCAGCATGGATTGTAATATATCACCACCACCTGCCTGGCTAAACTTTTTTTGGGGGGCTAACCTCAGTCTATTTTCCACACCACACTTTCACAATTGGAATACTATTTTCTTTAACAAAACCTTCTGTAATGGCTTTACCAATAACTTTTCCTGGCACATGTAAGGGTATCTGGGTAACTAAAACAACACTTTCAATTCCAAAAGTATTTCCTGTCCCTGGGTAACAGAGGTCGCAGAAAAATTAAGAAGATAAGCAGGACAGTCAAGTCTATGCCACTGGGACAGAAGCATATGTTTGCAATAGCACACATGGTCTTCACATGTAATTTTCCCAAACTGCAAAAAGTGCCATAAATTGTGTATTTACCAGTATATCAGAAGGCTTTTGACATGGGCTGTGTTTAACAAGCCTGCCATACAAATACGCTATGCAAATTACCTTGTCCTGAACAGCAGCTTCAGTATTCTTTTCACCCTTCTTTTTCCTGAAAGTACAGTTAGACTGTTAATAAATGATGACAATAAGAGTCCATAACTATACACAAAAGAATTTTCTGTTACCTACTGGTACAGGCTGCAATACAAAGATTGAAATTTCAAAACTACACAGAGGTCACAAATTACATGAGTAAAAACGGCAAGAGGTATTGTTTAACTTACACAACATTACAGCAGTACTAATTCCATGACATGAACAGAATGCTTGACAATGAGAAACACTTAATACAAGGTACTATACAAAGTAATGAAACAGGTGAAGGCATAATATGAAAATATTCACAAAGATTTTGAAATTCAGTACTGATACAAAACTGTCCTACTTCAACAACTGTTGCACAGACACCGTCCTCCCTTCACTGTGAAAGTTGATTAGACATTGCTTTCTGCAGTTCTTGTTGTGAAATTGGCACAGTATCTTACTGAATTCTTCTCTTCAATTCCTCAGTTGTTGCTGGACATGCTACAGAAACTGCTGACACATCTTAAATTGCGATAACTTTTTAAAACTTAAAAATTTTTACAAACCTCCCAGTTTGCAAGGTCAAGAGGGGTTGTTGCAATTTGTTCAATGCTGGCATGCCATCACTCTTATTCTGATGGAAGAGTGGTCACTGCAGACGCACTATGTTTGTGAGTTACAAAACACAAATCCCAACATCATGAACACATGTCTAAAGAAGCCAAATTTCATCTCTCTGAATACACGAAGGCAAAACTTTTGCTATTGACGTTACGAATGTCCTTGTTTAATGCATGTTTCCTCTTCCTTCTTAACACAAAAAAAAAACCCCTTTGCAAGCAAATGTTATATATTTTTGTGAAAAGTAACATTACACGTCTGTCACGTACGGTGGGGGTAAATAAACTGTGTTTGTTTCTTGCTTGACCGATAAGCGCACGCCCGACACTCTGATTGCGTTACGTCATACGCCGAGTCGTTTAAACCTCGGCGAGGTAACTTAGAAGATTCGCTCTAGTAATAACCTTTAGAAAACCCAACAAAAACTCACTGGTGCTACAGCAGATGCTGAAATGTTGCCCTTCAGACCGAATGCACTCACTACCACTGCGGATGACTTGTTTACTCTCTGGGGTTCTTGCCCAGAAATTGTTGAAATCTCGCAGCGGATGTTGTTTCTTAGTTTACACTTAAAATTAAATTTCATTCACATATCAAAGATCCAAGCTCAGCTCAACGATGGTTGATCATGAAACATGTCAAGAAAATATATTTTAAATTTCTTTCACAAAACATTACCACTTACAAGTAAATAACGAGTAACATAATAGAACACAGCAACAATACTATAAACATAGAACACCACAACAGTGCAATGTATAAAGTGCAAATTGTGTAAACGTATTGCCGTTACAGGCCCGGTTTGGCCCAGAGGGTGGGTTGAGGTATAGCTCTACTCTTCCATGACCGCGGCACTAGAAGGGTGTGGGTGGTCAGCAGCACGTCTCGGCCGCACTTTAACCCCAGGAAAGACCCGGTACCCATTGTACAGGAGGCTGGGTGGGCCCTGGGGCCGGTCTGGACAGGCGGAAAATCTCGTCCCCACCAGGATTCGATCCCAGACTGTCCAGCCCGTAGTCAGTCGCTATACCAACTGAGCTACTCGGCCCACTGCAAATTGTGCATGTAAAAATATACAGTATGTATAATAATATTAGTTATAGTAAGATTATTAATTTGTACCACCGTTATGAAAAATTCTTCCACAGAATAAAATACATGAGTAAGGAGATAACTTTCTCAGTGTTGACTCAAAAATTGTAATTCTGATAAGGTAAATGATTAAATATTTTTATACCAGAATAAGTGATACCCTGTTTAACAGAGGTGAGTTTCACTGATGGAAAATGTAATTGATTTTTGCTCCTAGTATTAAAATCAGGCAACAACAAATTATTTTTAAAATTATCCAAATTATTAGATACAAACATTATTAATGAAAAAATAAGCAAGATTGGTACTGGCAAAATACTTAGTTTCACAAACCAGCCTTTACAGGAATATCTTGAGCCTACTCCCAACCGAGTTCTTAATATATTTTTTTGAACTATAAAACACCTTATGTATATTATACCATATTTTATCAGGGAATGAAAATGAGCAACATAGACAACCTTTAATGTTTCTATGTCTAATATATGAACATGCCTTCTATTTATAAAACAAGTGACACTCAGTTTATTCTCAGAGTACAACCAACAAGATGCGGCATTTCTCAATTTATTTATTTCTGTAAGACACTCTACATGTTTCAGATGGCTTTTCCGCCCATTTCAGGAGCTCAAAACTGCACATACAGCGCCAGGCATTTGTCAGACCATTTAACCAACAAGATGCGGCATTTCTCAATTCATTTATTTCTGTAAGACGCTCTACATGTTCCAGACAGTTTCCCGTCCACCATCAGGTGCTCGAAACTGCACATACAGCGTCAGGCATATGTCAGACCATTACTGCTACCTGCTAGCAGCAGGTAGCAGTAATGGTCTGTACTCTGAGAATATGTTAGCGATGCACAGACCTGTGAGTGTTAAAGACACCCAGTTATTTAACAAGTAATTTACATGCGTCTTCCATGTATGTTGACAATCTAATTGAAGACCACAAAATTTTATATTATTTAATTCAACAAGTATTGACCAGCATAGGCTAGGTTTAGTGGACATACATATGATTCAGTTGGTGCAAATTTTACTAAGCTTGTTTTCTCTATATTTAATATAAGCTGAATAGCCTGAAACCATTTTCATATTTGACCAAGAACCAATTTGAAATCTAAAATTAGTTCAACACGGTTAGCATTTGTTGTTCATATACTAGTGTCATCTGCAAACATAATGACATCAGAATGACTACCAATCAGTCCAGGAAAATTGTTATGTATATATTAAATAACAGCAGTCCCAGAACCTAGACTTGAGGCACTCCATGTTTAATAATTCTCCAATTACAGGAGTCAGCTATAGTATTTATAAGCCTCATTTTTACTCTTTGCTTCCTATCAAATAAATGGGATCTAAACCAATCCAAGGTCACTCCTCTGATACCATAAAATTGAAGTCTATGTATCAAAAAACTCATGGTTTACACAATCAGACACCTTCGTGAGATCAAAGAAAATTCCTGCAACATATTTCTTTCTATTCCTAGCACTGAAAATAGATTCTGTAAGTTATATACCACATTATCTGTTGCAACACCCTTTTGAAAGCCACACTATTCAGAAACTAGTGCATTATGATGATGTAAATGCTGATTAAGCCTTCGAAATATTACTATTTCAAATATTTTAGAGAAACCTGTGGCAGTGACACAGGTCTATAATTTGATAATAAAGGGTTCACTATAGAATAATTTAAACAATCTGGGAATTTACACTGCATTAACAAATTATTAAAAATGTAAGCACGAGGTTTACCTAAAAATGTCCACATAGTCTCAACATTTTATTTGATATACCTTCACAACCAAATGAATTTGTGTTCTTTAAAGAGGAAACTGAACAAATTATTTCAGATTCAGTAACTGGGATGACTTCCATCTCTGTAAAATTAAATGGATACAGATTTCTAAGTAGTGAAATAGCTGTATAAATATCAACATTATTCACTTTCAGACTATCAACTAAATTTAGAAAATATTTGTTAAAGGCTTCAACGGCTTGATGTATGTGAATATTAATCTCTTTTAATTTAAACACAGAGGGTGCACGATTCATATTTTGTACTTTATCAGATTCACTCATTACTATATTCCAAGTTCTTCCATGTGTGTGGATTTGTTACATACATTTCATCCATCAAAATTCCCCACAAACAGTCATTAAGTTGTTAAAACTGGGGATTGTAGGGACCAAAGACCACATCTAATTCACGGCTGTGCAAGCTCTCTCACACTGCTCAAATAGGAATGTAACTCAGACATCAACAACAACAGACTTGCACTATGAAATCACTGGGTTTGTTGCAGGTAAATGTGTATCTCAGTCATGAAGTAATGTGACAGCATGCCTCATCTCAGGTGCAGTGTTGAACAGCATCTGTGTTTAGTGCAGCTGTATGTCAAATAAGAGTCTGCAGGAAAATTGCGAGGAGAATTTCTCTAAGTTCAGGAGACGAGTGTCTCGAAAACATCTGTATGAAGGGCCACAAAACTGTTACAACAGCAAATGCAGACAATAGGGCTTTCAAGGAACATGATCTAGTTGTAAGTATACACTCTGGAAGAACTCAGAAACAATAACTGCAGCGAGATATCAACAATTTCCAGAGATTAACTTCAGAGAGTAAACAACATCTTCTGCAGGTGTACTTAAGTGCATGTGGTCTGAAAAGCAACATTCTCAGCATCTGCTATAGCATTTTCTGAAAGTTATTATCACAGTGAATCTTCTCACTTCCCTCACCAACTGTTAAATCTCCCATGACTTGGCATATGACATGAAGCTACTGGAGCATTGGGCAGGTGCTTATTGTTCCAGCAGAAAAAAAAACACCCTTTATATTCCAAATTCACAAAAATTACATACATTTATTATATAAAATAACTTTTGATGTCATTAGCAAATTTTATGCATAATTTTTTTTGCTAGAAATTGACACTCTGTCCCTAAGCAGAGAACTGTATTCTCTTTCAGAAGGTTTTTATTTTATATTTCTGTGTTACATAAAGAACAAAATACAGTAGAATTCCACTTATCTGGATGCTGGCTATCTGCTTTGCCAATAATCTGGGTCTGCTTGGCCTTTCAGGTAAACATTTTCATACTGTAATTGCACTACATCTTTTATGGCTTAGATTTTTCCCCCAACAGTCATACACATAAAGAAATTATGTCTCAATGTTTTATTTGTACTTAAATACACATGTAGCCTGAATCAGCCGTTTGTAGAAATTTTTGCACTTCAAACTGCCAGTGTAGCATATTTTCAAATTTAAATCCAATTAACCATATTTTCTGCACATCCGGTTGGCCCGTCATCCCAATTAATCTGGATAAGTGGAGATCAACTGTACATTTGTGTTTGTGGTGGACTGCAAGTTTAGGACTTAAACCCCTCTCAAAAGACTGACAGCTACAGGACACATTAAAGACCAAAAAGAACTGTATGTGCTCTCCAGTGAAGTACAACTTTCCGCACTTTTTGGTCATAAGATGCTGTAGCAAGCTGGTATGCCATAGTAACAAATTTCAACACAGTGGAGTCACATCATACAGGCACTTGTGCGAATTCAATTACACATGCTTGCAAAATAACAAATACATAAATAAATAATCAAAGTCTCACACTATACAGCACAAGCACTTCAACAGTCGGTCTCAAATGAACAGCGTACGACTCACACATAACACACGACATGCTGCCACAGCACCAAATTAATATAACAAAGTAAATAACTGAGTGTTTTAAACTGTGACTTTAGCAAGGAACAAAGTATGCTTCCTGAGGATGATCACACGATCGAAATATGTAGGAGCGTTTTAAGTGTTTTAATGTAAATTTTAGATTATTAAACACCATATATGTGCATTTGTTGGTGTGTTACTTAAATAAACTACAAAATGCATGGTGCAATGATAAAGGAAATCAAATAAATAAAAAATAAAATTTAAATAGCACAAGCGATTCTGCATGTCACGCCACTCAGCAAACGCCTAAAGTCAGCGCGACACCTTGACACCTACTGCCTCACTTCCCGCATAGAGTCTTATTCTTCTATTCTTTCATCTTCCTATTTTTATTTAAGTACACACAAAATTATACAGTATTTTAGTTACACAGTACGCACTATTTATAATATTAATACATATGATAGGGTATATACACAAAAGCATGCACCAAATGGGTGGTTCATGCGATTCTCTAAGGTAATACCTGATATGAGTGATTTTGAGCTTATGCACTGTCTTTGGAGCATAACCCCACGTAATATGCGACTCCACTGTACTGTAAACACAACAGCAAGGGCTACTGCAAGGAGCTTTACCATAAAAATGGAAATTGCAAAGCATTCAAAGCGTCTGCAACTCAGCCAATCACAATTAAAATTACAACTGTCAAAAAATGAAAAGTTTGTCTCAAGAAACAATGATGAAGATACGAATACTTCAACATTTCTTGTTGGTCATGCTTAAAAAACTCTGATCTTCCTGCTGGTCATCTTCGAATGACCCTGACGCTTCCTGCTGGTTTAAGCATTGCAAGATTACCATGTACATCATACATAATATAGTAATTCACAAGACTACCTACTTTTAAAAAATGGGGCCACTTTCAAAAATTAGTTGTTTTCACTGCAAATTTCTTTGTTCTTCAAATATGTATCGCTTAGGACTATGAATAACCGTCCTACCTGAACTTCAAAAACAAAATTTTATAAAATGTATCTAGTACACTTTCCTGTACCATGTTTAAATGTCCATGGAAAGTGATAAAGCATAATTACCCAAAATTATGAATTTTTATAGATCATGCCTGTTTACTGAGTCTACAATTTTGTTACAAGGCTTGTGAATATAAATAATTAGCATCAGAAAGGCAATAATGACTGACATATTGATTTAGGGTAATTCATAAGCATTAAAACCTAGATTTTATATTTTTGTGCAGACCACATAAAATGGTCCAAAATCGAGTAAAGTTTAAAATCCCAAAAATATTGTTCTTCCTGGAGTCTGGTTGGGGCTGTATGAAAAGTGACCATTCAGCCCACAGTGTACTCGCCATACCAACTACACTACTACACACAAGGAAAGTAAAGTGGTTGCCTTCTGGGAATGCTGGCATCCACTCAGTCCAGAATCCTTTATCTCTTTTAAAAATCTCCACATGTTTGTAGCTTTATGTCTTATATTGTATATGTACGAAACAAGGGTTTACACATTGTGGGAAGAACACAGATTGTGTGGGTTTTGAAAACAGGGTGCAGAAAAGAATATTTCAGCCAAGAAGTAGCAGGAGTAGGGAGAAAATACATAGTGAGAAGCTTAATAATTCTTGTTATTTATAACATACTGTTGGGGTGATGGATATCTAGGAGGGTGAGATGGTCCAAAATGTAGCATGCATGAGACACATGAGAAACGCAGAATATTAGTACAATACCATGATAGGAAGAGTCCATATGGGAGACCATAATGTAAATTGCATGGTAATAATAATATGCTTCTTAAGAACATATATGTAGATGTAATGTGGACTAAAATGGCTCAGAATATGGTCTACTGGCAGGAAGTTGTGAAGGTTTGTGTAAAAAAAAAATCAGTGTTTTACTGTAGTTTTGAACAGATGAGCTCTAAGAGATAAAATGTTGGCGAAAGAAGAATTCAGTCAACATAACTTCTATAAGCCCAATTTATTTTACAAGAAGGCAGTTTTGCTATACATCCCAGATCAAGCCTCTCTTCATAAGCACTGCAGACAAAATTACTACACAGGAGGGGTGCATCCAAGGGGGGAGGCTGCTGCCCAGCAGCTCCCCCCTCCCAAATTAAAATTCTAAAAATCCAGATGATATCAAAGGTTTTACATGATTTACCCTTCAGCCTAAATCAGCCATTGAAATTGGTTAACACCAGGTACATTAGACTTTCATACAAGGAACAGAACTTTGGATGTCTCAGGTGCAACTAAATAAAGAAACCAATTTCTGTAATTTTAACCAACAGATGCACAAAACTGTCATCAGATTCACAATATTTTTAAAAACACTGAACTCCTACGTGTTTCAGACCTTACTGGTCCATCATCAGGGAGCATATTATTTGTTGTATTAAACAATTACTTAACAATATTTTTTTTATTTCTTGCATATGTACAAGAACTGATGGAAATTCTGTCCACTACACATACTCACACTACACGTAAGAATTTCCATCAGTTCTTCTACATATGCTAGAGATAATAATATATTGTTAAGTAACTGTTTGATCAACAACAATTAATATTCACTCTACATGGAAGAATATATGAGGAATACAACACATGCATTACATATGAATGAGAGAATGATTCTTCCAAGAGTTTCAAAAATAAAGACAATCACTACTGTGATGAAGTGAGATAAGAAATAAAGACAGATTAAAAAAGGGGCAGAGAGACAAGAATGTTTATGACAGAACAAAAAATCTGTCATATGACCCACCCTGGTAGAAAAAATGTCAATGAAGAATGAAATGGTGAAATTTTTCTACAAAGTAAAAAGTGGTTGGTTAAATGTGATACTTACTTTGTTTTCTTAGGCTCTTTAGTAGTTGTATCAGACTTGGGAGCTTCAATTGAAGCCTTGATAGTTGTGTCATCACCCACAATTTCTATTTTTGTTATTACAGAACGTTCATTGGTTTGGGTGATGCAATCTGTTGTTGGGCAAGATCTGCCTATAAAATCCTGAAAAAGGAAACAGGAAAATAAAACTTTAAAGATACACAATTTCTTCACTTTCTAGTAGTTAGCTCAGACCAAAAGACACACAACTCTTATTTAAAATTCATTACACTCACCATGTCATATGTCAAAGCAAGCGGCAGACATATGAGGAGGGAAGAAAGAAAAAGGAAAAAAAGAGGAGAAACAGAGAGCTCATAATGGATGTGGCCATTCTTAATCCAATACCTTCAGCAATGCAAAAATGCTGAAAAACAACATTTATCTGTGGGAACTAATCAAAAGAATTTGTTGTTAAATTATTCTGAACTGAAATATAAATGGAGCCTAAAATGCTATCTGGAGGTCAGTATAAGGGCCAAGAGAAGAAGATTAATACACCTGAAAGCAAAGATTTCAAAACTGCAAGGGATAAGGAGAGGATATGAGAAAAAGAGAGGAATTCATATTTAGTCAATGGCTGAATATGAACAAAGATGTACCAAATGGGAAAGTTTTAACTTGTGCAAATAAAATGGTACTGGTACTTATTCAAAACTAGATATCAATGGAAAAATAAAGCCAATGCAGCATTAACCCTACATGAGTGACAAGATAACAGAACAGGAAGCTTACAATTTTAGGAAGGGAAGATGAATAATAGTGTTTCTAGCACAGCATTAATAAAACCATATGCATGACAAAAAGCGAGCTCTCTAAAACCCTCTTGTCAACATGGGCTCCAATGTATGTTATGGTCCTCTATGACTTAGGAAATCAAATGAAATCAATACCTTTAGAGTATTGACGCATGTGCTTTACTCCTCACCTATCACAAGTGACACATAACATTTTGTATCACTGCAAATTTCAAACTACTAATGTATACCTACTTATATTCAAAATATCTTTCCAATTTCTGCCAACAAGATAGGTATTTTCTTTGCCAGTCTCTTTAGCTGTTACTTACAAAGTGATGAAGGCCATGTACCCCATCCAACCCTTCTAAAGCAAATGAACATTCTCAGAATTTACGTATGTGACATGAAAGAGTTTTAATGAAACATGACAATAATAATTTGAAGTCAATAACAGCCCCAACATCTATTACAACAGTGATGTCAGGTTTTAATGTCAAAGACTGAACATCAATGCAATGTTTGATTTCCACAATGTGCCATGAAATGCAATATGAAAGTATGAACAATTACATGAAAAACACTACAAATGTATTCCATGCTTCCTTCTCACAAAAATTATGTTCAATCTGTCACATGAAACACAATTCTTCTTGATAAGCTAATAGCTCCTCACCTAGACATGAAATTTTTTACATTTCATGGAATCTGAATGTTCATTACCATGTTCACAGCAGCCCACCATTTCTTCCTATTCTCATCCAGATGAATACAGTTCACACACTCCCACCATAAGAGTCACTTTAACATTAACCTTCCACCTATGCTAGATGCCAAGCAGACTCTTTCCTTCAGGCTTTTCCGTATCCAGGCCACTTTAACCCTGAACATATTATTTATTTTATATTACTGATGAGATAATTTTAGTAGTAATCTTCCATTCCATTATGTGGGTTCATATTTTACAGGAAAAGGATACTACATGAGAAACTTGCGATAAATTCAGCTCACCTAGGATTGTTAGAATACTTAAATCTCTGTACATTTTTCCCAGATATTTTTTATTTATCTTCTGGATATTACAAACATACTACCTCTCAATATTCTTAGCCCATCAGTCTACAAGCTTTTTAAAGGTATCAGAGTAAAACGTTTTTGGTTGTGTGTGAAGCCAGTCATGCACCACCTCCTACACTTCAACATCTGCAAATCTTTGACCTCTGAATGTCAGCTTTAGGGTCCAAAACAGACAACAATCAGAAGAAGACAAACCTTGACTATGTGCTATGCTGTCAAGAAATTCCTGATTCAGTTTCTGAAGGGCATGCACTGTCATGTAGCAAAAGAGCACCCTGTGAATCTTCCTCTTTGTTTTGTGTGAGTGACTGCTTGTAATTCATTTTGCAGCATGTTAGAACACCATGCACTTGTCAGCATAACAATATTCAAACACAGGAACTTGGGAATCCCAAACACCATTAGCAAAAGCTCTCCAGCCAGAGGGCACAGTCTAAATTTCTAGGAAACAGGAGAGATTGTGTGTTTCTACTACATGTCCTCTCACTTGTTCTTGAGATTGTACTACTATATCCAGGTTTCATCCCCTGTATTGTTGCAATTTAACAGGCTCTCTACTTTGCTGTGATAACATTCCAAGTGACAGAAGCAAATGTCCATAAGAGAGTACTTAGGCTCCTCTGTCAGTTGCCTGGGAATCCATTTTGCACACATCTTGTGGAGCCCAAGGCTGTTGTACACTCCTGAACACAATTACCCCTGGAAAATGTTAAAATTTCTATGCCATTTCCTCAACAATGACTCTTCTCTCCTCAAGAACCATGGCTTCGGCATCTTCAAATGTCTCTGTTACTGGTTCATGTTGAGGGACACCCACAGAGCTCTTCATCAGTCACATTTGTCTGGCTTTTCTTGAACATTTCTCTTCTACTGTACACACTTTTCCAAGAAAAAGCACTGTCCCCAGACTCTGCACACAAATGCACGTGATTTCAGCACCTTGCCAACCTTATGCCTGTAAAAATGGACCACAGATCTCTGTTCGTCCTTGGTACAAACTAAAGGCGCTGCAGTCATATTCCCTGCTTGACAGTAACACACACAATGACATCAAGGTAGAGACCAAGAGTGAGCTCAAACATCACATACCAGTTACAGTGCTGCCAACTCTCAAAGGGTTACCTCATACTGGTGATTGCCAGGAAAAGAGAAAAAATATGGAAACTTTCTGAAGATCCCCTGTAGCTTGGACATGGGAAATGGGAACCTAAGACCCTCAGAAACAAAAGTACGTAAACGACTGGATAAGTACAAGGACCAAGAAATAAGAATGAAAAAAGGAACATCGTCTTGAAATAACTTTGATGTGTTTCTAAACACATGTTATTAAATTTATGTGAGTACATTAGACACCTCTTGTTTTTAAGAGGATTGATAAATTGGCCATCATCATTTGGATTCAAGGCAGCCCAAGGAGTGGAAAAATAAGCATTAAATATGAAAGTTTCTAATTCTTTCAAAACACAATACTTCACGGTAGGCAAGTAAAGACTACAACTGTCTTGACGCTTAACTCAGATGATGGAAAAAACAAATGAATACAGTCTGGTCAAAAAGCTCCTGGAAGGCCAAAAGGATGCTGTCACCAGAAGCAACTGATGAAAATAAAATACAAACCATTGAAACGTGGATTACAATGTCATTTATTCTATAAAATCTCATATGAAATTACCTTGTCAGACAATTTTCCAATTTCATTGGACATTACAGTTTCTTTATAGTCCTTCCAGCACCCCGAATGGTATTCTATTCTACACTTTTCTTGACAGTATACAACAACAAAACCACAAAAATCCGGGTCACTGCAAATAAAAATCACAATACAGTCATGTAAGCTTTAACTTTAGGAATATCAGTAACTCAGATTCAGTCATAATTACATAATAACTTCCAAAACATATTTAATTTAATATACACATAGACCTCATTTTACACCCCACTAGTTTCATGGCTTTTTGTGTAACACCCTTTGCCAATACACACCACTTCTTAATTTACCCCATCTCATTTTCAGTTTAATGTCTCTTGGCTGGCTGCACTCTATTATGCTAAACCCTACCTATTCCTTTACTTATGAGAATACAAATTTTTATGCCCAGTTTTACGGAGACAAAACTACAGTGAAGAAAAGGGGTTCGCACATGACACATACACTTACACTGCAACTACTGCTGCTTAATAAGGAGCACCACTTTTTGCAAAAATCAACACAATATCTTCTCAAATCTTTACTTCCACCAAATATGCAGCTACATTTTATGAAACTTATGTTTAATAGAATGCTGCAATAAAGGAATATGACCTGTAGTGAGAACTTCACAACAGGCAAAAGCACTGGTACTGTCAATTTCTTAAGGTTACACATGTGATAAAAATCTGGAATAAAACAATAGCTTTCTCATAGCACCCCCCCCCCCCCATAAAAAAAACCCATAACTCCCCCTCGCTTTTTTCAATAATTTTTTTCACACCCACAATTTACCTTTTTCTCTTTTTTTTTTTT
>Ga0123354_10002963_pt1 | contig 23056 bp, 11 predicted proteins | sample TergutLab28metaG_2_FD_97872 | JGI IMG/M metagenome (GOLD analysis project Ga0123354, IMG submission 97872) | Labiotermes labralis P4 segment gut microbial communities from Petit-Saut dam, French Guiana - Lab288 P4 | ecosystem: Host-associated > Arthropoda: Insects > Digestive system > Gut ... | reverse complement strand
GTGCAGGGTGGGCGGAATCACTCCGTGGCGTACGGCCAAGGCCGCCCGAATCAGTCCGGCGACTCCGGCCGCGCACTTGGTGTGCCCGATCTGTGTCTTGACCGAACCGACCCAGGTCTGTCCCGGCAGAGCGCCGGCGTCCAGCATCACCCGGGTCAGGGCAGCCAGTTCCGTGCGGTCCCCCACTGCAGTCCCGGTCCCGTGAGCCTCCACCATGCCGACTTCGCTGGGCAGCACACCGGCCATCTGATAGGCCCGCTTCAGGGCCGTGATCTGGCCCTTCATGTTCGGTGCGGTCAACCCCAGGGAGCGCCCGTCCGAGGAACCGTGGATGCCGCGGATCACCGCATAGATACGGTCATGGTCCCGCTCGGCGTCGCACAACCGCTTGAGCACAACGGCGCCGACTCCTTCTCCCAGGGCCAGTCCGTCACCGGACTCGTCGAAGGTGGCGCAGTAGCCGCGCCGGGACAAGGCGTGAGTTCCGGAGAACCAGATGTAGTCGAGGATGCTGTTGTGCAGATCGGTGCCACCACAGATCACCATGTTCGTCCGGTCCGACCACAGCTCCTGGCAGGCGACGTCCAGCGCGGCCAGGGAGGTCGCGCAGGCCGCGTCCACCGTGAAGTTGCGCCCACCGCAGTTGAGACGGTTGGCGATCCGACCGGCTGTGACGTTGGACAAGATCCCGGGGAAGGAGTCCTCGTCGACCTTCGGCAGCGCCTTGTCGATCTCGTCGGGCAAGATGCCGAACATCCCGCGGATGCCAGAACGGCCGCCGTAGGCGCTGGCGAGTTCGCCCATCGACTCCGTACCGAAGATGACTGACGTGTCGGGCATGCCTTCTTTGATCCGATCCGCGTAGCCGGCGTCCTGCAGGGCCCGTTTGGCCACCAGCAGGCTGATCAATTGCGACGGCTCGATCGACTTCACCGAGATCGGCGGGATGCCGAACTCGATCGGGTCGAACTGGATGGCTTGCAGGAAGGCTCCCCACTTGGACACGACGAAGTCGGTGTCGGTGGAGTCGGGGCGGTAGAAGACATCGGTGTTCCAGCGTGCCGCGGGGACCTCGGTCACCGAATCGCGGCCCATCAGCATGTTGCGCCAGTAGGAGTCGACATCCTCGGCGTCGGGGAAGACCCCGGCCATCCCGATGATCGCGATGGGCTCATCGGAAGGAAGGTAGCCCGCCTGCGACGGCACCTCTTCGACCAGCGGGTCCTTCAAGGTGGCCACCTGCGGCAAGACGGCTATCAGGGCCTCCGCGCCTTCGCAGACCGAGGCATGCAGGCCCGCCATGGTGGTGCCCGTAGCCATCAGGGCGACGGACGAGCCCGCCATGTACAACCCCTGCTTGGCCTGTTCCTTGGCTGGCACGTCGATCAGTTCCGAGGTGTCAGGTGAACGGTCCTTGCCCTTCGAAGCCACGCGGGCACGCCCGAGGTTGAGTTCTTCGAGAGCCAGTCGCGCGGCGATGGGCTCCAGGTCGAGTTTTTCGATGCGGGCCTTCTCGGCGAGGAAGACATCGGCGAATTCGGTCGGCAGCGCGCGCGTCTCCTGACCGGGCGCCGACTCCAGGAGCATCGTGTGATCGGCTTCGATGGCCAGCTCCTGGAAGGTCGCGGTGATCGCCTTGGAGGACACGGCTTCGGATGTCAGCAGGTAGGCCGTACCCATGATGATGCCGATCTTGGCCCCGCGTGCCGCCAGCGAAGCCGCCATGACCGACACGAAAGCGGAAGAAACAGCATCGTGGATTCCGCCCGCGAAGACCACTGTCAAGGAGGCGGCGTCCTCAACGTCGAGTAAGTGTGTCAGCTGCTTGTCCCACAACACTGTCGAATACATCGGGCCGATGTGCCCACCGGACTCGCGGCCCTCGAAGATGAACTTCCTCGCACCTTCTTTGATGGCCTGATCCAGCAGGTTGGCCGAAGGGACGTGGAGGAAGGCCTGGATGCCGGCTTGCTCCAAGCGCTTGCCCTGGGCTGGACGCCCGCCGGCGATGACGACCGCCGTGGGCTTCTTCTCCATGGCCAGAATCTGCTCGACCTGGGCTTCGTAGACGGTTGGCTGGATGAATCCCAGCAGGCCTGCCCCCCAGGGCAGGTCGCCCATGACCTCGGCTGTACTGGCCAGCAACTCAGCTGTGGTCTCGGGTGTGGACATACCGATGGCCAAGGTGGGCATGGCTCCCGCCTCGGCGACCTCGTGCAGGAAGGCCGGGGTGTCGGACACGCGGGCCATCGGTCCCTGGATGATCGGGTACCGCACGCCCAGGCTCTCCGCCATCTCGGAGGAGGAGGCCAGGGCCGGAAGGAATTGTGCTTGCCGTAGGTGCCCGTACGCCGCTTCGCGGATGGCCGCCAGCACAGCGTCCAGGCGGCTGTACCGGTTCAGATACTCGGTGGCCAAGGTGAAGTCTTGTCCCAGGGGGATCAGGTTCTTCTCCAGATCCAGGCCTCCCATGTAGTCTTCGGTGAAGTCGGTTGGGGACACCTTCGGCATGCGCGGCCACTTGAGGACACGGTATCCATTGACAAGGGTAGTTTCTCCCCCCTGGAGCTTGCCCAGGGTCGCCTTCACCTCACTCGGCGCGTCGCACTCGGGCAACAGGGCCACCTGCGAATCGAGGAAAACCCCGCTGGCTCTCAGCGCGATGTAGGCCGCGGCCGTGTGCACCCCGACGCCACCGTGGACGTACACCTTGACGCCTTGTTTGCGGGCGGTGGTGATCATCCGCTGGAAGAGAATGAAGGTGGATTCCTCCCCCACGCGACCAGACGCGTCATTGCCCTTGACGGCGATCGATGTGGCACCGGCGTCGATGGCCCACTCGGCGTCGGCGATCGACATCACCTGCCAGACGCGCTCGACGCGCTCTGGAATGGTTGAATCATCGGTTCCCACGGGCAAGAGGACTCTTGTCACCTGCCAGGGGATGTCGATGGCTGCGATATTGCCCGCAAGGGCGATGCCGAATGCTTGGTTGGTACGGCGCGCGAGATTCTTCAGCGCGGTTTCAGCCGCAGCCTGATCCCTGCCGAGGTGGAGATATGCGAACCCACCGGCCCGCAAAGTTTCCAAAGCCAACCGAATATCCGGTATTTCAAAAGGCGATACGACGCACAAGTCAGCGCACAGTTGCATGGGTGGAACCAATCGTTAATAAACATGGTAGACACCACAAACGAAACGTTGTCATGACCCCCCCATGACCCCCGTCGAAAGCGAGTGTTTTGTTCTGGACGTAGCTATACTAGCGCGAATGCCCCAGAATCTGAAACCGTCTCACACCTCTTATTTTGAGCTAGCATGTTTGCCTCTTGGGAAGCATAACTCCTTGTCATCATAATATAAAGATGCCGAGTCTGAGAAATTGTGATGTAACGCTCATTTATTCAGACAGCAACCTTGTGCGTCTGGGCGGAGCCTGAGCGTGCCTGCAAGGGACCAGACCAACAGTGGGTACCTAAGAAGACGATGAGAATTGATTCCCGAATTGATCACAAGTACTTCCGGCCCTGCGAAACCCCGCTTCTCAAGCGGCATATTCTGAGATAGCATCGAATCAACGCCGGGCTTGGTCACACTGTCACCACCGGCGGCCCCGAGCATGGTGGCGGAGATGAATTCACGGTTCGACCGAAGCAATGAGGGCCTGCTGCGGCCCCGAGAAGTGAAAGCCGCCGCTCGTCTGGTGTTGAGAACCAACCTTGTCACCTGTGTGATCGTCTCCGTGCTGGCCGCCACTCTGATCTGGCCGATGCTGAGCATCACCTCCGTCGTGTCCACCAGTGACGACATCTTGCGGACAGTCTTCCGGGTCCTCCATCTGACAAGGGCACAATCTTTCTTAACGACTGCACAGCAGGCGGTCGCCGACCTGACGCGCTGGACCTCCGTCGGAGCAGACTCCAGCGCCGGGGTCCTGTCGACGCTGTACAACTCGGTGAAATCCTCCGGCGGTGTCGAACAGGCGGCCTTGTATGCGCTCAGTCATGCCATTTTCCACGCCAGCCTGTCCACCTCCATCATCGCGGCGGCCTCACTGATCCTGACCATCGCCGTGACCCTGCTGTTGCGGGTCCCTCTGCGGATTTCCAGTCTGCGGTTCTATCTGGAGACCCGGTTGTACCCCGGCACCCCGATGTCACGGTTACTGTTTATATTCAGGCGCCGCCGTGCCTGGGCCATCGCGTGGGCCAGTGTGTATAAAACAGTGTGGCTGGGCCTGTGGTCGCTCACCGTGGTCATGCTCCCGGTGAAGTACTACTCCTATTTCATGTTCGACTACATCATGGCCGAAAACCCCCACGCCAACCCTCGCGAGGCGCTCAAACTCAGCCAAACCATGATGCGTGGCAACAAGCTTCGTACCTTCCGCCTCGATCTGAGTTTTCTGGGATGGTACGTGCTGGGGTTCCTCACCTTCGGTGTCGTCTTGTACTTCTACGCCATGCCGTACCGCAGCGTGGCCATGGCCGAACTGTACGTGAGGATCCGCCAGCAGTGTGCGGGCCTGCCCCGGATGCAACTGTGTGACGACCGGTTCCTGGTGGAGCGCCCCGAGGACGTGGACCCGGGGGTTGTGGTTGGCGCGACCGCCTCCGTACTGGTGGCCCCCCCTCAGGCGAACAAGGAACACAAGCGTCACGCGACGCCGGCCGGTCGGGTGATGACCGCTTCTGATGTCGACGAGGAGGTCTACCCGGACCCGCACGGCGTCGGCCTGCGCTCGATCTATCACGCCGACTACCGCCGCGACTACTCTGGCGTGAACCTCATCTTGTTCTTCTTCTGCTTCGCCTTCATCGGCTGGCTGTACGAGTCCGTCCTGTCCCCCGCCTTCGTCGGCAGTTTCGTCAACAAGGGGATGTTGTACGGCCCGTGGCTACCGATCTACGGCACCGGCGGCCTGGTGGTGCTGCTCGCGTTGAAGAAGATCCGCGACCGTCCCCTGCTCACCTTCTTCGTGTCGATGGGCCTGTGTGGCACGATCGAATATGTCGCTGCACTGATCATCTACCACCTGCGCGGAGTGTCGTACTGGAGCTATGACGGTTTCTTCTTCAACATCCAGGGCCGGATCTGCCTCGAAGGCCTGCTGATGTTCGGGCTGGGCTGCTCGGCTGCCGTCTATCTCCTGGCGCCCCTGCTCGACACCTGGCTTGGTCGCATCCGGCGCACCACACGGTACGTCATCGCAGCCGGGTTGACACTGATCTTCCTCGTGGACGCGATCTTCGCCATCCTGCTCCCCCGGATCGGGGTAGGACTGACTTCCTGATCACCTGCGCAACGGTATGACTGTGCCACTGCGATCTGGATCAGACGAGGGTCTTGTTCGAGGTGACAACGAGTGATGGAACTGCGCTGTCCTTGAACTGCGATCTGGATCAGACGAGGCAGGCTTGTTCGAGGGCGTCGAGCTGGTCGACCAGGCATTCCGGAACTGGTTTTTCGGGCGAACCGAGTTTGGCGTACCACTGCTGCATCAGGGGCACTTCGGCGGCCCAGGCCTGGGGATTGAACGTGGTCAGGTCCGACAGATCCTCGTCTTGGACGGTCAGACCGTCGACATTCAGGTCTTCGGGACGCGGCAGGAAGCCGATCGGGGTTTCCACCGCGTTCACGCTGGCGTCGATGCGGCGGGTGATCCACTCCAGGACCCGGACGTTGTCGCCGAAGCCGGGCCACATGAAGTGGCCGTCCTCGCCCTTGCGGAACCAGTTGACGTAGAAGATCTGCGGCAGTTGCTCGGGACGGGTGGCGCTCATGTCGATCCAGTGCTGGAAATAATCGCAGACGTGATATCCCAGGAACGGCAGCATGGCCATCGGGTCGCGGCGGACGACTCCGACGGCGCCGGTGGCGGCCGCGGTGGTCTCCGAGGAGCACATGGACGCCAGGAAGACTCCGTGGGTCCAGTCGCGGGCCTGGGCCACCAGCGGGATGGTCGACGCGCGGCGCCCGCCGAAGATGATCGCGTCGATCGGAATCCCGGCAGGCTGGCCGTACTCCGGGGCCAGGATCGGGCACTGGGCCATCGGGGTGGTGAAACGACCATTGGGGTGAGCGGCCGAGGTGCGGGACTCAGGAGTCCAGCTGTTGCCGTGCCAATCGGTGAGGTGATCCGGCTTCTGCTTGGTCATCCCCTCCCACCAGACGTCGCCGTCGTCGGTCAGGGCCACATTGGTGAAGATCGAGTTCCCGAGGTCGATCGTGCGCATGGCATTCGGATTGGTCGCGTAGCTGGTTCCCGGAGCGACTCCGAACAAACCATTCTCGGGGTTGACCGCGTAGAGGCGCCCATCGGCTCCCGGACGCAACCAGCAGATATCGTCGCCCAGCATCTCGGCCTTCCAGCCGGGCAGGGTCGGTTCGAGCATCGCCAGATTGGTCTTGCCGCAGGCGGAGGGGAAGGCGGCGCAGATATTGAAACTGCGGCCGGCCGGGTTCGTCAGCTTGAGGATGAGCATGTGCTCGGCCAGCCAACCCTCGTCGTGGGCCATGGCGGAGGCGATGCGCAGGGCATAGCACTTCTTGCCGAGCAGAGAGTTCCCGCCGTACCCCGAACCGTAGCTCCAGATCTCGCGGGTCTCGGGGAAATGGGTGATATATTTCTCGGGGTTGCAGGGCCAGGGCACATCGGCCTGACCGGGTTCGAGGGGCGCGCCCACCGAGTGCAGGCAGTGGACGAAATCGGCGCCGCGACGGGTCATCTCCGCGTCGACCTCGGCACCCATGATCGTCATGATGCGCATGGACACGACCACATAGGCCGAGTCGGAGATCTCCACACCGAATTTGGGCTCCTCGGCAGCGAGGGGGCCCATGCAGAAGGGGATGACGTACATCGTCCGGCCACGCATACAGCCGTCGTACAAACCGGTCATGGTCGCCTTCATCGAGGACGGGTCGACCCAATGGTTGGTCGGGCCGGCGTCCGCCGAGTTCTGGGAGCAGATGTACGTCCGACTCTCGACCCGGGCCACGTCTTGGGGATCGGTGCGGCAGTACACGGAGTTAGGTTTCTTGTCGGGATTCAGACGCTGCAGGGTTCCGCCGGCGACCAGGAGAGTGATCAAACGATCCCACTCCTGCTGGGAACCGTCACAAAACTCGATAGCATCTGGTTTTGTCAGTGAGGCAACCTCATTCGCCCATTCGACGATAGCCTGGCAGGACGGGGTGGTACCGCGCACCTGAATACTGCGATCAGTCACTGAGAAGCTCCTTTGCTCGATAGCCCGCTGAAGGGGATTGCATTGTCTAGTCTGCCACCCGTCACAAATCTGCGTCTGTCCGCCTGACTCGACTAGAAGGACAGTATTAATCTACTCCACTGAGCAGATAGTTTCGCACCAGGCCCCAGCCGTGTCACAACCTCAGCGGGAAGCAACCTTTCCCCTGCTCACAGCGGCAAATTTCACAACAGTTTCGTTGTCTTTTCTTCGCAGCCCGCTGCGACCACACCTGCTATTATCTGAAATTATCCAGTACGCCGGTGGGTGGTCGTGGATGCTGGTGGCCCGGTGAACGACTGTTCACCCCAGATGGCGTCGGCTAAGAATTTTCCACATCCGGGTGCAGATCCGAATCCTGCTGTTAGCATTACAAATATGATTGCGCGAATAGCAACGGTGGAATTGCGTGAGCGGCTTGAGACATTCGCCGGCGCCATCCTGGTGGGACCTTCAGACATCGGAAAATCCACACTGGCCCGGCAGGTGGCAGGCGAGTGGCCCGCTGGTGCGGTCTTCCTCGACCTGGGGCGGATTTCCGATCGGCGCCGATTGAGCGACCCGGGAGTCTTTTTTCGTGCACAGGCCCCCCGCCTGGTGGTTGTGGACCAGGTCCACCGGATGCCTCAGGTCCTGGCCGTTCTCAAGGACGTCATCGAGGACAACCGGAGTCACGGGCAGCGAACCGGGCAGTTTCTGCTGATCAGCGCCGTGTCCCTCAACCGGCTCCCGGGCGCCGAAGAACACCTGGCCCGACGGATCTCAGTGATGGAGGTCTTCGGTGTGGCACCCGACGAGGCCGCCGACGCGGGCATCGACGTGACGCAGTTGTGGTTGCGCGGCGGCTTTCCCGATTCTCTCACCGCCGGCTCGGACCACGTGTCCAGCCGGCGGCGCGGCACCCTGGTGGATACATACATTCAGCGCGATGTCCCGCACCTGGCCCCGCGGGTGGAACCCGACCTCATTCGCCGGTTGTGGACGATGCTGGCCTATTCCAGTGGCGATCTGCTGAACTCCAGCCGGTTGGCCGAAAACCTGGGTGTCAGCCCACCCACGGTGCTGCGCCACATCGGCCTGCTCGAAGACATGGGTCTGGTCCGGCTCGTCAAACCCTGGCCGGCCGACCTGCCGCGCCGGTTGACCAAGTCACCCCGGGTGTACGTGCGCGACACCGGCCTGCTGCATTCACTGGTGGAGATCGGCACCATCCACGACCTGCTCGGGCACCCGGCCGTGGGCTCCAGCTTCCGCAGCCTGGTCGTCGAGTCCCTGATCACGGCCGCTCCCCCGTCCTGGCAACCTTACTTCTTCCGTACTGCTTCTGGAACCGGGATCGACCTGGTGTTCGCCCGGGGAAACACCGTCCAGGTCGGCGTCCAGATCGCCCTGTCCGGAGAACCAGCCAGCGGGGCCGGGTTCCACCGGGCCTGCGACGCGTTGGGCATCACCCGTCGATTCGTCGTCCATCCTGACTCTGGCGACGACCCGGAACCCCCGGAAGACTCTGAAGACCCCGAAGACCCTGCCCGCGTGGGCCTGACTGATGTGGTGAGGCGCTGGCGGGACCTGGACCGCTGACTCCCCCATCGGGCTCCGACCCGCGGGACCCGTCGCACCTGAGCAGACGGCAGGTGCTCGCCTCGCCAGTGATGCGAACCGGTTGACTGAGATCCACCATCGAGACCCGGATCTGGTGGGCTGTGGTCGCCAGGGCGAACACGAACTGACGATCATAGGAACCGGTGATGACATCGACGGTCATCCAGACGGACCGGTGCGACCGTGGCAGGCCGAGGCGATGGGTGGGTCGTCCCCGCGCCGCACGGACGATGCCGCGTTGCCAGACCCGGGCGGGCACTGCGACCTCCCAGACCCGCGTTGAGAAGCGGAAACCGCCTGACGATCGGTCGGCGACCACCTGCCGGTCCGAGCGGAGCACCATCACCGAGCGAGGATCCAGGAACAACCCACAGCCCAGTCGTTTCAAGGCCGCCTCCCGGACCCCCCAGGCGGTCAGCAGCGCCGGTCCCGGATCGCCGCGGGGCAGGTCGCGACGCTCGCACGGGCACAAGAAGGGTTCGATCCACCCGGTCGGCTGGTCGCAGGACACGACGTCCACACCCAGCCCCGACCCTGCTATCGCGGCGACGACCCAGTCCCCGTCGTGGGAGGCGCTCAGGCAGGCGGCAGGGGCCACGGGCTGGCCAGACGACGAGTACGTGTGCGAGCCGGCCTGCCAGTCCTGGCACAACTGGTCCAAGAGCTTGTCCGCTGCCAAAGAGCGCCGGCGATCGGCAGGCAGCTTCGCACTGAGGTCCTGGAGCCGTGGGGACCATGCGGCTGGTCCTGGTTGCCACTGCGGGCTGACCCGGGCGTAGACCACCTCGACCTGTCCGTACGGCTTCTGGTCCAGGTGAGCCTCAGCCCGTGTCACTCAACCTCCTTGAGGGCTTCGACGACGTTGACGCGACCCACCCGACGCCCCAGCAGTACGGTGGTCAGTGACGACACCAGCACGATCAGCAGCAGGGCGATCAGCACGGACGCCGGGGTGATCCGGGTCGTGTAGTGGAGCAGATTCGTGTCGAACTGGCGCACGTAGGCGGACAGGAACCACACTCCGGCGGGGATGCCGATGACCAAGCCCACGATCGTGACGAAGGCATTGTCGACCAGCGACAATCGGCGCAGTTCCTTGTTCTCCAGTCCGAGGACCTTCAAGGTGGCGTACTGGCGCTTGCGCTCATCGAAGGTCAGCGAACCCAGAGAATACAGCACCACCACGGTCAAGACGACGGCGAAGACCCGAAGGACCATGAAGATTCCGGTCAAGGCGGTCAGCAACGTGAGCGCATTGTCGTACTGGGTGGAGCGCGTGACGACGAAAGACACCGCGGAAGAGCCCCCCAGCGCGTCGAGATCGGCGTCGGCGCGGACGAGCACACAGGTCGGATGGAAGCTCTGGCCCGCCGCCTCCCACTCGGCCTGGGTCACGAACAACCCCTGGGGGGCCGAGCGGATCGTGGTCCCGGTGATCGTGGCCTGGACGCTCGCGATGCCCATCGGGGCAAAGACCACCACCGGGTCCGAAACCCCCAGACCAAGCCGCGAGGCGGCGCCCGCGTTCAGCCAGAAGCCGGCGCCGGCCAAGGCGTCGCCGCGGCTGGACTGCACGGGGTACAGATCGCCGGGACCGACGACGGTCAGGACCACGTCCGAGCCGTCTCCCGGTTTCGTGGACACCGAAACTTGCATCAGCAACTGCGGAGAGGTCCCCATCGCCGGCATCTGCCCCACCTGTTCGGCGGTGACTCCCGCGGCCAGGTCCACCCGGGCGAAGTACGGCGCCTGGGCGGTCGAATAACTGTCGTGGGCTTCGCCCTGGATCGTGTCGGGCAAGCCGAATCCGGCGAAGAGCAGCATCGAGGAGCCGACGATGCCGGCCACGCCCATCAAGATGCGTACTGGATTGGCCAGACCATCACGGAAAGCCCACCGCAGCGGATAGGACGCCCGCCGGATCAACCTTGGTCCGAGGCCCGAAGTTCCCTGGGAAGTCATCGGAACCCCCGGGCGCAGCAGAGTCGCGGGCTCACCCCGGGTGCACGAGCGGGCGGCCAGAGCCGACCCCAGGACGCAGGAGGCGATCACCAGGACAGCGACCAGGATCGGGACCGGGGTGTACGCGATGGACCAGTGCGGCAACTCGAATTGGGGCTTCTGGCTGGACAGGACGGCCTGCGAGAGTAGCGGGGCGACCATCAGGCCCACCACCACGCCGGCGATCCCGGCGACCAGCCCGAACCTGGAGAAGTGCCGGATCAGTTCGCCCCGGCCGAAACCGAGGGCTCGCAGGGTGCCGATGTGTTTCGCCTGGGCGTCCACCAGACGGCGGGTGGAGGTGTACATGGCCAGGACGGCAACCAGGATGAACAAGCTGGAAAACAACACTGACAGGTTTTGGATGGTCGACACCCGGGTGAATGCCGTGGCCACGGTCGGATTGGTGTCCCGGTCGTAGATCACGATACGCGAATTGCCGAGAACGGCCCGCAGTTGCTGGTCGAGGGTGCTGATGGGGACCGTGTGGTCGGTCCTGACCAGGATCGTGGTGGAGGTGGCCGGCTGCGCGCCGAACAGGGCCTGGGCCGACTCGGCGGTGATGTAGCCGTACCCGAACAGGGAAGGATCGGGCATGGTCAGGTCCGAGGGCCGCACGTTGTACACCTGGTCGGGCGACATCACAGTACCGATCAGGGGCACGGACACCTCGGCGGAGCCGCTCGGCTGGGAACTGCTCAGATCGACGCCGTCGCCGAGTGCGAGACCACTCGTCGAAGCCAGGCGATCGCCGAGCCAGACCCCACTGCCCGTGCCGGTGAGCCCGGGGCCGGTGATGACCTGGGGCACCGAAACCGCCCAGTTGCCAGGGTCGTCCATCACCGTCAGCGTCACCCAAACCTGGCCGGAACCCGGCGTGGTCAGCCGGGCGGTGACTTCGTGGCGTACCTCGACGTCAGTCACCGACGACAAGGCCGTGATCTGGGCGAGCTGTTGGTCGCCGACCCCGGTGACGCTCACCCACAGGTCTGCCATCTGGGCCTGAACCTGGAACTGGTCGAGGTTGACCTTGAGCCCATTCCAGGCGCCCTCCAGACCGGTGTACGCGGCAACTGACATGCAGGCCATGCAGAAAACGGCCACGAACTGGGTCCACGACGCCTGGATGTCGCGCACCACCATGATCAGCGAGTACCGCTGCCTTCCCGCCGCCATGTCAGTTCCGCTGCTGAGTCAGCGGTTCAGTGACTGACCGGCGGGTACGTGCCGCAGGCCTGGCGTCACCGGGGCTACGCTGGGCAGCTTCAGCATGGAAGCGCTCCCGGATCATGGCCGCGCGTAAACTGAGCGGCAAGGGTTCTTCCCGGGGAGCATCGATGCCGGCCGGTGCCGCAGAAGGACTGCCCCCCTGACCGGCTTCGCCCGGCTCCTGAGCCGTAGTGTTGTCTGTGTGCCTGGAATCCTCACGTACCACGGCACTCACGCTGCCCAACGACGCGGTATGCTCACCCCACGGATACCCATCCTCACCGGGTTGGGCGGCACCTTCACGCTGCTGAGAAGCGGAATCGTCCCAGGGTGGGACACTGTCCGTCGGCACAGCGGCATCCCCAGCCCAACCGGCCGGACCCTCGTCCCACTGGTCGTCATCGTTGTCCGCCCGGGAGGACACCTCAATCACATGCCCGTCACGCAGATGGATGACCTGATCAGCCAGGGCCTCGAATTCCGGGTTGTGGGTCACGATCACGGCAGCGGTGCCCGTCTCGCGAACGGTGGCCACCAGGGCCGACATCACCGACTCGCCGGTGGCGGAGTCCAGCGCACCCGTGGGCTCGTCACACAACAACAGGGCCGGTCTCTTGGCCAAGGCCCGGGCGATGGCGACCCTTTGCATCTGGCCCCCCGACAGTTCATAGGGAAACGCGTCAGCCCTGTCCCCCAGCCCGACCTGGGTCAGAGCCTCACGGGGCTCCATGGGCTCACGCGCCACGCTGCCACCGCCAAGGTGTCGCTCCGCCTTGGGCCTGGTCGACCCGATGCCGACATTTTCCGCCGCCGTGAGGGTGGGGATGAGGTTGTAGGTCTGGAAGACGAAGCCGATCTGGGTCCGCCGGTAGGCCGTCAGTTCGGAATCGCTCAGTTCGTGGACGGCCACCGACCCGCACAGGATCGACCCCTGGCTGGGGTGGTCCATCCCGCCCACAATGTTCAGGAAAGTCGACTTGCCGGACCCCGACGGTCCGAGGATGATCGTCACGGCGCCTGGGTAGATGTCCACATCGATGTGGTCGAGAGCAATGACTTGTTGCTTCCCGGAGTCGTAGGTCTTGGTCAGGCCACGGGCCCGGATCAGTGGGGCTGTCATGATGTCTCCTGGATGAAGGGGAGGATGGCCGACGCGATGTCGGACACACCGTCGGGTTCGCGAACGATGTCGTAATGGTTGCCCCGAGCCGGACAGTACACGGGCGAGCAACTGAGATAGTCGTCCCATTCATGGACCGAGGTGACCTGGAGGCCGAGATGGTCGAGGATCTGGGCCGGTTCGGGCTTCGTGGCCTCGACGATAAGAGTCGGGGCGGTGATCACCTGGTCGGGCAGCCACCTCTTCAACGCTGTGTGGTTGTCGATCCAAATGGAGTAGAACTGTTCCAACTGCGCGGTCACCGAGGCAGGCCAGTGGGGATACTTCACGCTGGACAAGATTTCGGACACAGTACGGGCCGGGCGGTCTGGTGGGTCCAGCACCACGTGGGGGAAAAGCTGTGTCAACAAGGTGGGGAAGGCCCGCAGGTAATCGTCGGCGTCGCAGTGGCCCCCGATGTAGGCACGCGGCGGATGGGAGTCGATCATGATCAACCCGACCTCACCCCACCCACGCCTGCCGGCTTGGAGGACCATCTCCGCCGCCATGTTCCCGCCGAAGGACCAACCCGCCAGCCACAGCCGCCCCGGCTGGCGCCGCTCCTGGATGGCGTCGAGGTACAGCGCGGCCAGATCGCGGATGCTGGGGCCCGAACCTGTCAGTGATGGGGGGAAGTTCAACGCAGCGATCCCCCACGGCAGCTTCTTGGCCAGGTCGACATAGCACGCAGTGGTCCCGCCTGCGGGATGGACAAGGAACAACTGCGGGGGTCCTTGTCTCAGACTGATCAGGCAGGACGGCTGGCGTGCCAGCTCGCCAGAGCTGGTCGCACGACCGTGCTCCTCGGGCGGCAGGAGGTCTGCGATCCCAGGTGTGGCAGGTGGTAGGCCCGCCACCAACCCGGACAGCAGGCGCACAGTGGGCGCCTGTTGGACGTCGGAGAAGTCCAGCCGGATGCCGACGGTTTCCAGGTCGCCCAGCAAGGTGACGATGGCCAGGGAATCCCCCGCGCGGTCGAAGACGTTGTCATCGGCCTCCAGCGTCGGGTCCAGCAGAGCTTCTCGCGCCAGACGGAGGATGTCGTCGACACCCACCAGGCCGGGCGCCATCGGTACTGGCGCCAGGGACTCGCCTGGCGACGAACGCCGGGGCATCGGCGCCGGGAGGTCTGGCCAGAAGCTCGTGCGGCAGAAGGAACGCAGCTGGTGATCCCTCGGCGCGGTCGCCTGCTCACCAGCAAGAACAATATGCGTGTTACTCCCGCCCATGCCGAAGGATGAGACGCCGACGGCGATGGATGCCGATGTCAGCGGGACCGCTGCGGTGGGAATGCTCGCTGCGCCAAAGTCGATCAGCGGATTCGGCTGGGAAAATCCGGCCATCGGCGGCACCACGCCATGCTGGATGACCAGACACGCCTTGATCAGGGAGACGATCCCCGCCGCCGCGTCCAAGTGCCCGAAATTCGCCTTCGCCGAGCCCAGCCAGACGGGGATGTCGGTCAGTCCCGCCTGGTCCAGACCCTCGCGCAAGGCGCGGACTTCGATCGGGTCGCCCAACCGGGTCCCCGTCCCATGGGTTTCGACGTACGCGAGTTCCGGCAGGCTGCCCGACGACAAAGCCTCGCGCTGGGCGAGGGCGATCACCCCGGACTGGCCGGCAATGCCCGGTGCCGGGTAACCAGCCTTGTCGGCGCCATCATTGTTGGTCGCCGAGCCTGCGACACTCGCGTAGACGACACCAGGGTCGACATCGTCGCGCCGGGCCAGGACGATGGCGGCCACTCCATTGCCCTTCACGGTGCCGTCGGCGCCGGCGTCGAACGGACGGCACACCCCGGTGGGCGAGAAGATCGACTCACGCGTGGCCAGGTACCCGCCCAGGTGCGGCAGGCTGATCGACGACCCGCCCACGATCGCCAGATCGCAGCCACCCAGGACCAGCGACGCCCGGGCGACGTGCACAGCAGTCAGCGAGGACGAACAGGCCGTCTGGATGACCACACTGGGTCCACGAAGATCCATCAGGTAGCTCACTCTGGAGGATAGAAAGTCCTTGTCACAGCCGAGTAGAGCCGAGTAGTCGATGTTGTGGTCGTTCCACAGCCCAGCCCGGGCCAGCGGCCCGAGCAGGTAGGTCGACGCACTGCAGGAACTGAAGACCCCCACCCGTGAGGGGGCCGGCAGCTCCACGCGGGCATCGTCGAGGGCCATCTGGACGGTCTCGAGGAAGACCCGTTGCTGAGGATCCATCAGGATGGCATCGCGGCGCGAGACGTGGAAAAACTCGGCGTCGAATTCGTCGACCCCGGTCAAACTGGCGCGTACCGGCAGGTAGTCCACCCGGGAGCGCAAGGAGGCGTCCCACCCCCAGCCCTCGGCTTCCTCGGCACTGACGGTCTCGAACAGTGCCCGGCCGCTGACGACGTCTTGCCACATCTGTTCCGGATTGTCGGCTCCCGGAAGGCGGCAGCCCAGCCCGATCACGACAACATCTGGTGTCATGCCCCCACCCCCGCGCCCGCGCCGGAGCGGATCTCGTCAGCTGGACGCTGGTGCTGTTCGATCAGCGCCGCCAGGCCGGCCGGTGTGGGATGGGCGAACAGGTCGACCAGGGTCAGCCAGCCCACATCGAAACGGCTCGACACCCGATGGTGGATTTCCATGATGTGCATCGAGGTTCCACCGACCTCCATGAAGCGGTCGGATGGGCGGATATGGCCGGTTCCGATCACCTGTTCCCAGATCTCAGCGATGGCACAGGCCACGTCCGAGGCCTCCTCCCGCTCGGCGTCCTCACCGGCAGCACGCGGTTCGGGCAGCGCCGTCAGGTCGGGTTTTCCGTTGCTCGTGGTGGGGATCGAGTCCACCTCGATGATGCGGGCCGGGATCATGTAGGAGGGCAGCGTGTCGCGGGCGAGGCGGCGGACATCGGCCACGCTGGCTCCGGGGGCGAGCACCACCCAGGCGGCCAGATAGGGCTCGACACCGGCTGGCTGGACCAGGCGTGCCACCGCCGACCTGACCATTGACGTGCACTCCAATCCGGCGACGACCTCCTCGAGTTCGACCCGGTACCCGCGTATCTGGACCTGCTGATCGATCCTGCCCATGTACACCACAGTGTCCCCACAATCCTTGGCCCGGTCCCCACTGCAGTACGCTCGTACTCCCGAATCGGCGCGCAACCAGCGGAATTTGTTGGCGCTCAGATCCGGGCGGCCGAGGTATCCGGCGGCCAACCCCTCCCCGGTCACCAGGATCTCGCCGGGGATGGCGGGCGGACAGACGCAGCCGAACTCGTCCACGATCGTCAATCCCCACCCGGGCAGGGCCTGGCCGATGGCGGATCGTTGCGGCTGATCGAGGTCCTCCGCCGTGATGGCCCGGTGGGTGGAGTGAACGGTCGTTTCTGTGATCCCGTACATGTTGACGAAACGGGGCGTGCCCAATCCGGCCTGGATCCAGGCGGCGACATCCACCGGGTACAACGGTTCTCCCCCGAGGACGATTCGCTCCAAACACGGCAGGGTCTGGCCAGTACGGATCAGGCTGTCGCGCAGCCGCCGGAAGGCCGACGGCGTTTGCATCAGCACCGAGACCTGGTGGCAGGCGAGCAGATCGATCGTGGCCTGCGGATCGGCGGTGTCCTGGCTGGTGGGCACGCACAGAGTGTGCCCGTGGGTGAGCGAGGTGAAGATCTCCCACACACTGAGGTCGAAGCCGAGCGAATGGAACAGGCACCAGGTCTGGGGATCCTCGCTGGTGAAGTGTTCGAGCAGGTCGACCGAATCGAGCAGAGAAGAGATGTTGCCTCGCTCGATCATGACTCCCTTGGGAGCACCGGTCGAACCCGAGGTGAAGATCACGTAGGCGATGGCGTGTGGGGCATAGGTATGGTCGTGAGAGTCGGTGCCGTTCAGATCGGACAGCGCGATGCTGGGATAGCGCGCCACGGTGGCACCATCCGAAGTCAGGATGGTGACCGGGCCCTGGTGGGAGGCCACGACCTGGTCGACGATCGAGGCCAGACGCAGCGGTGGCCCGGATGGATCCACCGGGACATAGGCACGACCACTGGCGAGGATGCCGAGAATGGCGGCCACGGCCTCGGCACTCTTGGGTACCGCCATGATGACGACCTGACTGGCTTGCTTCGCATCCAAACCGGAGGCGACGCGGTCCATCTGCTCCCCGAGACGGCCATAGGTCCACTCGTCAGACCCCGTCAGCGCAATCCGTCCCGGATAGTCATCGATCCTTTGGCGTATCCGGTCGATGACATCCCCACCGGCGCCTGGACGCCCAACCCGACCAGCCGTCACCCGGTCCCAGTCGGACACGAACACGGACGCCTTGATGACCGCCCGCCTGGGCTGGGAGGTCATGGTCTGCAGCGCTTCGAAGAGCAGGTCGTGGGGTGCGGCGGCGCTCAGATGTGAGGAGAATGCCAGGTCGAGGCGGAAACCTTCGTCGCCGGCGTTCTCCACCGTCAGGTTGACGGGATACTGGACGGCTGAGCGGCGAACCGGCAGAGATCGCACGGCCAGCCCGGGCAGTTCCAACCCCAGCGACTGCGAATAATACGTGACAGCATTGTCCAGGGCGGGCAACCCGCGCGAGCCAAGGATGTCCCGGTCGGCCCCCATCAGGTCGGCCCCCTGATTGGCCATCACGACACGTGTGCCGGCCATGACGCGGTCAGCCAGCCTGACCCAGGTGTCGCCGCGCTCCAGGGTTATCGGCAAGGGCAGTGTGTTGATGTAGGCCCCGATTCCGCCCACCGCCTGGCGGCTGCGGTTGACCACCGGAATCCCCATGGTCACCTGGGCGGTCGAGCACAGCCGCTGCAAGGTGGCGGCGTACGCGGTCATGAACGCCACCGGCGCCCCACAGGACAACCCGACCTCACTGTTCAGCAACTCCTGTGCACCGGTCTGGTCGATCAGGATCGGGCGATGACTACCCGGTATGCGACCGGAGCCACCAGGAACGTCCAAGGACAGGTGGGTGAAGGATTCGGTCGCGGCCAGGAGTTGCTCGTACGCCTGCTTGCCCCGCTTCAGCACCGGCACAGGCTCGCCCGAGCCGGGATGGCCGCCGGCATCTAGGCAGATCTCCTCCCACTGGTCTTCTGGCGCTGCGTACATCCGCTGGACGCAGCCAAGCAGTGTGACGAAACTGACGGCGTCGGCGATCAGATGGGAGCACCGCACGGTGACGCATCCTTCCGGATGGCCGGGGTAGACGCAGATGTCCAGCAGACTAGACGCCGTGATGTCCATCGGACCCGCGTCAAGGTCGTCCTCCAGCCGCCGTACTGCTCCTGCCACCGGGTCAGCAAGCTGCCTGACCTGGACGGGAACCGGGGTGTCCACCACCTCGGCCATCAGGACCGGACCGTCCATGACAAAGCGGGTGCGCAATCCGGGGATGGCAGCGCCAATCAGGGTCAAACAGCGTGTCAGTACGGGCCAGTTGGTGGGTCCGCTGATCGCGAAGGCGAAGGCCAGGTCAGGACTGGGATCGTCAGGATGGGCAGCATACTGGAAATAAAGATTGCGCTGGGTGAAGCGGGCGGGATAACGCAGGCTCATGACCGAACCTCCTGCCCCGCTGGTCCGGGTTGGTACAGGTAACGCTTGACCTTTCCCAGGCTGGTGGTCTGGAAGGGACGCTCCTGAACGAAGACTCGTCTGACCTGCCGGAAGAACGGGACCGTGTCATTGTAGGCATCGATCGCGGCCTCGCACACCGCCCGTACCTCTTCGGGTGACATCCCCCGGATCACGTCGGGGTTGGGATGGACCCGGGCAGCCAACCCTTCTACGGCTCCCTCGCAAAATCCAGACACCAGCGCCGATTCAACCACCGGGTTGGTCATCAGGGCTTGCTCGACCACCTCGGGGTCCACATTGTTGCCGTCGGACAAGACGATCAGGGCCTTGATCCGGCCGGTGAGCGTGAGGAAGCCGTCGTCACTCAGCGATCCCAGGTCGCCAGTACGGAACCAGCCTGTTTCATAGAAACATGCCTTGGTGAGATCAGGGTCGTCGTACCCCTGCATGACCCCGCGGCCGCGAACGCAGATCTCCTGGTCGATGAGTGCGACCTCGACCCCCTCGGCCACGCGACCCACCGTGCCGGCCCGCTCGTGACCGATGGGGTTGGCGGTGACCATCGGCGAGCATTCGGTCACCCCGTACCCCACGAGCACCCGGATGCCGAGATCGGCGAACGCAGTGACATAGGACGGGTCGAGGTGGGCGCCACCTGACACGATGATACGCAACCTGCCCCCGAGACCGGCGCGGACCGAGCGGAAGAGGACCCCCCTGGCGTCGATCCCGATGGCGAGCAGCAGGCGGCTGAGCACCAGCGCGAACCGGAAGCTGCGCGTGTGGCCGCGGCGTTCGACTTCGGCCAGGATCCCGGCGTGTACGGACATCACGATCATGGGGACCAGGACCAGATGGGTCGGCCGAACCGATGTCAGCGCGCGCAGGAAATGCCGGGGCCCATCGGCGAAGACCACGGTGGCCCCTGCCACGATGGCGGTCATCACGGTGGTGTTCAGCCCGTACAAGTGGTGGAAGGGCAAGACCGGGAGCAGGCAATCCCCCGCCTGGCACGCCCCGACCAGCAGCGACGAGGCCACCGCGTTGCTGGTGAGATTGTCCTGGCTCAGCCGGACGCACCTGGCGGCCCCCGACGTGCCAGAGGTGAAGATCATCACAGCCGTGTCCGATCCGGCCACCTCCTGGATGTCGGCTTCACCCAGGTCGGCCAGCGGGCAGGGTCTGGCCGGGAAGGTCTCGCTGAGTGTGAGACAAGACATCTGGCTGTTCGTCAGTTCTGTGATCAGATCCTCCCGGTCGGTCAGAGTCAGAATCGCCCCCGTCTGGCGAAGCATCTGGCCGATCTCGTCTGGTGACGCCGCCACGTCGATCGGGACGGCCACCCGGCCCGAGCAGGTCACTGCCAGAAAGGCCATCAACCAGGAGTACGACACTGAGCCGATGATGGCAATCCGGCTACCCGGACCACCTGCCTCGTCACGGTGCGCGAACCAGGCCGACCAGGCCTGGGCCTGGGTGTTCAGTTGTGGAAAGGACCACTCCAGATGCTCGGCCGGAACGCTGAGACCCTGACGGGTCGGGTAGGTCTGTGCCGCATAGTCGAGCAGACCGGGCAGAGTCGTCAGGCCGAGGGCGACTGGCGATGACGTGTTCATCGTCGTCCTCCCGCTGGCCGCTCCGGGTGCGGAAGACGATCGGCCAAGGGGGCCAGCGCGTCCACCACGTCTTGAACGGTGTGGGCATGGCTGAGCGACTCGATATCGATATCGGCGCCGAGTCTGTCCTCCAACTCGTCCAAGAGCTGGATGAAGTCGAATGATGTCAGTCCCAGATCCTTGTACAAGTGACTGCCGAGAGTCACCGCAGGATGGCCGGGTACGCGCACATGAGCTTGGATAACGTCAATAATGAGTGTCACCAGTGCACCCTGGTTTGTCATCGTTTACTCCCCCCCTGGAGTCCTCGGCAAGCAGGAACACCAGTGAATACGACAGGTTATATTGTTGTGTGTAGTCGCTCACCGTAGTAGCAAGTCAGCGATGAGAGTAGGGCTAGCAACTGCGCTCGCCCTGCTGTGTGGCTTCGGCTGAAACTGATCATACTATAAGTGATGCCACCGACTGCTCATAAGTGTTTGTTATTTATTTATTGTGAACGGATGACGATTCCTGAATTCGCATATCAAACACGCAACCATGACGACACGACACGGCCTAACCGGCTACTGCCACCTGGTACGGACTCACTGGTCGGGGAACCACTGCCCGACCTGACGGGCGATCTCAGACTCGAACTCGTCGTCGTTGTGGTGCTGGTTGAGCCAGTCGGCGAAGGAACCACCGGCGGCCTCGTCCAGGGCCTGCCGGCAGCCGTCGGGATCGGTCACCGCGGCGACGAGCAGGTCCTCACCGTGTTGGGCGTTGGTATAAAAATAGGGATACTTGTCAGGCAAGATGGCACGGGCCCAGTCCTTGTCCGGGAAGATGCCGATGACTCCAGCCACCAGAGCCTCGACGTACTCCAGGCCGTACGACTCCTCCTCGGCGGTGGCCACGAAGGCGGTGGTCCGGGCCAGACCGGCCCAATACTGGTCGCGCGACGGGATCAGTGGGCCGACCTTGGCCCAGCGTTCCCGCGACAGGCGCATCGCCGGATCGGTGATGATGCCGGACTCGGCCAGACGGGCCTCGACCAGGATGGGGGTTCGTTTGACCACCTTGGAGACGATTTCGAAGAACAGGTCAGGGCGCTTGCGCTCATCCATATATATAGCCGGGTACAACACGACCGGCACCTCGGTGGCAGTACGGGGCTGGACATGCTCCATCCTGATGCCGAGATTCACTCCGGCGATGTGCGCGCGTTCCGCCAGTGGCCTGACGACCCAGCGTTTGATCAGGTCCTCGACGGTGTGCTGGGTCCGCTGAGAATTGGTGAAGGTGGGGAACAGGGCGCACGACAGCGCCATCGCAGCGACCTCGACCGGGTCCGAATACCGACCGGCATCCCACCAGACGAAGTTCATGATCTGTGGATGTGCACAGCCGGCGGCCTTGATCGCGGAATAGGACTGGACGGAGGTGACCACGTCCATATTGATCAGCACAGTGTCGTCCACGGCAGCCATGTCGGTGGTGATCACTTCCAGGTCGGGATAGTGGCGGGCATGGTCGCCCACCAACGACGCGCCGGGGAAGACCCGCAGCAAACGCCGTACCAAGGTGTCTCCCGCCTCGTGACCCACCACGTTTCCGTCGGCGCCAATGGTCAGATTCGCATACTGCACGGCGATCCTCATCGATCTCACTCTCCTCGGTTCTACCGAACGGTCCTACCGACACATTAGCACCGTCTGATCCAGTCCTGACTGGTTGTGGATTCTGGCTCTTGGTCACAGTACGGTAACGGTTGCGGCGCGTGTGATCACGACTTGGCCAACAGTTATAGACGATCCCGCTTCGGTGTCGCTAGAGTATGGAAGCCTACAAATCTGTCCACCTACCTATCTGTTAAGCAGGGACGCTCATGAAAACCAAACATGTCATCCTGGCGCCGCTCATCGTGCTCTCAATAGCACTGATGGCTGCCGGATGCTCATCCTCCACCCCCACTTCGAACTCCAGCGACACCCAGTCTGGCAACGCTGGAACCTTCAACTCAGGCAACCCGACCTACGACGCCATCATCAATGGCGGGGCCGTCGCGGACGATGCCACCATCAACGCCAACGCCTGGGCCTCGGCTGTCAAGAAGGCAGGAACTTTGCGTGTGGGCGCCACCCAGACCTCCACGCTGTTCTCCCTGCTCGACCCGGCCACCGACAAGCTGGTCGGCTTCGACGCCGGGCTGAGCCAATTGCTCTCCCGCTACATCCTGGGCGATGCCAAGACTGATGTCACGGTCATCACCACACCCACCCGCGAACAGGTGCTGACCTCGAACAGCGTCGACGTCGTCTTCGCCACCTATTCGATCACCGCCGCGCGCATGGAGCAGATCAACTTCGCCGGCCCGTACTACCAGTCACAGGCTGGCATCCTGGTCGCCGCCTCGAACACGTCCATCAACTCGGTGGCCGACCTGGCCGGCAAGAAGGTGGCCACCCAGGCGAACTCCACCGGCATCACGCTGCTCCAGAACGAGGCTCCGGACGCCACAGTGGTCGAACTGCCTGACAATGCCCAGTGCCTGGCCGCCGTCCAGCAGGGACAGGTCGACGCCTACGTCATCGACCAGGCCATCCTGCTCAACGCTCTGGTGTCGAACAACGACGTCAAGCTCGTCGGAGACCCCTTC
>Ga0123354_10002961_pt1 | contig 23066 bp, 18 predicted proteins | sample TergutLab28metaG_2_FD_97872 | JGI IMG/M metagenome (GOLD analysis project Ga0123354, IMG submission 97872) | Labiotermes labralis P4 segment gut microbial communities from Petit-Saut dam, French Guiana - Lab288 P4 | ecosystem: Host-associated > Arthropoda: Insects > Digestive system > Gut ... | reverse complement strand
CATTTCTTCCTGGTACTTCTCTGAACCAGCGGTGATCCCCACCGCTCAGGCTTCAAGCTTCACATTGCAGTACTTTCCGTATTATGTGTGATGTTCCAAGTATAGCTGTCTTTTGTAGTGAATGTATCGAGTGCTTTCCTGGTATAGTTTCCAAATTTTTCCTTAAGCTTCTCGTTACTATTCCAGTGGCTCCAATTATTACTGGTACAATCGTACATTTCAGGTTCCACATTCGCTGTATCTCTATACACAAACTTTATATTATATTATTATTATTGCTTTGTAATCGAACTCTGCAGCGTTAAGTTTTGTTTGGCCATGGTGGTGAAGTTTCATATTGCGGTCTCTTGGGCGGTGGCACAGTATAGTGTGATAGGCGGGCACTGATGTTTCGTGTGAACATTCTGTGTCCATCTGTAGCATATGCTACCCGGAAGATGTGGCAGCAAGTTCGTCCCAAACAGCAATGACCGTTTATAAACCACACGGCGGTACATCCCCGAAGTACACGGTCTTAACATTAGCCGCTGTTGAACCTGAGCCCCATGAAGGCAGTTCACTGTAGGGTCTGTGGATGTAAATTTATAAATGCCTATGTAAGGTACTCGGTAGGCCGTTGTCATAGATACCGCGGTTAGTTACCGGCCGGGATTCGCTCCCCAGGCAGTCCATGTTGGATTTGCGGTAGACGAAGTGGTACAGCGACTCGTTACTCCCCCGCCCGTTCTCAATGCCACCTGTGTTCGGAATTATTTATCTGAGTGCGCCCTTTGGAGACTGTTGTTCAAGGAGACGTGGTCACGTGCTACCGCAAGACTGGAAAATGATACATCGTGCGTGTAGCGTGTGTGATGAAATGGTAACAGATGCTGATTAACAGGAACAGCTGCGTTGCATTGTATATCAAGCGCAGTGTGTGCAGTGTTATGCGTACCTTGTCCTTGAGGCTACCCTGTTTCTTGCAGGGAATTCCGTCGTAAGGAAGATCAGTGAGCAAGAGTTGTAATAGTACCGGGATATGAGAATGAAACATAGAGGAGAGATATACAGTGAAGGGGGAAGAATCATAAAAATCAGTGGAGAAAGGGGGTGTGAGAGAATTAATCCGAATTCAGCCGAGTTGACCCGACGAGCAGAATGGATCCAGGAGTAGATCGATGGATGCGTGTAACCTGGGTGCGCTGGGCACACCAGACAACGTGTCTCTTTCTCCCTCTCTCTCTCTTTCTCCCTCCCCCCCTCACTGGGTCGACGCACCGAACTTTGGTCCTGCCGGGGGTGGGTTGTGTCCTGGAGCTGTATGGTACCAGTTGTGTGTTTGCCGCTAGCGCACAGGGTGCGTGACGTGTGTCAGTACCAGACCTGTCGATTGATGCTGTCTCTGTAACTCGTGAGTTCTCCTTTTTGCGGATGGACAGGCATTCATGTCAGTAAGTGTAACTTCCACATTGCAGTGCTGTTTGGTATATGAGGTACTCTGCCTGGGGAATGTTGAAATTGTTGTGTTCTGGAATGCCACGCCGTGTAGTTTTAATAAGCATGTTACCTATCTACCAAACTAAACGGCGTCACATTCCGGAATAACGTTAACATGTTAGAGTCGTGTTTGTGGATTGTTTCGTAAATGTAATGTTGACGTTTGCAATATTATTTGATATGCTCTGTTCTCATGGCGATGCATGTAAAGAATGTCTGGAATGGAACGTGTAGTTTGGTAGAATGGTACGCATATACCAAAGAGCACAGCTTGACATCCCTGACGAACTAATTTCAGTGCTGTAGTACTGTGTCTTGTAGATTAGGCTAGTTGTCTCTATTTGATAGTGCCCCGGCAGGCGCCCAGAGACGGAAGGTAGTGTGCATCCGTTATTGCAGGAGTGAAAAAGCACATCGGAGCTTTGACATTCGGTCTGCAGGTCTGTGACGGCCGTGTCGGCAACTTAGAGGGTACTTTGCGGGCTATTGTTAGCAAAATTTACGGTATATATATGGATGTTCGTCATCTAATCCTGTCATTTTGTACGTTGGTTCTGAATGTTCGTATTAAACACAGATGGATTTATTCGTTACATCATACCCCTAACGTTTTAAAGCCTACTGGTAACTATATGTGCCACCTGCTGTAACATTCAGAGACTCTTCCATTTGCGGACACCGTGTATGTGTTTGTTTCATATGGTTGTCCTAGTAAATAGCGGCAGAATTAACTGGTTGGTCTCTTTCATGGTTACAAATCATGTTCTTTCTGAGGTACGAACTGAATTTGTGTATACCATTAGATAAAATCGTTCTTCAGAGGGTTGAAACAAGTCATGTTTTATCTTTCACGAACTGTAATGTATTTGCATTTATTAAAATATTAGTCACTTTTGGTGTGTCATGTGATGGTCTGCGACGGGCAGCAGTAATTATACTTGTGTTGAGTGTGAGAGCAGCCACATAAACGAAACACGAGAATGCATACTTCAGATTCTTCGCAGAGTTGCTGAACATACTGTATCGGCAATGTAAGCCCTTGCAGAATCCCATGTGCTTAATCGCTTGTTGTAATATATGAGTGTTCTGTGGGTGACATATTGTATTCCACGTGGCAGGGATGGCCGTTTAAATGGTGGAGTAGAATGTCATATCTTGGCAGCCTACTAAACGTTCGTGCAGTCGGGTCCGGAATTACAAATTTTTTTTTTTAAATTTATTCCTCCGGTGTAGGTTGAAATTGCATGTGTGGAACTGCAGTCTCTCTCGATCCTCCGGATGACAGATGCATGTGGATTATTGGTGGAACGGTATCGGAAGATACCCGAAGTTATCGCCTAGAAACCTGCCCCATTATCGCGTCCACCACGGATATCATCTCGATCAACATTCGGGGACTACCGCCTACGAATTATGTTATGGAGCGTTTCGTTGTTCAGTCGAATTGCGCTGTCTTCCCATAGGATTGACACATTTCACTCGAATTTTGGGGATACTCGGTTCACGTTCCGGCTTGGGACTCTTATTTTCGAGAAAGTTTGTCGTTTTCTTCGTTGAAGTTGTGCGCAGTAAATCGTATCGCTTCCTTCCACATACCAGATATTTCGTCATTCCTAGCCATACTCCGATATCGCATTCACCGGCTCTAAACTTCAGTTACACGGGTTGCGAAATAACCTAAGTAATGTTTGATGCTGTAACCATTATGATCACGTTAATTGTATCGGTCCGTCGTATTTTTACTTTGTCGTAGTTCGGAACTAGATCTTTCTCTAAACATTGTTTGAATAAATATTTGCGTTCCATTTTAGCACCTTGTGTTTTAGGTTTTTGTATTTGTTGATGGCATGAGTTGGACTATTTGAAATGAATTTAATGGTATAATCGTCTGACAGTGGCGTAAAAATTTCTAATTCCAATTGCATTGTAACGTGTACGGCCATAGGATCAGCTGTCTGTAACTACTGAAGTTCCCCCTAGAACAGGCCACGAAGCCCAAGAAGGGGAGTAAAGGTATAGCTCTGCTCTTTCTTTAACCTCGGCGCTCGATGTGGGTGAGTGGTCACCGCCGTACCGCTGCCGCTTTACCCGCGGGAAAGACCCGGTACCCATTTTAGAGGAGGCATCTGTAACTATTACAAAACTCATGTAGTTGGTGGTAACATTGCACAGTAGTCTGAGGTAAAAATTTGCAAGAAATGCACAAGTACTTGGAGGTTACAGGGGTTTTTTGCGTTGCATTTTGTGACGCCATCTTTTGAATATTAGGATGAGTGAATAATCGTGTTCCGGAAAGATGGTGAAGGACGCGGTTGTGGCGTAATCGAGATACTGTTCTGCCGGCATCTACGTGAAGCAGCTAAGGGAAACCACGGAAAACTTCAAAAGAGCCGGTGTCTGCCCGAGGTTGGGACCAGGCACTTCCAGAATGCGGGAATTCAAGTTGGTGTAACATCAGTCGAGTGATAATTGCAAGAACTCCTACTGTTTGCCGTCTCCTACGTATAGAACAAAGGAAAGACACTTGTCACTCCACTGTATGCCACCATTGGTTCGTACAGCTGTAGTGAATTGTTTCTGACCCATCACTAAGCTGACATCTTACAACCGCTGTTGACATAAGGCACAAGGCTGTGTCAAGAACTTGCATGACCGGCATTGTGCCAGTTCAACAGTTCGTCAGCCTATTGGCAACAGTCTGTTCTAATGTAGGCCTATTTCAAGTATGTCTGTGTCCCGGCAGTGCTTGTCGATAAGTAGTCTTCTGGGATATAAAGCCGTGTGGTTGGTTGGCAAAGTAAGGACGTTTCGGAGGGACCTGCTGCCTTTATCTTAATCTGCCTTAAAGATGGGGGCAATAGGATCCACATAAATTATTGTACACATCTACAGAACTATACAGCTTCACATCTTAGAAGCCTGCAACGTTAATTTATAAACGACATTTATGGATCATAACATTGTGTTTGAACGAATATAAGTTCTGTCTTGTGTTTATGGACATGTGTGATATTCATATCTCCTTAATATTTATTCTGTGGCGCTGCGGCCCAACGCGGGCCATGGCTTCCTCATTATTGAGTTTTCTAGATCACACACAACGACGCACCACAGTCGGTAGGACTCCTCTGGACGATTGATCAGCTCGTCGCAGAGACATCTACCTGACAACACAACACTCACAACAGACAGACATCCATGCCCCCGGTAGGATTCGAACCCACGCTCTCAGCAGGCGAGCGGCCGCACACCTACGCCGTACACCGCACGGCTACTGGGACCGGCCATATCTCCTTAATGCCCAACTAATTAGTGGATATTTTTTTCTTGTGGCGCTGCGGCCCAACGCGGGCCATGGCTTCCTCATTCATGAGGTTTCTAGATCACACACAACGACGCATCACAGTCGGTAGGACTTCTCTGGACGAGTGATCAGCTCGTCGCAGAGACCTCTACCTGACAACACACAACACTCACAACAGACAGACATCCATGCCCCCGGTGGGATTCGAACCCACAATCGCAGCAGGCGAGCGGCCGCAGACCTACGCCTTAGACCGCGCGGCTACGGGGACCGGCAATTAGTGGATATTATTTCGTAGAATTTTAATTACTGTACTGAAAGTTGTCACACCAGAAGCACTGTATAGGAAGACATAACTACATACGCAATTTTGTACACGGTGCGCGTTTGTGAAAAGGAAGTACGAACAGGATTTTATGTCAGATTACTTCGTATATTGTTGCATGAAATCAACGGTATTATAATTTTATTTTTTCTCCCTGAAGATGGTTTGATGGGGACGGAAACATGTTGGATTATCGAAGCATATTGTGTGAACTTTGATGGTCGATTTTATGAAGGGAACTTGAAGTCAGTTTGAAACATTCCAATTGAGTTTGGTGCGTGTGTTTAGTCATTTCTCATTTACTTCAAAGTCACTTCCAAATTATAGAAGAATGAATGAAAAAGGCACTTACGGTTTGATGACACTCACTGTTTACTGTTGCAGTATTACTGTTTGTGACATTTGAATTCAAGGGCAATGAAACATGATGCTGCCTGCCTTAACTGCAGAACGCTAATCACCGTTCGTAGTTCCATTGTTGCAGAAATGGCCCTCTTGCATTTTATCTGTATTGTTCGTCACGACCTGGCGACTAACCCTAGGGGACTCAGTTAAATGTGGAAGGAAATTTATCATTAAATTAAATCTGTCATGGGGCCTTCACAGTTTTCCTTGATTACATTGTATACAGACTCTGCCTGACGTTACATGTCTTCTATACTGAAAGCCATACGTCCGTCCTTTGAATGTATACAGCACCACGTTTGGCTTTGTAATTTGTATTGTCAGTTTAGCGTTTGAGAACTCTGTTACATTTCCTGAGGCTTATTTCAACATATAGATCGTGCACTTTACCATTTGAATATTAAGGTAAATATCGTTGGCTGAGGAGGTATGTTCTGTCTTATAGTTCGAAAAGTGTGAGACCTTGCGTTCTCAGGTTGCAGATGGAGGAACTGTTTCCAATATAGAGGGTAACTGCAAATATATTGAATAAGCAGTCCCGGACAGCCGACAAGGGGTGGTCCTCCAGCTTTTGGGTTGGGCGAAATGCTAACGACTATTCACTGTAAAAGCTTATCTTATTACGAACCGTTTACAAAGAAAGCCTTGGACCTGGACTGATATTTTGGTACGACCTAAGCAACGAAAAAGAGATATGAGATTTGGTACTTGGAATGTTAGGAGCCAGTGTTGCCCAGGTTCACTTACAGCAGCAGGCAGGGAATTAGCAAGATGTAAATTAGATTTAGTGGGTGTGCAGGAGGTTAGGTGGGATATAGAGGGCAAGGTGAGAGCAGGGGATTATAATTTTTTCTGTAGAAAAGAAACGAAAATCATCAATTGGGAACAGTATTTTTCGTACCCCACAGAACAGTATTAGCAGTTAAGATAGTAGAATTGTTAGCGATATAATGTCATATATAGTTCTGAGAGGTCGCTGGTGTAATGTCATTGTTCTGAATGTGCATGAGCCAAGTGAGGATAAAAGTGATGATTCAAAAGACAGTTTTTTTTTTACGCACTACAGCAGGTTTTTGAGCATTTTTCTAAGTTCCATTTGAAAATCCTGTTAGATATTAATGCAACAGTGGGGAGAGAGAATATTTCAAACCGACAATTGGGAATGGGAGTCTACATGAGAATAGTAATGATAATAATGTTAGAATAGTAAATTTTGAAACTTAAAAAAATCTAGTTGCCAAGAACACGATATTCCCACATCGAAATATTCATACGTACACCTAGACCTCCCATGATGGGAAGATTCACAACCAGATTGATCACATATTGGTATGGAGGAGATTGCATTTGATATACTCTATGTACGATCTGTGAGGGGAGCTGACTGTGATACTGACCACTATCTGGTGGTTGCAAACGTTAGGAAAGATGGGCGGTAAGTAAATAAGCAGCACAGAAGTTGGATGGGGAAAGATTTAATCTCAGGAAGTTAAGTGAGCTGGACGTTAGGAAACATCAGATTGAGATTTCAAATGGGTTTGCAGCTTTTGAGAACTGGAATGAAAGCGAGGACATAAATAGGGCTTGTGAGAACATTAAACAGTATATAAAAACTTCATCTAAAGATAGTCTAGTTCTGTAGGAATTGATGCAACATAAACCATGGTTTGATGAAGGATTCTTAGGTTTTTTAAATTATAGGAAGCATGCTAATATGCAGTGGTTACAGGAACCAAGCCAAAGCAATGTAGATAGTCTAAATAATGTTAGATGTGAAGCTAGTAGACGTTGCAGGAATACAAAGAAGGAATATCTGAAAGCTAATATTGATGAACTTGAAACTAACAGTAAGATCAAAAACATCAGAGACTTGTGTAAGGGCATTGGTGATTTTAAGAAGGGTTGCCTGCCTAGAACTAATATACTAAGGGATGAGAAGAGTGATTTGGTCACTGAGTGCCACAGTATCTTTGCTAGGTGGAGGAACTATTTCTCTCAGCTATTCAGTGTACATGGGGTTAGTAAGGTAAGGCAGACAGACATATATACAGCAGAACGACTTGTGCCTGAGCCAAGTGCCTTTGAGGTTGAGATGGCTATTGAAAAGCTAAAAGAACACACATCACCGGGTATTGATGAAATCCCTGCAGAACTGATTAAGGCAGGGGGTAGAATAAATCGCTGTGAGATCCATAAACTTGTTAATTCTATTTGGAGTAAGGAGGAATTGCCTGAGGAGTGGAAGGAGTCGATCATAATACTTGTCTATAAAAAGGGTGATAAAACAGATTGTAGTGATTATAGAAGCATATCACTTTTACCAACTATGCTCAAAATTTTATCCAACATCCTGCTGTCAAGGTTAACTCCACATGCAGAGGAAATTATTGGGGTTCATCAGTGTGGATTTCGACGCAACAGATCAACTACTGATCATATATTCTTCATTCATCAAGTACTTGGGGAAAAACTGGGAATACAATTAAGCAGTTCACCAGCTCTTTATAGACTTCAAGAAAGCTTATGATTCAGTTAGGTGGGAGGTAATGTATAATATTCTCATTGAGTTTGGTATCCCCATGAAAGTGGTAAGGCTAATAAAAATGTGTCTGAAAGATATCTTTAGCAGAGTCGGGGTAGGCAAGCATTTGTCTGAAGGGCTTTCTATTAGGAAATGGTTTGAAACAAGGAGATGCTCTATCGCCATTGCTTGTCAACTTTGCTTTAGAGTACGCCATTAGGAGGGTTCAGGTAAACCAGATTGGCTTGAAATTAAATGGTACACATTAGCTTCTGGTTTATGCTGATGATGTTAATATATTGGGAGGAAGCGTACGTACTATAAAGAAAAATTCGGACGCTCTAGTAGTTGTTAACAAGGAGATTAAACTGGAAGTAAATGCTGACTAAGTACATGGTCATGTTTCGAGAACAGGATGCAGGACGAAGTCACTTTATAAAGACTGAAAATCGTTCCTTTGAAAGTGTGGACGAGTTCGGATATTTGGGAACAAGCTTAACACATCAAAATTTTATTCAGGGAGAAATTAAGGGCAGACCGAAGATAGGGGAATGCTTGCTATCATACGGTGAAGAATCTTTTGTCTTCCACTTTCCTATCCAAAAATTTAAAGATTAAGATACGCAGAACTATAATTTTTCTTGTTGTTGTGTATGAGTGTTGAACTTGGTCGCTCACATTGAGGGAGGAGCGGAGGCTGAGGATGTTTGAGAATAGGGTGCTGAGGAGAATATTTGGGCCCAAGAGGGACGAGGTAACAGGAATTGGGGTAAACTACATACTGAGGAGCTTAATGATATGCACCCCTCACCAGATATGCTTCGGACGAGAAAATCGAGAAGAATGAAATGGCCGGTGTATGTAGCATGTATGGTGAGAGGAGAGGTTTATGCAGGTTGTTGGTGGGAAACCTGAGGGAAAGAGACTACTTGGAAGACCCAGACGTAGATGGGACTTTAATATTAAGATGGATATTCCTGAAGTTTGGTGTAGTTGCCTGGACTATATCGAGCTGGTTCATGATAGGGACAGGTGGCGGGCACTTGTGAATGCGGTAATGAGCCTTCCGGTTCCATAAAATGTGGGAAATTTCTTGATTGGCTGAGAACCGGTTGGCTGCTCAAGAGGGACTCTGCTCCATGGAGTATTGTGAGTAAGTAAGTAAGTGTGAGATCTGCGTTCTTTTGCGAGGATACGCAGGGTTGATCGTTGGTGAGTTACAGACCTTTCGGAACAACCTGTAGTTTTCATCTTCACGGGTCAAACAGTCTAAGATAGGTGTGTAAAAGTAAGGCTGTACACTAATCACAGACAAGGTAAAGTTTTCTGTGTGCTGACTTAGCCTGTCGTAATTAAACCTATTGGTGAATTGTTTATGGCACTGGATGGAGCTGAATGATGTGCCGCACCCTTCAGCCAGAGCCTCTGATGCTGACTGGGTAAGGAGTCGAATGGTGTCTAGAGCCAGTCTTGATGAGATGAAAAAGATAGTATTCTACCGCCGCCTGAATCGAATGCCAGTTTTCCAGCCTCCCAATCACTATACAGTCATGCGCCGCATGGCGACGTTTCGGTCAACGACGGACCGCAAATACGACTGTGGTCCCATAGGATTATAATATTATAATACAATATTATGATCTTATATTATAATGCCATTATAATTGCCTACAGTATTCAGTACAATAGCATGCTGTACAGGTTTGTGGCCTAGGAGCAAGAGGTTATACCATATAGATTACGTGTGTAGAAGGCTATACTATCTAGGTTTGTGTAAGTACACTATATGACGTTCGCAGAACGACGAAATCGCCTAACGACGCATTTTTCGGAACGTATCCCCGTCGTTAATCGACGCATGACCACTGATTTACGCACGCACAGTAGTGATGCCTCAGGTTTATACACATTAGCCATATAAGTAAACTGAGAAGTAGCCCTTTTGACTGAACGAAACGTGAATTATCGATTAGGAAACAAGAAATGAATATAGACTTGTGTGTGATGTTTAGGGATAAACATCCTTGGGAGACCCACCATTTATTACTAAGGGAATAACACCGTGACGTTACAGTTGGCTGTGCGATTAATCAAGCACAACGTCGTTGGAGGAATGGAAGTAGGCCTGCGCATATACTGAACTTCGGCATTAGGCGAGTGGTCAGCTTCACTTCTGCGGCCACTGTATTCCCGGGAAAATAACCCTTCCCCCGTAGCCATTACATATGAGGCTAAGCTGGCCCGCAGAGCTGGTTTGGACGAATTGCAGATGAAAAATTCTTTTTAAGCGCAATAGTGTATTCGCCGAAAGCACCATTTAGCTTCGTCATATCCATCCGTCCGTCCGCGTGTGTCTGCGTGGCTAACACTGGGCGGACTTCTGTGAAATTTGATATTGGGACTTCTGTGAAAAATATGTCGAGAAACTCCAAATTTGTTTAAAATTGGACAAATATATCGGGGACTTCACTTGAAGATGTAATTAAGTTTCATTGTTGACAGCGACATGAAATTTGCCATAAAAGCATTTCTTTGTTCAAAATTCCGTATTTTTATATTGTTGATAGTGCCATTTAGGTTAATTCACACAGAAGACAGTGTTGCGTTTCCACTACAACAGTGGTTTCGCTACCGCTACACAGTGCTACGTTATACGTACATTACATTAGCTTCGTCATGTCTGTCTGTCTGTCCATCCGCCCGTATGGAACACCTCGGCTCCCACTGGACGGAAGTTTAATATTTGAGTGTTTTTAGAAAAATCTGTCTATAAATTTCTTCGTTAAAATCTGATAAAGAGTAACGGGTACTTTACTTCAATACCAATCTATATTTTGATCACAACTCCCTCAGTTCTTAGGATGAGAAATGTTTACAAACGCTGTTGATAAAATCAAAACACGCATTTTATTTTAAAAAACTTTACTCCGAAAATCCTACAGTTTAGGAGATAATTGGGAAAAATATTGTACGAGAGGCGGCTAGGCTACAGATGACAAAAAAATACGGCTTATGCGCATTGCATGCTGGATACCTAAGGCACACACACACAAACACAAACACACACGCACACACACACACACACACACACTCTCTCTCTCCCTCTCTCTCTCTCTCACAGGTTGTGTAATATTGCGTTTCCACTGCGCCTCAGGGTTACGTTTTACGTAAATTGTCTGTCTTGTTACGTTTTTGGTATGCCAGAGTAATGATTACGGACTTCTTTCTACGAAGAGATTGTATGTTATTTTGTTGAACGAAAATGCTCAAGATAAATAATATCTGAGAAATGATCATTTCATCACGGAAAGTACAAAATAAACGTACTGTGTAGAGAAAGTGGAGGATGCTGTCGGATACTCTCCTACTTTACGAACGAAAATGGACAAAGGTTTGTAAATTTTTAACGTATAAGCAATAGCGCAAGATAAGAATTGGGGGATATTTTTACAGTAACCGCGAGTTAACCGAGGATATGTGGTAATGTGACTGTCTTTATAGCCAGGAAATTTAGAATGAAGAAATTAGTTTGTGATTATCATACTGAGCTTTCAGTCTAGTAATGTATTTTGTCTTATGGGAAAGTCGCCTAATATGGGGAGGTTTTTTTAAACTGCTATTAAACTTAGGAAAATGTTGTAAAACTTTTCAAAACACAAACATAACTTTATGCGTTTAATGAAGAGACAGTTGGTACATAAACATCATATATAATGAAAAGAAAAATGGGTGTAAAATTCGTTTCCGTAAAAGCTTCATCTCCCCAAATTAGGCGCACACGTGTTCCTAATTTGGGGAGGTGAATAATTTACGAAGAAAGCACAAAGAATAGTTACAAAACACACAAAAAAATACAAATATGAAGGATACAAGCTAAGAACAAAAGAGTGTTTATCCCTGACAGGTTCACAAACAAAATCTTCCTCCATACTAGCACAAAGTGTGTGCGCCCCTCTGACACGTTTCGCACATCGTATCTAGTCTTGTCCATTGTGGTCTTCAGAGAAACGACCAGCACAGAACATACAATCGGCGTCTTGTTCCTCATCTTCTTCCGTCGAATCGTCAGCGAAAGGAACAGCTAGGTTAGTGTCCGAATCTGATGAGGTATCAGACTGGGTTTGATCCCGGCAAACACTTCTCTTCCGTCTTTTTGAAGGACCAAGAAGAGCATTCGACGCAAGTCGACTGGTTTTGGATTTAGTGGCCTGTTTTGTTTTCTTTTTTCTGAGTTGCCTCAACAATTTTTCATAAGGTGAACTTATTATTTTCTTTGTTGTTCCACCACGAGGATTTGGTTCAGGTTTGGCACAGGGCTGATATCTGATGATCGGAGAGCCTCAGCAGAAGTGAATGGCGAAAAATTAGCAGAACTGAATGATGGCTGATAGCTGGTCTTTACCAAAGCGGGATGGTTCACAGGATCAGCATCTTTGTCCTCTGAGGACAGAGGGAAATCATATGGTCTGAAGGTGTTCGTGTCTCAAGGAAAGCGGCCTGTCACCCGGAAGCCATTAGGCGCTATTTCGCCTGTTCCAGCTCGCTTTTATGCATTTCCGAATAGTTCGCCAATTTGGTAGACAGTGGCAACTCGCCCTGGGCGTGAACGGAACTATTTTTCAATTTCTTGGCGATAGAATGTTTCAGGGGCCCCATGAAAGCTTTATCCAAGGGTTGCATTTTGTGGTTGCTGTAAGGTGGGAGGCAAATGATGTCAGCATGATTCTCACGAGCTAAAGTAATAACATCCAGGTTCCTGGTGTGTGAATAGTGCCCGTCCAGTACTAAGATAACAGGATCGGCTTTGTATGTTTGATGAAATGAAGAAACCACTGGGAAAAAAAAAATCTCACTCTTTATCTACCCCGAGGGATGGCACGCATGGATTGATCCAGGCGGTTCGCTATTCATCAGTTCTTGTTTCATATTTTTTCTTGGAAATACAAGTAACGGAGGAATGAAGTGTCCAGTTGGACTCATACGGTTTCGTAGATTTAAAAAAACTCAGCTACTGATTCAGGAGTGAAACCCCTCGCTCTTGAGAGAGAAAGACCTTCAGGGGTTCTAACTGAAATTTGTGGATGACGATGTAGGAAAATTTTCAACCATTTCCTTCCAGCCTTTCATTCCTCTTGCAAAATTGGTTTTTAATTCTGTTTCTTACAGCAAGTTGGTAAGCGAGACGCATGACATCTGCCATTGTCAAGCCAAAAAAACTTTCCTTCCATCAAAAGACAGTGCTTAGCCAGATCATTTTCTGCTTCACAAGGAAGAACTTGCTTCATACCCAGTTTTGTTTTTACTGTTTCACTTGAGCTTTTCTGCCGGTCTTTAACATAACGCTCCAGTGCTGTTTGTGGTACGTTGAAAACTGTGGATGATTTGCAGCTGCCCATTTCCTTGTTCCTCATAGCCTCAATAGCTGCCTTCATTCTTTCGTGGTCCCATTTTTTCCTTTGAGCCATTTGTAATATATAACCCAGAAGCAATAATTCATGAGGTACTGACTTCCTAATATGGGGAGCCGCATATTAGGCTCTTCACACCTCCTCATAATAGGCGCAAACAGGTGCTCGAGAAAGAGGACGAATAAAACAGGACATAAAATTGTACCTATGAAACAAAGCCAGGGTTTAAGATTGCACTTAACAGAGAACTGCGCATCAAACTAATTCAGAAAAATAGCTTATCTTCAACGGCTATGAGTCACAGTTTAGCGATAAGCAAAAATTTCACAGCGCACCAAAACCAAGACGCCCACTCAGTGCTGAAGTCCTGGGCAACTGACCGTTTGTACTGTGATTACAAAGAACGGCCTCATGTGCTTGATGATCTACATGCGTAAGCAGAGAGCGCAGCGCCTCCTGGTATGAAATAATGCTCCTCCGCATATTAGGAAACTTCCCCATATTAGGCGACTTTCCTCTACATCAGTAATTCTATACGTATAAGACAATAGTAAGTGACGGATTAAAAGGAGTATCGGAAAACCAGCCTACAGTATTTTTAAGAGGCTGTGAATACAGAACTTTTCATTTATTAGAGGCACTTGTATATAGACGTTAATAACGTGTGTAGGCATTATTCTCTGCCCTTCACATTCTTTATGGCACTAATTGTCACACATAAATCACTGCTCCGTTCTCCGCTTGCATATCATCAGATTGCTTTCCTTAGCACTGTACATACATTGCATTGTGGCTATGATTATTATTTTCTCGCATCATATCGGCTTAATACTCATTGCCTTAGAAACTTTCGATTCTTCCATCGCAGTTTGTTTGGTTCGTTTTTCCTGTTTGCCATTCTGAAATAACTTTTGCCTCTTCAAAGATTCTTTTCATTGTCTGCTGTGCCGATTCCAGTGGCCGCACGGTCTAAGGCTTAGGTCTGCGGCCGTTCGCCTGCTGGGATTGTGGGTTCGAATCCCACCGGGGGCATGGACGTTTGTGTGTTGTGAGTGCTGTGTTTGTTGTCAGGTAGAGATCTCTGTGACGAGCTGGCCCCTCGTCCAGGGAAGTCCTACCGACTGTGGTGCGTCTTTGTGTGTAACTTCGAAACCTTATGAGTGAGGAGCCAGAATAAAGCAGGCTGAACCGTTGGGCGACGCCTGCAGCAAATAGACAACGTAGCAATTTAGGTCAGAATAGAATACATAGTTAATCTCCTAAGACTAGGTGGTATCGTGAATAATAGAGGAAAAAAGAAAGAAAAAAAGATTGGCTGCTGTACAGGTAACTTATCGTTTCAACGGAACTTACTTTTTAAATCATAAAAGATGTTATTGTTTGAGGCAATACAAAGTCTGTCGACGTTCTTCTGTGGACCATTTAATGAAAGCGTCAAATTTGAGGCGGACTTGCGGACAGAGCTATGTACATATAACTGCAGAACTGCAAGAACAATTTGACGACACGTGTGGTTTTGTGCGTTCTTTTTGTGCGGGTGTCATTCTTTCACAATAGTTCTTCTCTTCTGTTGGTGCATCGAAATGAAAGTCTTCAAAAGTGTCCGTGCTTAGGGAATACAGGCTGGCGGCGCCGGCACGTCTTGTATCAGTTTTTACTATTTGATCTTGCACATATGCATTACCGTTGTGTTCAGATATGTCGCATTGCGTCACTGCGCGCCTATTCTGAAACTGCAAGCGCCATATTTCTTGTCTATAGCAGGGTTTTATGTGGCCGCATAATATTCTGTCTACTGGCTGGACCGTATTTGCTGAATGACTTGGGCAATAAATTACAGCTCGGACAACTGCACATGGGTTTCTGGTGTGGCCATTGTTTCTAGTCGTAGTTCTTCTACCTACGTATTGTATGTGTTGAGGGTTATAGTTTCACCTGATCACACACACATGGACACAAACACACTTGGTAGGACTCCCCTGGACGAGGGATCGGCCCGTCGCAGAGGTTTGTACCTGACAACACAACATTCACAAGAGACAAACATCCGTGCCCCTGGAGATATTCGAACCCGCAGTTCCAGAAAGCGAGCGGCCACAGTCCTATGCCTTATACCGCACGGCCGCATGGCTAAATTTTCAATCTAAAACTGCAGGTGATTTCGTCGCAGAAACAAACTGCACGTAGCAGTCTGCAGTTACGTAAGAACTGAAGCAAACAGGACTCTGATACTTGGAAATTGTGCCTTGATGAGTGCAGCTGTGGTGGGAAGATAGATGAAATTTTTCTATGGAAAAATGATTTCAGGCGGAGGAAATGTTTCAGTAGCATTTCTTAATACAGCGTTATTTTAAGGGGTTCTTTTCCGCCGCATTTAAAGAGCTTATCTGACTTACGTCTTTAAGTGTGAGAATGTTCGGATGTGAGTCGGTCCGGATTGATCGACGCTGAAACAGCATGACAGTGCGTAATCATGAGCTGCAAGTTCTTCTTGCACCTGGAACTCTGGCTAATCCTGTATCTCTGGCAGCGGATGTTCCCGTTGGTTGACGCGCCTAGCAAGGTACAGAAGTGTTCTGTTCAAGAGTAGGAAGAAAACGTAGCTTACGTCTGAATTGTGGCTGGATGGCTCGAGAATGGCTGACGTTGGAATGGGCAAAATTACAAAGTGTAGAACGAGGAACGTTGTGTTTTCTGAAAGCTGCGAGGTAGCCATTTCCATGTTACGTACTGCCTGGATTGTTTTGATAGTATCCTAGTTGTCCAGTGGCTTCAAACCCGATGTCCTTCTTTATTTGCTTCCAGACATCTGGAAGCAGTAGCGTATCAAGATAATCGTCCCTGACCCCCTGTTGTTACTGCAAACAGAATGTCGTAGTGCACAGTTCCAAACAGTATCACACCGCTGTCGGAACTAATAATTTATCCAAATACATTTGAGGTGTTAAAGCGTCTAGAATGGTATTGTTACGATCAAAGTGCCCATCGCTCCCGCTGTTTATCGAAACAATTGAAACACTATTAGGATACTGAAATTCTCACAACACTTGTATTTGTCAAAGTAGAGACAAGTAAGTCACTGTACTGTAACGTAACATTGAGGCGCGTTCGCGTAACTAATGTTGCCTTAGAAAAACAATACGTACTACATATTCTGTGTGTGTGTATGTAGCTTAAGTTATCCAGCACGCAAAACGCATGCGCCGTATTTTATTGTCATCCATGGCCATTTCGGCTGTACAATATTTTTCCACATGTGTCTTAAACGGCACGATTTTAGGAAGAAAGTTATTGAACATAAAATGTGATTTGATTTTCTCTATACAGATTTCTTTCTGAAATATTTCTCATTCTAAGAATAGTTCAGTGAGCTACCACCATAAATGTCTTAGATTTTCGTGTAAAGTATTCATTATCATTGTCAGATTTTAATGAAACTTGGATTTTCTCGTTGTATTTTCGAAAGATACTCAAATATAAAATTTTATGAAAATCCGTCGAGTGGGAGCCGAGTTGTTCCGTGCGGACGGACCGGACAGACATGACTAATCTGATAGCCCCTTTCGCAATTTTCCGAACGCACCTAAAAACTAAAATATGGGACGTTAACGTAGGTTACTGGTGGACATTACCTCAGTCTGTTTTCCAACATTTTCTGTCCAGTCGCTTCTGTATTCGAATCGTCACGCAAAAAATACTGATTCCAACAGTGTCGCTCGTACGGCATCAGACGAAACCAGTCTCGTTCAAACTTAGTGTATTGGACTGCGATAAGTAATTGCATGCTTGAAGTATGGCTTAACTTCAACAGCTTCGATGTCCGGAAAATACGCAACAGTATCTGCAATGAACGCAGCTCCACCAATATGGCGACAGACCGCAACAGTTTTCGTACAGTTGAACTTGCTTTTGCAGTACCAGCCCTTTCGAAAAGACGGTATCCGAAATTACCAAACCTACGCAACATTACGCTCCCTTACTTTGTTGTCCTCCATTTACGCCGAGGTCTTTAGAAAGTCTCTACCGTTGAAGTTCTCGGACGAAAGTGTTGGATCGAATTTCTGATACCTTGCATTCGTTTTACGTGCCGCCTTTATTCCCGTCCCCGTTGATATAGTGAATGTAATAATATAAGACGACGAGGTATGCACATCATTTTGTTATTCTCTCCATCCTGCTCGGACTAACGCTCTTGCCTCTGCGCTGTCATCAGCGCCATGTTTTCAGAAATACCCAGTGTTTTGATTCAGATCTGGAATGTTAAAGCTGTTTCAAGTCGTAAATATCTGCCGACGTTTCGGAGGATTGTGTTGCCTTCGAAACGCTGGTAACTGTTCAGCATTCGACGTGTAACCTCCAAGACGCACCGAATCTTCAACAGAAACGCCGGCAGAACCTCACCTCGCGTCACACACTGTTACATACTGTAATTTCTCTAGTAGCTGAGCCACTGCTTTATCTTTTGCAAAAGGACTCTTGATTCTTCGAGTTGCTTAATAATGTTCTGATGGTGATAAGAGTTGGAGTGCGAAACGAAACATGATTTAAAGTGTCATTGAAAAGGGGTCGCTATTTGTCAGGTTTTAATGTGCCTGTCTTTGTTATGAAACCATAAAAATATGAGCATAATAATAATAATAATAATAATATATTTAACTTCAAATAGGCTATCACCCGGTGGCGATGGTTTTAATGCATTTATATAAATAAGAAATAAGGATCTAAGAAGTTTAAGTCGGGAGGGCTACATGAGAAACATGCAGAGTCTTGGGAACCATCTCACCATTCGCTTATAAACACAGAGAAACCAAGAAAAACCTGTGCCGTGGTGGTCGGTCGCAGGACCTTCCGGATACTGACTTCTAGCCAGCAATCCGTCAACTAAAGTATGTAAGACAGGAATACACACATAATAAGACAGCAGTACACATATGCTAGTGCTACTGTCTATCTCCGTGAGATTGTTAATGCTTTGATAATGTAATATTTAAAAGGCATGTGTTACTTTGGTAATTTCTACATAATATTGTGTTTTGAGGGTCTCACACTAGTATTAATGAAGATTCAAGTCCTTTGGGATATGACGTATCGACTGCAAAATTGCGAGTAATTAACCTCAGCATCGCAGTGGGAATGATAAGGATCTTCGTCTTAGTTTTTGGATCTGCTGAGCCATAGAAATACACAGGGTGACTCAGGAGGTGAGGTCAGTGTTATGGGAGGGAATGGTATCGGTCGTTGTGAGAAAGTAAAGTTCGTATGAACACGTGTCTGATTCTGAATGGTTACCAAAATGGAGCTGTTTGAACCCAGAAATACAAAAGTATTGCGATTGGTAATCAAGAAACAGACGGTCCCAGTGGCCGCGCGGTCTAAGGCGTAGGTCTACGGCCGCTCGCCTGCTGAGATTGTGGGTTCGAATCGTACCGGGGGCATGGATGTTTGTCTGTTGTGAGTGTTGTGTGTTGTCAGGTAGCGGTCTCTGCGACGAGCTGATCACTCGTCCAGAGGAGTCCTACCGACTGTGATGCGTCGTTTTGTGTGATCTAGAAACCTCAAGAATGAGGAGGCTATGGCCCGCGTTGGGCCGCAGCGCCACAAAAAAAAAACCAAGAAATATAAATTACTGACTGTTAACTTGATATTCATTTTTATTTAACCTTCAAATGAAAAATTTGTACAGAGAAATGCCACATTCGTTGCAGTTCACAAAGAATATTCGCAAATAGCACTGTCAACCTCAATGCACTTTGCAGTTCGTGTATGAAGATCGTGTGCTTTTTCGTCTTAGTTGATCTTCACGTTTCTTTACGCGGGCAGCAGCATCCAAAATGCGCGCGAGCAATTCGTCTTATTCATCCACCTTTCTTTCGTAAACTTCGCCTTCATCCAACCCCACAAACAAAAATAAAGCGGAATTAGTTCTGGATATTCAAACAGCTCTGTCGCGGTTATCATTCAGAATTCGACACATTTTCATATGAACTGTTCTTCTCTCAATTACCGATACTATCACCTAGCAAATTATTTACCTTTCCCTTGAATCATCCTGTATAATAGCTGTTGTCTCTTCTTGGCTGTGATACCGTATCGTTACCAATTGACTTGGTATCATGTAGCCTAAAACCGGGATTGTCTGCAACTGTATAACGTAATGGAACATATTTTGCTGGTTGTCTTGGTATGTTGTGTTTTTCGAACGTTAAGATAATATTGTCCGTGACATAAATAAGACAAAATGTTGCTCTTTGTGTGTGCTTACCGTAATATACCGTAATAAACTGCTGCTATATGCAGTTTCGATTTGTGATCTAGCTGGAGCAAAGGGTCTGGTGTTTGAATTCGGTTGATACACGCATGATCGTATAAGAGCCTGCAATAGTGTAATCCTGCTCTGCAAATTTTATCGAAATCGACCCTTCTTCATCTGCTTTGCTGATATTGAGTCGGATTTTTTTTGCCCCTGTAATTCGAATGTTGTGCGGGGAAGGGTTTGCAGCGTGTATTAATGAGGGTGTAGTCCTCTTGTATTTGCTTTGAGGAACTGAGGGAGACTACCCGGAGAGTCTGGTGAGTGTATGGGGAAATTAACATCGAGCTTTTTTACCCATTTTAAAGAAAATTTTGATATACCTTTTGTTCACACGGATACAACGTTCTTGGTAATTTACACTACGTAGTCACTTGTTGTGTTTTTGTATTTGAAATATCTACTTGCAATCTGTATAGGGATTTGCCTTGGAAATGATTGGGAGGGTCACACTAACCTCAATCTGTGCATCGTTAAACACAAAATCGATTCCGGTGTACCGCGTGAGATGGCGTCTCTGTTTCACCATTCGCATGTAGCTAGCTACTCAGTTATGTAACTTCTGCTCATTATAACTAACTCCCCTTCCTCATCTCTCGTCTCTCCTGGTGCTGTCCGGTGGGGCCCTCGGCAGTATACTCTGCCGTGGAATTGAATCTGAACGGCTCCCAGCAAACGTTAGGTTCTCTGAAACCGCCCCACTTCCTATCGTCCTCAGCGTAGGATTTCATTTGAGACGGTACACAGCGACATATGTGGAGCACAGTTACGTCTCTGTTCCAGATTCGCACCTTAACCGAACCCGGATCTGACTGCAAAGATCTACAAACTGATGCCCATAGCCCTTTATATGGTAATGACAGTGGGTGTAACGTACAGATAGTCTGTGTCGCGGGTAATAGGACTTAAATGAGGGAAATAATGGTTAGCGAAATTGCTGAGGATACCTACAATATTTCAAGGTATTTGCCGGATTTAGTACTTAATAGTGTACTTTTCAGTTCGTTAGTAGTTCTAACTTTCTTGTCTATATAGGGTGTTTCAAGAGGAATCTGCCATACTTCTGGGAAACGTTCCTGTGATATAACCACCTGCGGAACATCCAGTTAATATCTGGGTGATATAAATACATTAAGTGAGAAAAATCGGCACTAGTTTCTTAAAAGTCGTTCGTAGGATCCCTAGCACACTCTCCTCTGCATGACTTGGCTTGGCTAAAGGGTCAAGGACCGACCTGCTCAGTGTGCGGATAACGCATGGTGTTACACAGGTACAGTATCTAGAACCGCAATAATACCACTTACTCGTGTTTTTTGCGTCATTAGCTCCATAACCGTTCAACTTTGGATACAGGTATGGTTTGTTATATCGATGTAAATTAACCTAAGGAACGTTCTTCCTATTAAAATTAACGTACGTGCTTCCGTCAGCCGTACATACGGAAGCACCTATTTTAATTTTAACATGATATAACACAAAGGTATGCATTTTGCTAAAAAAAAACTTGTCCTGAAACGTGGCAGTTTACTCCTGAAACACCGTCTGTAACGTCGGATGTTACTATGATTGCTAATAATAAAGTCAGAAGGAAGTACAAGGAAGTGGTTAGGGCCTGTTTTAAGATATATATCAATTTGCTTCGTTGGATTAAAGAAACCCATGAAAATAAAAGCATGGCGCCCTTATCTGCTCTTTTTTCCGGGACGTGAAACTGACAGTTATCTGCACCTAGTGCGAACGTAAAGCCGACACGTCCTCATGGCGCAATGCCTAAGTTACCGTAGGGACGATAGAAACGCCACCTTGTTGTTCAGCGGCAAAGATGACACGATGATGGGTAACAGCTTGAGATGAAAGGTTAACTGGACAGAATTGGAAAAGGCATATTCTGCGACATTATGTAAGATATAGCTTGCTATGGCTGAGGGAAACCGTGAAATAGTGCAGTAAATGTACGTATTCTTCCACCTCAGATACGAACCTGAGGACATTTCGAATATGAATTAGTGCCGGCCACTGCTGCTGTTTCCTTTTACCTGCCTTGATGATGACTGAAAAGATCAGTCATCAGCCCGAACTGGATCGATGATAATTGCGATCTCATAGAAATTCTCAACTCCAAAGTGCTGCTTTTCTACTAACACCACGTAAATAAGACGAAGCAGGAAATACTTGGCGTCCCTCACTGCGTTGCACAAAGTGATAAATTTTAGTCTTAAAGATCATGCAACACTGAATTGCGTTCATTGAATAATTTTGCTAACATCAGAAATATGGAACACGTTATAGCAAATGGAACACGTTATAGCAGGGTATATGAGACAATAAGAATGATTGGTTATACGAGGGACAGCATAGGTTTAGACCGGGCTAATCTGGTGCAAGTCAAGTCATCACAGTGTGCCAGGACGTAGCGGAATCTTTGGACGAGGGGGTCGGTATAGATGCGATTATAATTAACTGGTCGAAGGCTTTCGATTTAGTTACTCATGATCGACTGCTTATGAAACTGGCGGCCTCGGACGTGGATTCGAGGGTAGTCGTTAGGTAAGGGAATTACTTGTAGGTCGTACAAACAGAGTCAGAGTAGGGAGCAACTATTGAAGGAAGTAAAAGTAACTTCAGGTGTGCAGCAAGGGAGCGTTTTGGGCCCACTGCTGTTTCTAGTTTACGTAAATGATATTTGGAAGAACATTGACTCTAGTATCAGACTGTTCGCTAATTTCTGTGTAATATATATAGGAAAATCACAAATAAAATAACATAGAAGATTTGCGGATGGATCTGGACACCTTGTGGGGAGTGAGCAGTAGAAAATGGGATGAAAATAAATCCCGATAAAAGTAAGGCAATAAGATTTACGAGATATCGGGTTAAATATCCACTGGTTTACTCCCTTGGTGACCAAAACATTCCAGAAGGGAACGTTTGTAAATATTTGGGAATAATTTTACGAAGCTATTTAAACTGGGTGAACCAAGTAAATTACATAGTGCAAAAAGCCTGGAAGGCACTTCACTTTGTAGTGCGTGTTCTCAGAAAAGGAAATAGGAATACAAAAAGTTTAGCCTACACGTCATTGGTACGTCCTGTTCTTGAATATGAGGCTGCATGCTGGGATCCATGCAGAGGACAGATAAATGCGTTAGACCGAGTACAAATTAAAGCTGCTCAATTTACTGATCATACGAAGGATTCCAACTGGGAAACCTTGGCTTAGCGTAGGACGATAGGACGCTTATACGCACTTTTTAAAGCGTACTGTGGGGAACGGGCTTGGAAAGCTAAACGCGACAGGTTGCGAAGGCCTTACTATT
>Ga0123354_10002960_pt1 | contig 23066 bp, 14 predicted proteins | sample TergutLab28metaG_2_FD_97872 | JGI IMG/M metagenome (GOLD analysis project Ga0123354, IMG submission 97872) | Labiotermes labralis P4 segment gut microbial communities from Petit-Saut dam, French Guiana - Lab288 P4 | ecosystem: Host-associated > Arthropoda: Insects > Digestive system > Gut ... | reverse complement strand
GGGAATGTGACCCTGAACGTCACCGCGAACACGTCTGCCAGCTCACGAACAGCAACCATCACCGTTACCACCACCATCGGGTCCCCCCAAGTCACCCGCATCATCACCGTGACACAACCGGGAATCCCGCCAACATTGACACTGTCAACATCCTCGTGGACCGTGTCATCGTCAACAGCAAACGCGATCCCAGTGACAGTGTCATCGAATACCACATGGATGCCATCATCGAACGCCACATGGCTAATCGTGTCTAAAGCATCCTCAACCCTGATGACGCTATCCACCACCGTGAACACGACAGGCAGTGAACGCAGCGCAACTGTCACCGTCTACACCACCGCAGGATCCCCCTCAGTGGTCAAAACAGTGTATGTGACGCAACCGCCTGCGCCAGCATTGACACTGTCAACGTACACCTGGAATGTCGCATCAGCAGCGAACACTACCAAAGTGACATGGACAGCGAACACGCCGTTTCAAGTCGCATCAAGTGCCACTTGGCTAACCTGGACTGCAACACCCAGCGGAATGACTGGCGGAACACTGACCCTGAACGCCTCAGCGAACCCGAATACCAGCCAACGCGCCGCAACGATTACTGTTACCACGCTAGCCTCGCCCACAGTGACACGAACTATTAACGTGACCCAATCAGGGCGATAGACAGATTAGGATTCCACGACACTGAGATAGTTGAGGCACCCCCCACAAGAGGGTGCCTCAACTTTAATATCTCGTCAACAGTTTTTCACAGACATGTGCTGACTAGCCGAATTGAGGTCACCCCAAACTACGGATAGACAGTTGTTTAGTTGGTTTGGACCTGGTGTTCCAGGCGTTGTTCGTACTCGTCACCCCTGAAGCGCCTGATTCATATCAGCTAGCTTGCCTGAACCCGCCGATTCATTGCTGCTGCGCGTCCTCAAATGATCACTCCAGGAAAGAAGGGACCACAGTCTGTTGACAGTCGTGGCAAGCATAGTGATATATTGATGATATTCGTAGGCAAGACTTTTGATTGCTGTCTATATTATGTATACGTCTTTTTGTGAGTGCCCGGCATTCATGAGCGAACCGGGGGGCGAAGAACCAGAAAAAGGCGCTAACTAGTAATAATGTGGCGTGTGATTGTATCAGTCATGTGTCCTGGCCCTGTGTCCAGTGTTCAATAGCCAAGGGCTTTGCGCTACGAGTATGCCTATTTGTTTCAAAACAAACGGAGGAAAAATGAAAAAATCTATCGTCATTACGACGGTTATTGCTATGTGCGCCATGTTCCTTGGGGGAGTGACAATGCTGGCATCGCCAGCCCAGGCAGCTGACCTGGCTACTCGTTTGGGGGTTTTGCCCAATCCCGTCAGTGTCCCTGCAAAGGTTACGCCAACGGGCGTAGCGTCCCTTAGTCACGATTTGACGCAGTACGCGGTGCCGGTCGGGACCCAGGACAGTGTCGATTCATGCGGCTCTTGGGCAGTTGGATACGCATTGATGGGGTGGTACGCGAAATATAAGGGTCAAACTGCTCGGGCCTTCGCTCCCATGTATCTATATTCGCAGACTCACGATAGTGGGGGAGACAACGGATCTACAGTCGCAGACAACTTTAAGATCGCAGTCACCCAGGGTGTCGACACACAGGATGATTACCTCCCACAGGGCAATTATGATTGGCAAACCCAACCATCAGCAGCCCAAAAAGCAAACGCGGCCAATTTTAAACTCGACGGTTACGCCACTCTCTTTTCCAGCAAGACTGGGGTCGGGATAGACGCCCGTCAGACTATCCAGTATCAAATATTTAACGACATACCAGTCGTGATCGTTCTGATGACACGGACCGGGTTTTTCAACATGCGTTATCAGAACAACATCAATACCGCCGACTACGACAACTGGGGTACGGAGGGTGGTCTCCACTCCATGCTTGCTCTGGCGTACGACACAGATGGCTTGATCGTTCAGAATTCCTGGGGTACGTCTTGGGGTGCTAAGGGCTACACCAAACTGTCCTGGGCTGTTGTGAATTCAGATGTCAGAGAAGCCTACGTCGCCACAGGCTACACCCCAAAGACAGTGGGTCCAGTAGTGAAAGTGGCCAAGATGTCGGGAGCCACACTGTCAACCGTGACAGCGACTTCTGCCGGTGGGTGGCTAGACTTCATGGTGCCTTCCAACACTGCGTGGAGGGTTAGTTCAATGCCAGATTGGGTGACAATGACGCCGCAAGCCGGGTTCGGCCTTTTTGGCTCTCTTGACCCCTCAACTCCTGCCGACTCTGTTCCTGTCATCAATGCTTCTGTCAGACTGAGAATCTCCTCCAACACGGGCCTCGCTCGTAATGGCACCGTGACATTCACCACCACCGTCGGTAGTCCCGCCTCGTTCGCGTCAGTGCCAGTCTCGCAGGACTCGGCGTTGGAAGTGTCACTGTCGACGTGGAAACCGGGGTCATCTGGCATGTGGACGTGGGTGACTGTGACGTCGACATTGTCGTGGTCGGCGGCGGTGACGGCGGGTGCGACGTGGTTGACACTTTCGAACACGAAAGGTAGTGGGTCATTGCAAATGTGGGTGCAGGCAGAGGCAAACACGTCCACTTCTTCACGGTCTGCGACGGTGACATTCTTCGCGCAGTCGGGTTCTACTCAGATGACTCGTTTTCTGTCCGTTACTCAGGATGGCATGGTTCCGACGGTGTCGGTGGATTGGGGTGTTTGGTATCCTTCGAATGCGTCTGCCACGGTGGGAGGCACAGTGACCTCGAACACGTCGTGGAAGGTGGTATCGGATCAGCAGTGGTTGACAGTGTCGCAGTCGTCGGGAACTGGGGTCGTGCCATTGACCTTCACGGTTCAAGCGAACCCGTATTTTAATCCCCGGACTGCGACGGTGACTGTCAGTACGACCTCGGGTTCTCCTCAGATGACATGGACGATGAGGGTGGGGCAAGCAGGATATGAGTGTCCGTATGAGATAGGTAATACGACCTGCAAGTGGGACAATTTCCCCACCTTGATCACCAGTACGATTGACAAGGTTGGTGACCAGGACCTCTTCCGTTTCAGCCCGTCAGTGACAGGCTGGTACACCATCACGTCGGTGGGCGTTCCCTGGAATTCTCTGGCGAATCCGTTTGGGGCGATCTATCAGGTGGATGCGACATCGAATGTAAAGCTGGTCACCTCGGATGATGATTCCGCCGGGAATCTTCAGTTCCAAATGCGAGTGTATTTGACGGGTGGACAGTATTATTATTTGGCCGTCTGGGCGTCCGGCTCGAGCGGCACCGGCTTCTACTCGGTAACTGCCACTCGTAGTTGAAAACGACAGTGATGAGTGAGTAGGTATTTTAACGCTACTAGCGGGGGTTCTATCCAGGACCACTTGAGAAAGCTTACTCACGCCGTGGGACAGTTTCCTGTCGTCGTGACAGGGCGATGGTGACAATGATCGGGGTCTCGGCTTAGCCTGAATCCACCGATCGCTTGCGTCGCGAGCGGCACTAGATGGGTGCACTGGGCACAGCGACAACGCGAAGGCAGACTGGACGTCTGTTGAGCGGGGGCGATGGGGCCAGGGCGCCCATCTAGGGACGCGCAGCAGCAATGGATCGGTGGATTCAGGCTTGGGCCGAGGCCCCGATCATAGGCCTGGGGGGCTTGCCTGTGGGTCTTGAGTCCCATTGACAACACAACGAACAGTGATAAATTGGTGTTATTCGTAAGTAAGACTTTTGATTACTGTCAAATCATTACTATTTGGTCTTCCGATGGGTGCCCGGCATTCATGAGCTACCAAAGCTGAGAAGAGTCGGGGGAAGACGCTACCTCACAACATTGCAGCATGTAGTTGTGTTTCTCATGTGTCTTTGGACAATGTCCAATGTTTTAAACCAAGAGCTTTGCGCTACGAGTACGTCTTTTTCTTTTCAAACAACGGAGGAAATTATGAAAAAGTCGATCGTCGTAACGACGATTTTAGCTATATGCGCCATGCTGCTGGGGGGAGTGACGATGATGACATCGCCCGCCCAGGCAGCGGAACCACGGTACGGCGAGGGTCTCCTTCCGGATCCCACCTATATCCCCACGACCCCACCGAAGATGGGGAATGTGCCAGCCAGTGCCGACTTGCGACAGTATGCTGTGCCGGTTGGCTACCAGGGCTATGTCAACTCTTGTGTGGGGTGGGCAGTTGGATACGACATGATGGGGTGGTATGCAAAGAGTGCCGGTCAGAATGTCCAAGCTTTTTCCCCGACATATGTGTACGCACAGATCAACGACGGCAAGGACAAGGGGTCCTACGTCGAAGATGCTATGAGCTTAGCCACCAAGCAGGGTGTCGACACACAGGATGACTATCTGCCTCAGGGCAATTTCAACTGGAGGTCCCAGCCCACCGCCGCCCAGAATTCGAACGCTTCCAAGTATCGGTTGACCGGGTTCCAAACACTCTTCTCTGTTTGGCGTGATAGAGGAACCATCGACAAGCGAGGCTATATTGAATCCGCCCTGTCTTCCGGTAAACCAGTCGTCATCGGAATGATGACGCCAGGATCGTTTACAAGTTGGTCTCAGAAAAATCTCAATGTGGCCTATACCGACACTCGCCCGTCGGATGATCGTCACGCGATGCTTGCCCTGGCCTACGATGCCAACGGCCTGATCGTTCAGAATTCTTGGGGTACGGGATGGGGAGCTGATGGGTATATCAAATTGTCATGGGCTAGCGTGGCTGCACTGGTCGAACAAGCCGATGTCGCCACTGGGTACCGCCCAACCGCCAACACTCCTGTGGTGAAGGTGGCCAACTCCTCGGCGGCCACGCTGTCGTCCTGGAACCCCACGGCTTCCCAGCAGTCGATCAACGTCATGGTTCCCTCCAACACGGCATGGAAGGTTGCTTCTGCTCCGTCTTGGGTGACCGTGACACCGCAAACTGGCTTTGGCCTGATCTCTAGTTCCGAAACTAATACTCCCGTCAGGCTGGCAGTGACAGCTAACAACACCGCTGCGGCCCGTACTGGCGTTGTGACCTTCACCAGTACGGTCGGCAGTCCTGCTTCAACCGCATCGGTGACCGTCACCCAGCCAACGTCCGCTGCTGTCGCGGCGCCAACGTTGAGTCTGGCAGCGGCGACCTGGGCTCCGGTGGCGGGCGGTGCGTCCACGTCGGTGGCTGTGACATCGAACACGACCTGGTCGGTGTCCTCGAACGCGGCGTGGGTGAGCGCCTCACACACAACGGGTAGTGGGAATGGTTCTGTGTCGTTGACGGCTCAGGCGAACACCGCCACCTCTGCCCGCACTGCGACGGTGACCTTCACGACAACCGCGGGATCTCCGGCGCAGACTCGTACCGTGGCGGTCACGCAGGCCGGAGCAGCAGCAGCCGCTCCGACTTTGACTCTGGCCGCGTCGACCTGGGCTCCGGTGGCGGCGGGTGCGTCCACATCGGTGGCTGTGACGTCGAACACGTCGTGGTCGGTGTCGTCGAGTGCGGCGTGGGTGTCCTTGTCGCGTACGTCGGGTAGTGGGAATGTTTCTGTGTCGTTGACGGCGGCGGCGAATACGTCCACGTCGGCCCGCACTGCGACGGTGACCTTCACGACGACCTCAGGATCTCCGGCAGTGACTCGTACAGTATCGGTCTCGCAAGCCGGTGTGGCAGCAGCCGCTCCGACGCTGACGTTGTCGGGTTCGTCGTGGGCTCCGCCGGCGGCTGGTGCGACGACTTCGGTGGCTGTGACGTCGAACACGTCGTGGTCGGTGTCGTCGAGTGCGGCGTGGGTGTCTTTGTCGCGTACGTCGGGTAGTGGGAATGTTTCTGTGTCGTTGACGGCGGCGGCGAACACGTCCACGTCGGCCCGCACTGCGACGGTGACTTTCACGACGACTTCGGGTTCGCCGCAGGTGTCTCGGACGGTGTCGGTGAGTCAGTCGGGGCAGGCTGCTCCGGCTCCGACGCTGACGTTGTCGGGTTCGTCGTGGGCTCCGCCGGCGGCGGGTGCGACGACTTCGGTGGCTGTGACGTCGAATACGTCGTGGTCAGTGTCGTCTAACGCGGCGTGGGTGTCCCTGTCGCGTACGACGGGTAGTGGGAATGTTTCTGTGTCGTTGACGGCGGCTGCGAACACATCCACGTCGGCCCGCACTGCGACGGTGACTTTCACGACGACTTCGGGTTCGCCTCAGGTGTCTCGGACGGTGTCGGTGAGTCAGTCGGGGCATACTGCTCCGGCTCCGACACTGACATTGTCAGGGACTGAGTGGCATCCGTCGGCAGCGCTGACCAGGGCATCGGATCCGTTGACGTCGAACACATCGTGGTCGGTGTCGTCGAATGCGTCCTGGGTGTCAGTGTCACCCGCGTCGGGCACTGGGAACATGTCAGTGGTCTTCACGGCCCAAGCGAACACGACGTACTCCATCAGGTCGGCGACGGTGACGTTCCGTACGACATCAGGGTCTCCTCAGGTGACTCGCACGGTGACAGTGACCCAGGCGGGACTTGACTGCGGATCGTCGCTGTCGTCGTACTGCACCTGGAATATCTCGTCCCCGTTCTCGAGCACGATTGACTTCAACGGCGACGTTGATTGGTTCCGTTTCACCGCACCAACCACCGGAACGTACACGTTCACGTCGTCGAGAGTCTCTTCCAACAGTTTGCCGGATCCGTATGGTGCGATCCTCCAGTCCAATGGAAGAGTGCTTGCCTGGGATAATGATTCCGCTGGGAATAAGCAGTTCAGAATCAGGGTGTCGTTGACAGCCGGACAGGCGTATTTCTTGGAAGTCCAGGGGTACAACTATCGTGAAACCGGCTACTACACGGTCACTGCCGCTCGTGTCGCATGACGACAAGAGTGAGGACTAGATAAGTATCATCACGATACTTCTCGGGGGTCTCGGGCTTGGTCCGAGACCCCCGACCTTTGCTCTGGGAGCGTGCTGAAATACGCTGTTCCGCGCGAGGACGTGCTGGGCGGGTGAAGATTCGGACCCCGCATCTTGTACACGTACTGGACGTACATCGCAAGATGTGGGGTTCGAAGATTCGCTCGTCCGGTGCGCCGCAGCCGGGACATGGTATTTCAGCAGGTTCCTTGGGAGAGAATCGGCTCAGAACGACCGTTGCGGAGGATTTGTCGGTGGATACAGGTGTTGTGACGGGTCGGCTGGTGGATACGGCGGTTGTGACGGGTCAGGGGATGGCACGGCATGCCGGGGCTGAGGCGAGTATTGAGGCTGACCTGGGTACGGTGCCTGTGCGGGGCTCGACGACGGGTAGGGCTGACCAGACGGAGCCGGGAATGACACGGGAGCCAAAGGTGGCGGGGGCTGTGGGGGATAGGACTGTTGCCCAGGGTACGACGACGGTGCCGTGTACTGGGTGCCAGAGGAGAATGGTGGTTGCGTGACGGGTGGGGCAGGTGGTTGTGCCAAGGGCGGGGCAGGTGGCTGCCCGAAGGACGGGGTCGATGGGTACACCGGTGCCGGTGGCGCAAATGGTGGTTGTGGTTGGAAGGAGAGCTGTGGTTGGAACTGTGGTGACGCGAACTGGGATTGCGTGAACTGGGGTTGTGTGATCTGTGATGGCGCGAATTGAGGCTGTGTGACCTGTGGTTGCGCCACGACAGGTGGTGTCACAAACTGTGGTTGAAATTGTGCCTGTGGCTGGAATTGTGCCGGAGGTTGCGGTGTGAATTGGGCCTGTGGTCGGAATGGGGCCTGTGGTCGGAATGGGGCCTGTGGTTGGAACTGTGCCGGTGGTGGCTGTGTGAATTGTGGCTGTGGTTGGTACTGTGCCGGTGGTGGCTGTGGTTGGAACCGTTGTGATGCGAACTGTGGTTGAAACCCCCCGGCCATAGCCATCATCGGTACGGCTCTGTGTTGCGCGCCGAGGAAGGCCTGCCGGGCGACCCGCATCAGGGCCAGCAGGGAGGACCGGCGTGCCTCGAAGACGGGTGGTGTCACGGTTCCGTTGGCCGCGGCATCGTGCAGGGTGGACAGCTTCGTACAGGCCAATTGGTAGTCCCGCATGGCGTTGAAGCCGTTCGGGCCTTGTGTGGCACGCGCCCATGCCCGCGCTTGCTTGCGGGCTTGCAGGCTGGACAGCATGGCCAGATCGGCTTGGGTGACCAGGCCGGTCGGGACGTACTGCGCCGCGCAAGCCTGGATCCTGGCCACAGTGTTTTTACGGTCGGTGCGCAGAGCCACCAGGACCACGATCAGCACACCGACTTCGATGAGGAAGCCCACGATCAGTCCGCCTATTCCGAAGAAGGTGGACCCGTTCCATGTCGCATGAAGAATCATTGCTAGTACGAGGCCACCCAGGGGAAGGAAGACGCGTACTGCCTGGGAACGGCTGCGAATCGCCACGGCGATGGCGATGCCTGTCATCGAGGTGTACAGCGGGTGGCCGAAGGGATCCAGGACGCCTCGCATAATGAACGTGACCGCCAGGTTTCCGGCATCGGAGGAGGCGCCGATGTAATACTGGATGTTCTCGGCCGCGGCGAAACCGAGTGCCGAGGTGGCGGCGTAGACGACTCCGTCGGTGATCGAATTGATCTCCGAGCGTCTGAACCAGAACAATGCGAAGACGGCCAGGCCTTTCATCGTCTCTTCGACGACCGGCGCCAGGACCACAGCGGTGACGGCGTCGACGTTGCCACCCGATCCTGCTGCGTACACCGTCGCGCCGAGCCACTCGAAGGCGATGCTGCCAACGATGGAGACTCCCGCTCCCCACAAGAAGGTGGCCGCGAGCAGGTACCTCGGCTCAGGTTCCACCCGGTCCAGGGCGAGGACTCCGGCCATCATCGGCACGAGGGTCATGATCGCCAGCAGCGTGGCGACGACGAACGACCCCCCGGCCAGCAGCAGCCAGATGGCAAGAAAGACGGCCAGGCAAACCGAAGAGATCGCAATCGCGACGATCACCCCGGCGGGTACTCCCCGCTGTGCCCGCCCGTCCAAGATCGCTTTTGGATCTAAAAAATTCATGTGTGCTATCGTACGCGACTTCTCAGACATGCCGCCTTGGCTAAGAGTCCCATTGACATAACACAGCTATCTACGAGTCTCTTCTCAGGAAGCCGGGCCCGGCTCAAGAGTCCCATTGACATCACAAACGATAGTGATAGATTGGTGATATTCGTAAGTAAGACTTTTGATTACGGTCAATTCATTACTATAAGTCTTCTGATGGGTGCCCGGCATTCACGAGCCAGTTAGGCGAAGAAGAGCCGGGGGAAGATGCTCACTAGCAATAATGCGACATGTAACTGTGTTTCATATGTGTCTTGGACGCTGTCCAATGTTCTCTAACCAATGGTTTACCACTACGAGTACGTCTTTTTCTTTTTTATTAAAACGGAGGAAATCATGAAAAAGTCGGTCGTCGTCACGACAATTATAGCTATTTGCGCCATGCTACTTGGGGGAATGACAATGGCGTCAGCACCGGCTCAGGCGGCTGGTGTCGCTCATCCGTCGGATCTCATTTTTGATCCCGACTACATCCCACCTGCTTCCGCAGTGAAGGGTACTCCACCGGCCAGCGCCGACTTGCGGCAGTACGCAGTGCCGGTCGGGGACCAGGGTGGCCTCAGCTCCTGCGTGGGGTGGACCTTCGGATACGAGATGATGGGCTACTACGCCCAGCGGGCCGGTCAGACTGCCCGGGCTTTCTCCCCGACATATATGTACTCGCAGATCGTCTACAAGCAGGATCAGGGAGCGATCATGAGCCAGGGCATCGATTTGGCCGTCAAACAGGGTGTCGACACCCAGGATGACTATCTGCCTCAGGGCAATTACAATTGGCAAACCAAACCGACGGCGGCTCAGAAAGCCAACGCGGCGAAGTACCGGTTGACCGGGTATTCGATGCTCTTCAGTGACTACGGTGACCCGACAGCGGCTGTGGACAAGCGGAACTTGATCTCAGCGGCTCTGGCCGCCGGTCAACCAGTCGCCATTGGCCTGGAAACGCGGCCCGAGTTTTACAGTATGGGGTCGCAGAAGAATCTGAATGTCGCGTATAACGGCAGCACCAGTGCGTATAACGGCGGTCACGCCATGCTCGCTCTGGCCTACGATGCGAATGGCCTCATCGTTGAAAACAGTTGGGGTACGTCTTGGGGAGCCGATGGATATGTCAGGTTGTCATGGGCTGTTGTGGCCAAAGACGTCGACGAAGCCATGGTCGCCACCGGATACACCTCGACAGCCTCAGCCCCGGTGGTGAAGGTGGCCAATGCCTCGGCAGCGGCACTGACAACGTGGGATCCCACGGCTACCGCTCAGTCGGTCTCCATCATGGTGCCGTCCAACACAGTATGGAAGGTTGCTTCGGCTCCGTCCTGGGTGACAGTCACACCGCAGACCGGCTTCGGCCTGATTGCGAACCCCGTGAGCAACACACCCGTCAAACTGTCAGTGACAGCCAATACGACCACTGCAGCCCGAAGCGGGATCGTGACCTTCACCAGTACGGTCGGCAGTCCTGCCGCAACCGCATCTGTAACCATCACCCAGCCGACGTCCGTTGTGCTCCCGGCCCCGACGTTGACCTTGTCGGCGTCGGCCTGGGCCGCTCCGGTGGCCGGTGGCCCGGCCGCGGTGGCGGTGACGTCGAACACCTCCTGGTCGGTGTCGTCGAATGCGGCGTGGGTGAGCGTGTCGGCGACATCGGGCACGGGAAATGGGTCGGTGACCTTGACGTCTCAGGCGAACACTGCGACCACTGCCCGGACGGCGACGCTGACCTTCACGTCAACCGCGGGCACTCCGGCGGTGACTCGTACCCTGGTGGTCTCCCAGGTGGGAGCAGCACCACAGCCTCCAGCGTTGACCATTTCGGCGTCGGCGTGGGCTGCTCCGGTGGCCGGTGGTTCGGCCGCGGTGGCGGTGACGTCGAACACGTCGGTGTCGGTGTCGTCGAATGCGGCGTGGGTGAGCGTGTCTCCCGCGACGGGCACAGGCAATAGGTCTGTCACCTTGACGGCGCAGGCGAACACCTCCACCACTGCCCGGTCGGCGACGCTGATCTTCTCAACCAGTTCGGGCACTCCGGTTGTGACACGGACATTGACGGTGACACAGCCTGGGTACGTGGCTCCGACGTTGACCATTTCGGCGTCGTCCTGGACTGCTCCGGTGGCCGGTGGTTCGACAGCGGTGGCGGTGACGTCGAACACGTCGGTGACGGTGTCCTCGAACGCGGCCTGGGTGACGGCCACTCCGGCGACGGGTACGGGCAATCGGTCGGTGACCTTGACGGCTCCGGCGAACACAGCGACCGCAGCCCGGTCGGCGACCGTGACCTTCACCACCACGTCGGGCGGGTCGGCAGTGACTCATACCCTGGCTGTCACGCAGGCAGGTGTTCCTCCCACACTGACATTGTCGGGGTCCTCGTGGGCTCCGCCTGCCGCTGGCGCCGCCACAGCGGTGGCGGTGACGTCGAACACGTCAGTGACGGTGACGTCGAACGCAGCGTGGGTGACAGTGTCACCGGCGACCGGTACGGGCAATCGGTCTGTCACCTTGACCGCTCAGGCGAACACTGCCATTGCTGCCCGCACGGCGACGGTGACCTTCACCACCACGTCGGGCACTCCGGTGGTGACGCGGACGGTGTCTGTGACGCAGGTGGGTGTTGCCCCGACGCTGACCCTGTCGGGGTCGTCGTGGGCTCCTCCTGCCGCTGGCGCCTCCACATCGGTGGCGCTGACTACGAACACGGCGGTGTCCGTGACGTCCAATGCGGCGTGGGTGACAGTGTCCCCGGCGACCGGTACGGGCAATCGGTCGGTGACCTTGACCGCTCAGGCGAACACGGCGACCGCTGCCCGGACTGCGACGGTGACGTTCACGACCACCTCGGGTTCTCCGGTTGTGACACGGACCTTGACAGTGTCCCAGCCTGGACACGTGGCTCCGACGTTGACCTTGTCGGCGGCATCGTGGGCTGCTCCGCTGGCCGGTGGTTCGACAGCGGTGGCAGTGACGTCGAACACGGCGGTGTCGGTGACGTCGAATGCGGCGTGGCTGACAGTGTCCCCAGCGACGGGCACCGGCAATCGGTCGGTGACCTTGACCGCTCAGGCGAACACAGCCATTGCCGCCCGCACGGCGACGGTGACCTTCACCACTACGTCGGGCACTCCGGTGGTGACGCACACCCTGTCGGTGACGCAGGCAGGTGTTGCCCCGACGCTGACCCTGTCGGGGTCGTCGTGGGCTCCTCCTGCCGCTGGCGCCTCCACATCGGTGGCGCTGACTACGAACACGGCGGTGTCGGTGACGTCGAATGCGGCGTGGGTGACAGTGTCCCCTGCGACCGGTACGGGCAATCGGTCGGTGACCTTGACCGCTCAGGCGAACACGGCGACCGCTGCCCGTACTGCGACGGTGACGTTCACCACGACCTCTGGATCTCCGGTTGTGACACGGACCTTGACGGTGTCTCAGCCTGGAAACACGGGCCCGACATTGACCTTGTCGGGGTCGTCGTGGGCGGCTCCGCTGGCTGGAGGTTCGACCTCGGTGACGGTGACCTCGAACACGTCAGTGACGGTGACATCGAATGCGGCGTGGGTGACGGTGTCGCCGGCGACGGGTACGGGCAATAGGTCTGTGACCTTGACGGCTCAGGTGAATGTGTTTACCGTTGCCCGCACGGCGACGGTGACCTTCACCACCACGTCGGGCACTCCGGCGGTGACTCATACGCTGTTGGTCACCCAGGTGGGTGTGGCTCCGACACTGACCTTGTCCGGGGCGTCGTGGGCTCCTCCTGCCGCTGGTGGTTCGACCTCGGTGGCGGTGACGTCGAACACCTCGGTGACGGTGTCGTCGAATGCGGCCTGGGTGAGCGTGTCTCCGGCGACGGGTACGGGCAATCGGTCGGTGACCTTGACCGCTCAGGCGAACACGGCGACCACTGCCCGTACTGCGACCCTGACCTTCACCACGACCTCGGGTTCTCCGGTTGTGACACGGACATTGACGGTGTCTCAACCGGGGCACGTGGCTCCGGCGTTGACCTTGTCGGGGTCGTCGTGGGCTGCTCCGGTGGGCAATGGTTCGACCTCGGTGGCGCTGACCGCGAACACATCCTGGTCGGCGTCGTCGAACGCGGCGTGGGTGGCGGTGTCCCCGACCTCGGGTACGGGAAATGGGACTGTGACCTTGACGGCGCAGGCGAACACGTCGGCCGCCGCCCGGTCAGCGACCGTGACCTTCACCACGACCTCGGGTACTCCGGGGGTGACTCGCACGCTGGCGGTGTCACAGCCCGGGCTGGTGGCCCCGAGCCTGACCTTGTCAGGGAACTGGTGGGAGCCGGTGGCTGCCGGTGCTTCAGCAACGGCTGAAGTGACCTCGAACACGTCGTGGTCGGTGTCGTCGACTGCCGCGTGGGTCAGCGTGTCTCCCGCCTCGGGCACGGGAAGCAGGGTTGTGACCTTCACGGCTCAGGCCAACACAGCGGCCACTGCCCGTACTGCCACCGTGACCTTCACCACGACCTCGGGTTCTCCGCTGGTGACGCGGACGGTGACGGTGACTCAGCCCGGAGCGGTGAAAGATGACTGCGGGTCGTCGACATCCTCGTACTGCTTGTGGACCCAATTGGGCTTCCCGGTGACCGGCAGGATTGAAGTCGGTGGCGACAAGGACTGGTTCCGGTTCACTGCGCCGGCGACGGGCACCTACACCTTCACTTCGTCGAGACCTGCCACCAATGGATTGACGGATCCGGTTGGGGCGGTCTACTCGTCGAATGGAACGCTCCTTGCCTCCGATGACGATTCCGCCGGGAGTCTTCAGTTCAGAGTACGGGTGTCGTTGACGGTCGGCCAGGTCTATTTCGTTGAAGTCAAGGGATACGGCTCGGACACCGGCGACTACACGGTGGCTGCCGCTCGTGTCGCGTAGAGACAACGAGTGAGTAGATCATGGAAATATGATCGGGATGTCATCATGAAGCGCACCAGCAGGTTTGCCCGGCTCCCTCGACAGTTGGCTGTCGGCGTGGCTGAGACGATGGTGGTCATGATGGGGGGTCTCGGCGTTGTGGTGTTCGCCTGTCCGGCACACGCGAACGCCGAGACCCCAACTCCCGACCCTGGGACTCAGGATTAATGCCCGAATCCACCGATCCTTGGCTAGGAGCGGTGGGCGGACCGACAGCCATTCCCAGGATCGGTGGACTCGGGCGAACACGAGAATATAATTGTGACAATTAGCGATTGTGCCGGAGGTTTGCTCCTGTCACCAGACAAGTATCCATGCTGGTTCATGGCCCTGACAAGGCTGAGATTGGCCCTCATTCGGGCCTGCGACCATAGCAGGATATCGCTGTGTATTCAGAATAAAGACAGTTGTCAACGCAGAATTATTTCTGTAGTTGGGACACACCTCTGGCGTACTGACCCTGGTGTGTCACGTCATGTGCCATCCCGGTACACTGCCAAGTTGACAGCCATCCCAATCTGAGTGCTAGATTTGTTTTAATGATGCTGTTGGTGTGAGTGTCAGTCCTTTTCGTACCTTCGCTTGGGGCCAGCGATGACCACGAGGGTTTGGGGAGAGTCCGGTGAAGAGACTGGTGGGGGTGGTTGCCAGGAGTGATGGGCGAGGCGTCACGTCCTGGATCAGGGCCAGTGATGGGTGAATAAAGTGTGTACGGCGTAGCAGCCGTTCAGGATATAAACGTTGGGGGAAACAATGAATATTCTGTCGTCTTGTCTGCCAGTGTGTCCATGGCGGTCAGCATGATTCCAGGCGTGACGCAGGTGTTGGCGCAGGCAGCACCATTAGACAATGTATATGACCAGGACAGCGGAACTGTCCCGTCCCAGTCGAGTGTGCCAGAGACGATGTCGGCGGTGCCCGTCCGGTTCACACCCGAACCAAGATCTTTAGTGGTGACTGACAGCGTGTCGGTGAATCAAGAGCGGGACGGGGGAGCCCGATGAGCGTGGAATAGTGTCGTGTGGCTGGGCCGAGCCCGTCATGCCCCGATTCGAGGCTGGCCCTTCTGCTGACCAGAATTCCGCCCATCGAGGTCCGGCCCCTTGATCTGCCGATGCGTGGTACCGGTCCTCACACCGACCACACAGTCATCACAACCACACCGGTCTCCCACTTCCCGGGGGACCGGTGTTTCCTTGCCCGACGGTCTTGTGACCGCAATCGTGACAACCATCGTGCAACTCCTGACCGCATCATCAATTGCCTTCCGCACGCCGCCCGCCATCCATGTTCCGCCCTGTGTACCGTCCATCTTGACTTGTACGCGTATCCAAGTACAATGATACGCATAGTACATGGACTGAATGAATACATGACTCTCTGGTCGTCATCCACGTGGCAAACTGGGCTTTACCACTGACTACTGAAGCAGAATTCTCACCGGTACGATCTCAGGCTCGGATGTCTGGAATGACATCCAGGAAAGGACCAATCATGCTTGACTCCACACCCGCACCCCTTGCCATCGAGGTACGCGGCCTGAAAAAGACTTTCCCGGTACGAACCCGCGGTGCCGTACCCAAACCGACACCGGCCGACCCCGGCCAGGATGGCGCCTCCGCCTCTCCGCCCGGCCAACCCCCAACTCCTCCCCCGAAGCAGTCCCGTCGTGGCGCCTTTGTGGAAGCCGTCAGCGGTATCGACCTGGATGTGCCCCACGGCCAGGTCTTCGCCTTCCTGGGTCCCAACGGCGCGGGCAAGACCACCACATTGCGTATCTTGACAACGCTCCTGCCCGCGACCAGCGGAACGGCCAAGGTGGCAGGCTTCGACGTGACCACCCAACAACGACAGGTCCGCCGCAACATCGGGTACGTCGGCCAGCTCGGCGGCACCGACCTCGATCACGCCACCGGAAGGGAAAACCTCGTCCTGGCCGCCAGGCTGTACGGCCTGAGGAAACGCGATGCCCTGACCCGGGCGGCCGAACTGCTGGAGGGTTTCGACCTGACGGCCCTGGCCGACCAGGAAACGAGCACCTACTCCGGTGGCCAGCGCCGCCGCCTCGATGTCGCCCTCGGCATGGTCGGGCAACCGTCGGTCCTGTTCCTGGACGAGCCCAGCACCGGCCTCGATCCCCAGAACCGGATGAATCTGTGGGATCAGGTCCGCCGCCTGCGGGCAGCCGGCACGACCGTCTTCCTGACCACCCACTACCTCGACGAGGCCGACGCCTTGGCGGACAATGTCGCCATCATGGACCACGGCCAGATCATCGCCCGCGGCACCCCCGCCGAACTCAAGGCCCGTACTGGCTCGACCACCCTGGACGACGTCTTCCTCACCCTCACCGGTCGCGTCCTGCGCGACACCGAAAGCCAGGAGGTCCGCTCATGATCACCAAGGAATCCAGCATCGTCACCGAGGCCTTTCTGCTGACCCAGCGCCGTGCCAAAGAACTATTGCGCGAGCCGCAATGGATCTTCTCCGGAATGGCCACCCCGATCTTGTACCTTGTCCTGTTCGCGCCCCTGCTGACCAACATCCCGAGTGCTCTGTTCGGAGGATTGTCGGTTGTGCAGATGTTCGTACCGGGCATGCTCGTCCTGTTCGCCTTCGGCTCCGGCCAGGGCATCGGCTGGACGGTCATCCACGAACTCGACACCGGTGTCATCGAGCGTTTCCGGGTCACGCCAGTACGCCGGGTCTCCCTGCTGCTCGGCTCGGTCATCAGGGATGGGTTATTTTTCATTGTCTGTGCTCTGATCGTCTGCCTGATCGCGATACCCTTCGGCTTCGTCATCCATCCTTCGGGCCTGGCCCTCACCCTGCTCCTGCTGGCGGTCCTGACCGGCACAGTCTCGGCCACCTCAGCCGCCATCGGCCTGGCCCTGAAGAACATCGGCGCCCTGGCCGCCAGCATCATGAGCATGCAGTTGCCGCTCACCCTGCTGGCCGGAGCCCTGCTCCCGATCTCAATGGGCCCCACCTGGCTGCGCGTCCTGGCCCACTTCAACCCCTTCTACTACGCAGTCGAAGCGGCCCGCGACCTGGCCTCCGGCCACATCCTCACCGTCAACGTGGGCCTCGGCTTTCTCGTCGTCTTCGCCGTCTTCGCCCTCGCCCTGACCTGGGCCTCACGGGTCTTCCAGAAAGCAGTCGCCTGAGCCGGTCCACAGTAACCATGAATCGTTCACCAGGACGGTTGACACCGATGACCCCCATCGTGGCCACCCACCGAGTGGACAACGGCTCGGAAAGGGGCAGAATAACCTCATGAACGAAACACCCCTCACGAATGCCGACCACCTGGCCAGTCTGGTTTCCGGCGGCGGCCCGCGTTCCTTGGAAGTACGGTCTCCCCTGGACGGCTCGCTGATCGGAAGTGTGCCGGTCGTGTCGCCCGATGGTGTACACCAGGTTGTCCGCGACGCCCGTACTGCCCAGGTGGCGTGGGCCGCACTGCCGATGGCCCGCCGGTGCGCCGTGGCCTCACGTTTCCGCGATCTGGTCCTGAACAACGTCGAACCTCTGCTCAGCCTGGTCCACCGCGAGAACGGCAAGTCCCGGATCAACGCCTTCGAGGAACTGATGGATACCGCGTTGACCGCCGGATACTATTCGGTGACCGCGGGTCGTCATCTGGCCCCGCGCCAACGCCAGGGCGCTATCCCGCTGCTGACCCGTACCATCGAAGTCCATCAGCCCAAGGGTGTCGTCGGGATCATCTCCCCGTGGAACTACCCGTTGACGCTGGCCGTCTCCGACGCGATCCCAGCCCTGCTGGCCGGCAATGCCGTGGTGCTCAAACCCGATTCCCAAACCCCCTTCACCGCTCTGGCGGCCCTCGACCTGCTCATCCGAGCCGGGTTACCGCGTGGGGTGATGCAAATCGTCACCGGCCCAGGCTCCGAGTTGGGCACCCCGCTGATCGACGCCGTGGATTATCTGATGTTCACCGGCTCCGGGCGTACTGGACGAGGGGTGGCGGCCCAGTGTGCCCAGCGCCTGATCGGATGTTCGATGGAATTGGGCGGCAAGAACCCCATGCTCGTCCTGGCCGACGCCGACCTGGACCGCGCCATCGAGGGCGGTGTCCAGGCGTGTTTTTCCACGACCGGGCAATTGTGCGTCAGCATCGAACGTATCTACGTGCATCAGAGCTTGTACGACCAGTTTTGCGCCCGTTTCGCCGAGCGTGTTTCCCGCATCCGGCTGAGCGCCGAGGCCGGGTGGGAGGCTGACCTCGGGCCGCTGATCAGCCAAGACCAGATCGACAAGGTCTCCCATCACGTCCAGGACGCCCGAAACAAGGGCGCAGTCGTCTTGGCAGGTGGTCGTGCCCGACCGGACCTGGGCCCGTTGTTCTACGAGCCGACCGTCTTGACCGGTGTGACCGAGAACATGGACCTGGCCCGAGACGAGACCTTCGGTCCCGTGGTCGCGGTCTATCCGGTCGCCAGCGACGCCGAGGCCGTCGAGCGCGCCAACGACACCGAGTACGGCCTGAACGCCAGCGTCTGGTCGGCCAGCCACCCCCACGCCTTCTCGGTCGCCCGCCGCCTCCAGGCTGGCACAGTCAACATCAACGAAGGCTACGCCGCCGCCTGGGCCAGCCACGACTCCCCGATGGGTGGCATGGGTGACTCCGGCCTGGGCCGGCGTCACGGCGCCGAGGGAATCCTGAAATACACCGAGCCCCAGTCGATCGCCATCCAGCGCCTCGCCCTGATCGGCCCACCTCCCGGGGTGTCCCGCTCCGCCTACGCCCGAGTCATGACCCTCGCCGGACGAGTCCTCCACCGGAACCTGGCCCACTGGGGCTCCCTGTTCAAAAAGCCCTGATTCTGCCGAGCCGACCTGGGTGTCCACATCCCTGTCGTCAGCAATCGGAAAAATTGGATCAACCTCTCCCGGATCCCAAAAGTACGATGATAGGATGCAAGTGCTCGGTAGGGGGATTCCCGAATCGGTTTGTCGGTGGTGAAGTGGCGATAACCGTATTTCAGACAGCATTGCAGCATGTTTGAACGGCGTTAGCAGCACACTCGTCGCGGACACAGTCGTGCCAGGGATGCGAGGACACAGCTAGGGGTATGCCTGTCCTCGGCCCAGTCAAGCAACGTAGTTCTGGACCAAGGCAAGGAGTGCGATCTCACCATGACGAGGGGGCGGTACGAGGCGTTGGACCTCGCGGAGGTTGTGCATGCAGACGAGGTGATGCCAACGGCCTTCCTGCATGTGTTCTTCGACGGGCGGATCAGCGTTCCCCAGCTGGTTGAGGCTCTGGACAAGGTGGTCGGCGTCATCCCGGAAATCATCTGCCGGGCCGATATCACCCGCCATGTCTTCGAATCGCTGCCGTTGTCGGCGGCCGATCTGATCCACGAGACCGACCAGTTGGTCAGTGCCGGTCCGCTCATCGATCCGATGCTTGGCCCCCAGATCGGGATGCTGGTCGGGCATGGCGCTCACGGTGATTCTTTGGGCATCGCCTTCAGCCATGTGCTCGCCGACGGACAAGCCGTACTCATGCTCCTGAGTCTGTTGGCTGACTATTACAACGGCCTTACCCCCGACGTGAGCAACCACCGACGCCTCGATCCGTATTTGTCCACAGTACGCGTCGGTCCTGCCACCCCGGCTGAGAAGGCGGCACAGCGTCTGACCGGATCCCCCTTGTTGCCCGCCCGCGCCGGCGATCAGCCCTTCTGCCCGCGGGTGGTCATCCCCGAACAGGTGATGGCCGCCTTGAAGGCCAAGGGGCGCCGGCAGGGGCTGACACTCAACGATGTCTTCCTGGCCGCGTACGTCCGTGTCCTGTGCCGGGTGTTGGATGTCACCGAGGTAGCAGTGCCCTGTCCCGCCGATCTGCGCCGTCTGCTCGGCGTCGAGGGTCTCACCGTGGCCAACATGACTTCCGCGTACCTCTTGGGAGCCACCGTGAACCCGGGCGACACCTTCGATGACACTGTCGCCCAGGTCCATGCCGAGATGAGCCGGATGCAAGACCGCAATCGTTGCGTCGCCTCGTTGCGCGGGCTTCACCAGATCTGGAGAATCATCCCACCGGGATTGACCCAGTGGATCGTGAGGCAGTCGTATTCCATCTTGCCGGTGTCCTTCACGAATCTCGGCGTCATCGACCCCGCCAAGTTCCGCTTCGGCCAGACCTCGGCGACCTCGGCAACCATCACCGGCACCTATCGCGCGGGAGGCTGTTTCCTGCTCAGCGTGACCACGTTGGGCACCGTCACAACCCTGGCCGTCGCCCTCCTCGGTGACGAAACCCTCGCCCGGGAAGGCGAGAAGGTGCTTCACCTGGTCCGCCAGGAATGCGAAGCCTGGCTCGATCAGCCGGAAATCGTGTCATCGGCAGTACGGCCATCAGCCCTTGTCACAGCCAACGCCGGAGCACGCTGAAACCTGCTGAAACCTGGGTCCACCGGCATCAGCCGTTGTCCTGGTTCAGCCGTGCCACCAACCGTCGTACTGAGTCTGGGACCTGCAGGGGAATCGTGGTGTCAGGTGAGGCCACGGGAGTTCCCGCCCGGATGGCCAGAGGGATGACGCCAGCCCAGATGCCCCGATCCTCGTCCTCATCGCTGTCGCCCAGGCTCGTTGCGGCGACCTTGGCGCTGGCGTGATCCAGCGGAATGGACAGCAGCGCCGTGGCAGCGATCTCCTTGCTGGTCGGTGCACGCACCTCGTCGCGGCGCCCGGGAAGGATGTGGTCCATCAGCAAATCGAGGGCCAACGAGCGCCGATCAGCCGGTACCAGGCGTGCCCGCCCGAAGGCGACGACACTGCGGTACCAGGCGCCGGTGTTGTAGGCCGAGCGGCCCAGCACCAGGCCATCGTTGAAGGAGACGCACACCGACACCGGAATCCCGTCCTGGCTGGCAGCCGCCGTCAGGAAGGCCCGTCCTCCGGTGGAGCCGTGGACGAGCATCTGCATCCCGTGCCCGTCGCCCAGGTCGCCCAGCCCGTAGTGGAAGGGGAGGACCAGTGGCCATCCATCGCGGACGAAGCCGATGTGCGCCACCATCGCCTGTGCCAGAATTTCCAGTATGACCCGGGGGTCCTCCGACTGCCGCTCGCGATGCCGCGAGGGCGTCAGACCAGGTCGTGACAACTCATCCACGCTCCTAGCCTACGTGTCATCGGGCAATGACCACACCATGTCAGCCGATGAGATGTCGATTCCCGGTCGCGGTGCGGGGTTGGAATGATTGATTCTAGAGAATTATCGAGGATTGAACCTGGATTATCACGTGTGTTATTGTCTCCAAATGGTACGAGTTAACGGGGCTGGGTATCAGGCATTGGATGTCGCACAAATGGTGCATCATGATATCGTTCCAGCCGTGGCGTACGCCCGGATCGATTTCGACGGGCGGCTCAATATGGATCGCCTGATCAATGCCGTCGCGAAGGCCGCAATCATCATTCCAGAAATTTTGTGTGGGATCGACACGCGTCATTTCCGCTTCAAGCCGGTGGGCATCACACCAGCAGACATTGTCGAGGAAGTCGCGTACACCCCCGAGGCCTGCCCCGCATTCGATCCGCGCTCCGGGCCCCAGACCAAAATTCTGGTCGGTCATGGTCCTCAGGCGGACACCCTGGTCGTCCAGATGAGCCACGTCATGTCCGACGGCGCCGGCTTGTGGCAGTTTGTCGGTCTGTTGGCGGCCTGCTACAACGGCAGGCTGGTGCACGCGCGGAACAACCGTTCTGCCCGCGAGGCCTTGTCCGGGCAAAAAGTCGGACCCGCTACCGCAGCCGAGCACGACGGGGAGGACACCGCGTGGGATGGTTTTCCGATGCCCGGGTCGGTGGGGGACAGACTCTGGCTTGTGGAAACGATTCCAGCTGAGACCTTGACCCTGCTGCACGACAAAGCCCGCCAGTCGGGGGTCACCTTGAACGATGTCTTCCTCGCGGCCTACTCCCGCATCGTCTGCTCGCTGATGCAGACCAACAAATCCCGCGTGTCCTGTCCGGCCGACCTGCGCCGTTTCACTGATCTGGGCGAACTCACGGTGGCGAATCTGACCGGCCGCTACATGGTCACGGTCAGAGTGGAGCCCGGCGACAGCTTCTCCACCACGGTGTCCAGAATCCATGACGAAGTCCAGGAACTGAGACGAAGGAACCGCCAGATCGCTCAGTTGCATCTGCTGCACTTCGCCTGGAGATTCGCACCCAAACGCCTGATCCAAGAGTCAGTACGCGGTGTGTACCATCTGCACCCCATTTCGTACTCGAACATGGGAGTCCTCAACCCGTCCAGCGCGACCTTCGGGACCTGCAAGCCGCTGCGGGCTGCGGTCTTCGGGCCGTATATCGACACCGGTGGATTCCTCGTCGTGATCAGCACCATGAACGGGGTCGCCACCCTCGGATCCTCGATCGTCGCCGACCCGGATCGGGCGCAGGCCGGCCAGGAGATTCTCAAACTGGTGGTGGGACAGTGCACAGCCTGGCTTGCTGAACCCGCCCAGGGGTAGCTACCCGCTGGTCCTGCGGCTTCCCAGACCGGCCACATTGACGTCTTCTTGAGATTTTGGCGTTTTGGACCAAAGGCGTACAATAATCCCTTGGTCGTCTGCGCTCTGTTGAGCCAGGGGCCTGTGACCGACGACGAAAGAGTGTATGGCAAAGAAAGAAGGAGCCCTCGAACTCGAGGGAACCGTGGTGGAAGCCCTTCCCAACGCGATGTTTCGCGTTGAGTTGAGCAACGGCCACAAGGTTCTGGCCACAATATCCGGCAAGATGAGGCAGCACTACATCAGGATCCTGCCCTCCGACCGGGTGGTCGTGGAATTATCGCCATACGACCTGACCAGGGGCCGGATCGTCTATCGGCACAAATGAGAGTCCTCACAGCCGGAGACGTCTTCGACTGGCGGGCACAAGCACGCACACACCGTGGGACGCGGGTCCCACATGACCTGAAGGAAGCAGCTCGATGAAAGTTCAGCCGAGCGTCAAGAGGATCTGTGACAAGTGCAAGGTGATCCGTCGCCATGGGCGCGTCATGGTGATCTGCGAGAATCCTCG
>Ga0123354_10002958_pt1 | contig 23071 bp, 14 predicted proteins | sample TergutLab28metaG_2_FD_97872 | JGI IMG/M metagenome (GOLD analysis project Ga0123354, IMG submission 97872) | Labiotermes labralis P4 segment gut microbial communities from Petit-Saut dam, French Guiana - Lab288 P4 | ecosystem: Host-associated > Arthropoda: Insects > Digestive system > Gut ... | reverse complement strand
TAACTGCACCACAGTAAGATCTACCCTCCCCAATACAGAGCCAACAACAGTCACAAACATTCTCTAATGTGTGCTTAAGTCAATGCCACATGTTACAGATCCTCTTCTTATTTTAACAGAGTAGAAAAAACAAGCTTGAAAACTTTGAATTTACTCCCCTTCGAAGATGGGACCAGTAGGTTATAAATATGAGCTCAAAATGTGTATTTTATATTGATATATGTGTGTTCGTAGTCATTGTGTATAGCATGCACGATTCGCATTACAGATGAGTCCAGCTCTGTATATTAAACTGTGATAGATGTATATATGTACATATATTCATCAAATATATTTCTTTTTAAATTATGAGCACTGAACTCAAATGTGAGGAAATAAGGAATGCAATCTAGTCAAAAATATCTTGTACACAGTTACCACATGATAATCTGTGAATGTAAATAACTCATTCCATAATAATATAAATATAGGCATAACCTGGCTAATAGCACTGTAGGAGGGATGTATATCATAGGTATTAGGAACTCATATGGTCCTATTCTGTGGCCTGTAAAATGCAGGGTTTCCATATTTTTCTGCTATACACCATCCAAATAATCGTTCTGAAAATATTTCTGTATTTTCTTGGCCTCTCTTCAGCTCAGTAGAACAAAAAAAAAAAAGTAAGTAAAAAAAAATATTTGGGGGGGGGAGGGTGGATTTTGACCCCACCCTTCCCACTACCACCAAATGTATGCCTGTGCACATATGGATAACTCGCCCTTCCAACATGGTCTCCACAATTCCGCCATAATTCAGGGTGAGCAGCTGATGCAGAAAACAAATTTATTATGATTATGTCACAGACTGTGACCACAGCAATGACAGTGGAATTTTTATAGCTCCAGTTCAGGTTGCGTTTAAAACATCTGTAACCCCCAACAAATTGTAATTACACTGATGATAAATTACCATTCATTTTTGTAGGGAACAAAGGTTAACTATTTCCTGAAGTATGGTGTCATAACCTCTTAAACAATCTGACAAATAAAAAACAAATACAGTGATATTTCAACTTTTCAGTTCTGAGGGGCTCATTTGAAATTAATATAAAAATTGGTGAAAATGCAAAACCAAAAATATTAAAATTTATGCAGTTAATTAAATTAAATACACTAAAAATACTGTACATTAAACATGTTACCTGCTGCAACACAGTGTTTTAAAAATGCATTCCTATGTCACTTCTTCCACACCTCCATGAAAGTATGTTGCCCCTTCTTCACTTTCTGCTCAATCCTGTATACCTTGCAGTCATTACTATGGAGGGCAGTCATCATGTTACTGTTGGCATTAAACCTCTTGAGGTATTTCTGTGCAGTGTTGATGTTCTTAAAAACTAAAATGTTGCTGGACATACATTTTTTCCATCACAACCATAACTACCACAACGACCACCACCACCACCATCATCATCTTCCTCCTCCTCAGATACGTGAGACATAAACTTATCATCCATCATTTCCTCTAAGGTTTGCACGTCACATGCCACATCATCATTATCATCACATGATACACATGCTGAAAATGGCACACCTCCTTACAGCTGACCCCAATTGTCTTTTGTTATGCTAAGTTGTGTTGCATTTTAATTACAAATAAATTGAAACCGCATTTCTGAAAACAGTGCACTAATCTTTATGTGTGTGTGTGTGTGTGTGTGTGTGTGTGACACAGTACCTTGATTTTAGTAGACCTTCACACCAAACTTGAAGACGCTGGTCATATTTTGCACCAAAAACTGAGCTTATCAACTTAGGGTTAACAAGTAACATTTAAATTATTTTAATTCAGCTGCACGTTCATTTTCAGAGAAAACAAACAGGCAAATGGAGCACATTAGCACATGCATGTAGAAATTATATAATTAAAATGGTTACCACTGTGTCATAATTGTAAGTGGTATTAATTTCATTAGCAAATCAAGAAACAAAATTATTCATACAAACACCCAACTTTCTTATCTGTTGAACTATTTCAATTGTGATTTCATTACACAGTTGACTGCTATTCCTCATTTACATTGTTGCTTTATTGTAAAATGTTAAATATCTCTCCCCTTTTCTCTTCACGTTAGATTCAAGTGCACACTTAACATTTATCCAAGTAGGCTGTGAAAAACAAGGGGAGAACAAGCAGCAACATTAGCAATGTGTCATACGTCATGTTTGACCAGTGTGGATTCACAGTATTTGTACATTGTTCATGGGATATCTGACCCATTAAGATGCAGCTAAAAAGAAAAATAAGAATCATTACAAATACTGGTAGTCATGAATCATGTTGTCAACTATTCAAACAGTTACAAATACTTTCACTTCCATCTCAATACATTTTCTCATTACTTGTTTTTGTTAACAAGAACAGAGGTCTATTTCAATCCAATTCTGAAATTTGTGATTTGAATACACGTTTAAACTACAACTTACATTTACCTTCTACAAACTTAACATTAGTGCAGAAAGGAGTGTTGCATTCTGGAAGTAAGATATATAATCACTTACCATCAAATATTAAAGTTTTGTTGAATGATGCTAAGGGTTTCAAATCCACACTAAAGTGTTACCTTATTGAATACATGTTCTATAGTCTAGATGAATTTTATCAATCAGCATCCTAATGATCATGGTTTTTTGTTTTTTACTTGATTATTTGATAGCTATAAGATCTTATTTAATGTGTAACTTAACTTATTCTTACTATTCATTACCTTCTTCCTTGTCTTACTTTTATTTTAATTATTAATTGTGTTATTACAAATGCACTGCACACTTTTATGAATTATTGTGACTGTTTCCATATCTGTGAAGATCTAATGAAAGGTGAATAAATATGAATGAATGAATGAGTATGAATGGACTCAAAATGGTGGGCAATAAGCACCAAGCTGACACAGTGCAATATTCCAGCAGAACACAGGTCTGTACTGAAAAGAATCAGGTCACTTATGAATCACTTATCTTACCTTTTACTGCGAGCAGGTGCAAACGTCAGTGTTAAAAGAAGTTAAAATCATTCATCCCATGCATTGTATTTGCAATCACCTACATACATCAACATATCCACACAATAAAATTGTGTAAGTTACACAAAAATTTGAATGCTCCTACATGTTTCAGTGATAAATCACTGTCCTCAGGGAGATGTCAAAACAAGGGAGTTCATTCAGTCCATAGTCTGTCATATGCAGGACAAATCAGTATATGTCATAGTGACTGAACCTTTCTGGATCAAACACATTGACATTTTATGTTTGTATACATGTAACTACATGCATTATAAAGAAGAACAATTTAGCCAAGAACTTGTCAACATTGTGTTGGCCCTAGCAACCATATTATTGTAATTATAGCTTCTCTTTATACACATTATATAATTTTTAACATTGTACAAGTCATATCATATCATTTATTTACTTTCCGTTGATCCATGTAGGATTACAAAATCCATATGAATATGGAAATAGTCATATTTTTGGGAATCAAGAGGTGAAACCTGGACAAAGGTGTACAACAATCATGTGGTCTAGTACAATGTTTGAGGTTTCAACACAATACAAATTATTTAGTATAATAAAGTATAACAAAATAGAGGCATGTGTTAGAACATTTGAAGGTACTTACTAAACAGAAGATAGTTCGCTGCATTAAAGATAATGGTTTGAACCTTCATCTAGTTATGTATACAAACAGATATCTGATACAGATTGGTACATAATGAAAACAAACATGCATGCCAAAACTTTCATATATCTATCCAAATCATATGTAAATATTTAACTTTTTTGAAGTTCAAAGTATTCATGGAAGGAATAAAAGGATTTTTCATGCAAAAATTTTTGTAAAACCACTTTAAATTTCTGGGGATTATCAAACTCAGTTTTTGTATAGGAGGGAAGCATATTAAACACCTTAACACCTAAGTAGTACACTCCATTCTGGTATTTAGCCACATTCACAGAAGGATGGTGGAAGTTTGCATGTTGTCTGGTGTCAGTGTGATATATCTCAGAATTTACCAGGAATTGATTCTTATTTCTTATCATGAACAAAATAAGGGAAAAAATGTATTGAGAAGGTAAAGGTAAAATTTCCAGGTTAAAAAACAATGAGAGGTCTGTGTTAATACCATGTATTCCCTTGCATCTGAAGTCTCCCTAAGAGTGGTGACTTAACACTGAAACGTAGGAGGGTTCAAGTTTACGCGTAACTTATAAATTTATTGTGTGCATATATTGGTGTATGTAAATGATTAAAAGTATTAAAGTTGAAATATACAATGTAATACTATATTTCTGGAAATAAAAGTGAAACTGTTAAATACCTGATCCAAATAAATGTAATATTTGTTAATGGAAAAGTGGTGTTCCAGTAAAAAGGAGCCACATGATCTGTAATCTTGTCCATTCTCCATACAAATATAAGTTTTCAATGTGATATATCCTGCATCTCTGCCGGACTCACTTGTGCAAGCAACTCAGATTTCCATGCTCAAAGCAGAGATTAATGAGCTGCTGCTTTGTAATTATCATATGAGGTAAGAATGAGTACAGCTATAAATCTGCTCTGCTATATGCCTTAATGGCATACACAGGGTCTACTTTACCTCCTTGTCATATGTGCACCCAGCACTTAGGCAAGTCAAACATACAAAATTTCATGCGCACCATTATCCAAAATTACAAAACATACGAAGTATTCTCACTGATCACACACTATAAACTGATCTGGAATGGTATCTGCATACAGTTCACATAAAGAGGCAAAGGTGTTTAAACATATATAGAGAAATGACTATTTCAGGCTAGAGGAAAAATGTGGCATTGGTTTAAATAACAAGTTCAATAGATAGATCTGAGCAAATGTGTTGTGTCAATGCATCTTTTCATAATACAATGGAAAAGCATCCTTCTTTGCACAATTATTTCTGGACTGCACCAGGATTCACCATCAATTTAGCACTCTTGGACAGGCCTTCCATAGAAAGTAATGCTTAGTTGCATATTCACATCTTTTCACAGTTCTGCACATAAATTTCTGTTTGAAGATACCTTATAAAAATTTTGTACATCTCTGTTAATTTTCAACTAAAATACACACTTAATGGGGTTAATAAATAAATAAGTATCCCCTAAAGTATATTCACAGATCTGCAATTTTAGTGGTACAAAATTGTGAAGGTGATCAAAGGTTCCCAAATACTTCAGTACCAACTCAGTACAAACAGAAGATTGACTTTTTCTTTTGTGGACACTTCCCACTAAACGATACAATCTGTCAATCAGTGATGTCATGAAAGCTTGCTGTTTGTGTGCAATGTCACAAGGAGTCACAAATTATGACTGACAAATATCATTAAATACTATGGCAGGGAGGAAACACATATTCATGAATTTGACATAGAATAATCCATAAACTGCACTACCAGAACCCATTCCAATAATAACTCATTATACAGTGTGATCACTGATAAAAGCTGAATACACTTGTAATAAAATTCTACCTGCTGGTAGTGGCAACATAATTCAGTGCTGTTAAAACAGCATGTGCCACTAAGATTACTGACAGAACATTGCAATTGTGCCTAACATGTAAGTAATTAGTTACTGTTTTGTACTAACTCCGTGAAACAAAGACCTTCTTCAGAAGCTAACAGATCCTCAGCTAGTCAAGAAGTTTCCTGCATTTTATGGAAACTGAAGGTTCATTACCGCATACACAACAGCCTGCCACCTGTCCCTATCCTGAGCCAGATAAATCCAGTCCATGCCTCCATCCCACTTACTGAAGACCCATTGTAATATTATCCTTCCATCGAACCACGGGTCTTCCAAGTCGTCTCGTTACCTCAGATTTCCCTACCAAAACCCTGTATTCACCTCTCCTCTTCACCATATGTGCTACATGCCCCACCCACCTATTTGTTCTTGATTTGATGGCCAAATACTATTTGGTGAGGAGTGCAGGTCATTAAGCTCCTCATTGTGTAGTTTTATTTGTTTTATGGTAGTAAGTAGTTTAAATGGAATTCCAGTTGTTATAAATATAGTTGTCTCGTGCTAATCACGGTAGCGTGAGTAGCGACCACAGGTGAAAAATATGGTTGGTAACGAAAGTCAATGGTAACATGACACTAAGTAATTTACAACTGTGCGTGTAATCGATACCGTCGAAAGTGTAGCACCAATGTCTGTTCTCACTGTTGAAATAGAAGAGTTCAATAGCGACTTATGCGAAATATATTAAAAATCGGCTACCCTGCCACATAATGAATAGCGAAAATGAGCTGGGCGCAGATTTAAATAACATTATTACAGACTTCAACAGACTCAAAGAGGTTAACAAAGGCCCTGTCTGTATTATGCAATTTTATCTTTGATTGACGTTGTGCTAATATTAACCACATATTTTCAGTTTTATTTGAGGGAGAAAATGCTTCGACAGAAGTATGAAGGAACGACAAAGAACTTGCAAGAAGAGAACAAAGTTATTCGAAGCTTGGAAAAATCTGAACGTCATGAATTGAATGTCAGTCGAGAGTTTACACTTCAGCAGCAAAACACTATTTCAGAACTTCTTGCTGTCAAAAGTATGCAGGACTATGTTCGTAGTTTAAGTATTTGTAACGAAATATATCATAAGCTTGTAACTTGTTTCTTTTTTACTTTCAGGTGAAAATATAAAATTGTTGGACCACGTAAAGCAACTAGAAGCAAATTTGGCAGACACGAAAAGCGTACGTTGAGTTATATTTAGTTAAAGTTACGTATCACCTCTTTGTTGGGGCATTTGTTAAAAAATAATTAAGCCTAACAAATTTTGAGTTTTTTTTTTGCAGTGGTGTAGCTAAGAATTTGGCACTTCTGCGATATGACACTGTCATAAAGTAATCGGATCCCGTTGCCTGGAAACGTCAGGATCCGAATTCTCATTTACGTAACGTCCTATCCGTAAAGAGCGCATCTTCCTTATTGGACTTTTTAAAACATATGCATCGTGAGTCACTCGAATCACCAAAATTCTGCATGTCTTCCTTTGACAGCTGATGGTTCCCCTTCTGTCGTGACTGATTTTCATACCGCGGATTTATGACTCCTTGAAACTTGGGAACAAAACATGACGAGCAGTAGCAATATATTGCACGTCTAGCCTTGCGGAACTTAAAGCCTACATTGTTATTGCATATATTATTATTATCACCATTATTATTATTATTACCATCATCATCATCGTCGTCGTCATCGCCATCATTATCAACACATATTCATACTTCCACATATTAGTATTGTTGTAATTGCTTTTTTACATTATTGTGAAGAAATTAATGGATTGATTCCACATATATTGAATTTGTCAAGTAGATTCTCAAAGTTTCTCATTGTCATCTTTTTTGTAATGGTTTACTTATGAACAACAGTACATAGGTATATTTTTGAAGTCCCCATTCCAAATTTCACATGCCTAGTTCTGATGGTTCCTTAATTATCACCATCACAACAGAAGTTATAAAAACTTTCTGCGTATCATCACCATAATTGTAATTGCTGGCTTGTGCTTGGACGATCTGTTACAAATTAGCCAACATTCACCAACATGATCTAGAGGTAATTTGGAACAGAAGTTCCTTATAAAGTGTAGATCAGTGCAACACTATTATCCATTATTAAGTGACCTGTGGTTTTAATGGAGCTGAGTGCTAGTGCAATGAGCTGTCATTGCCGTCATCAATCCGCAGTCCTCCTATTAGTCTCAGATATTGTGGCTGACTTTTCTTGCACATACATGTTACTCAAAATGTTTCTAATATTTACAAATGAGGAATATTCGAAAATGCATGTGGTATGTGGTTGCTGTGGTGGAAATGGTGGGGCTTCTGCAAAATTATACAAGTAGCAGTTTTGCAAATGATTGCAAAAACAACTGCAAATTCTCCCTGACATTCTGTTTGTGAGAGTGGCTTGTTTTTTTTGCAATGTTATTGACATTACAAGGAATTATCATTCTGTTGTGTGGCAAAGTCCACATGAAGTAATACAAAGTAATTTTCAACAGAGGTTTTGGGTAAATGTGTGATGTCTAATGCTGGGAAGGCACCTGCTTGGACCATATTTTATATTCATCAGTTACTCATTACAGGAATTTTCTAGAAAGTAAACTACTGTTTTGTTTAAAGAAGTGCCTCATGCAAAATGAGGATGGATGTACATACAGGATGCTACAGCACCTCTACATGATGGTAGAGATTAATTGATTAGATTAGAGGGTATTTGAATGAAAATGATTAATGACACTGGATAAGAAAAGGTGGAATGTTGGTGTGGCCAGCTCAGTTAACAAGATCTGTACCCATTATATTTTTATTGTGGTTTTGCACAAAACCCCTGACTTACCACAGCAGTAAACTAGAAACAATACAATGCTGCAAGTGATCCTTATTTAAGGATGCCATTTTCCCTCAGAACTTGGTTTGTGGTTTGACAACATTTTAAAACTAAATTACATCTTCAATTTGTCTTTTAAATATTTGGCAGTTTTTCCAAGCAAGAGTTACAGGACTAGCAACTTCCTGAAATTTCAAAATGCAAGCACATCTTTGTGGGTATAATTAACTCTACTCTCTTAGTTAATGAAAGCTGGCTTTTGCATACATAAAGCCTGGGTATACTAATATGCTAAGCATCCTTATTCCGATAAAAGTACAATAAGGAAAAAATTATTGGAATAAAGTCAAAGATCACACTGATATTTAAGAGTCAGCATTGTGAGATGTGATACCCCATATCTGAAAGGTTTTGCACCAATAAAGAACATCTGAAACATACCAGTAAGGCGTACAGTTTTCTTTCATGTTGTTTGGATGAAGGCAAGAGCCAAATACTTGTTTGTTTTTTCCCCCTTCTTTGCGTAAGAGTTTCTTTAACCAGTTATTCTACAAAAAACAAAATTATTTCATGCTTGTCTGTTTTGTTTACAGCAACTGATAGAGGAAAAGGAAAAATGGGAAACTGACCAAGAAAAGATAAAATTAAGTCGGTCTCAAGAAATTGAAGAACTCAAAATAAACTGTGAGAAAAGAGGTACATTAATTTATCAGTATTGTAATCTGAAGTCTCCACAGCAACAAAGATTCATTATTTTAACACTTGTACCATGCATCTTTTATTATTTTGTACAGTGAACCAACAAATGCACAATTAATTGACAAATTATTATACTGCTCCTACATGTTTTGACTCTATTGTGTCATCCTTAGGGAGCTCGTAGTTAGTACCTTGCTAATTTACACAAGTATGTCAAATGTGGTAGTTGGTAATACAATTTAAAAATTTCACATATGTTTTATGCTGTTGAATCTCAATATTTAAAATCTTTAAAACATTAAAATTGTCCTATTTACAATAAAATGGCTAAAAGCATATTGTTGTTATATTTCTCATGAAGTCCTGTGTCAAGCTTGACACATACTCAGACTCAGTACATACCGGGCCAGTACGATGACAACATAAACATACAGATTTTGACGTTTTCCTGACCGTTCATCTCAGTATATTTATCTCAGTAATTAACCAACTTGATGCACAACATTTTTGTTTTACAATAAGTTTATTTCATGCCTCTACATGTTTCAAGCACATGTGCTCGAAGCATGTAGAGGCATGAAATAAACTTATTGTAAAACAAAAATGTTGTGCATCAAGTTGGTTAATTACTGAGATAAATAAACATACAGGTTATATATACAGCGGCCACACAGAACTTCATGAGAATTATAACAGGAATATGATTTTAGCCATTTTATTATAAATAGGGCAATTTTAATATTTTAAAGGTTTCAAATATTGAGATTCAACAGCATAGAATACATGTGAAATTTTAAATTGTATTACCAACAACTGCACTGACATACTTGTGTAACTTGGCAAGGTACTAACTATGAGCTCCCTGAGGATGACACAATAGTGTCGAACCATGTAGGAGCCGTATAATAATTTGTCAATTAATTGTGCATTGGTTGGTCATTATACAAAATTTGAAAGATTCATGTTTAGGTCTTGTGCATTATTACACAGTTTAATCTGTTAGGTAGATACAGATGTTTTGGAGAAACATACTGCCTCCCTCTTCAGGGTACATATGTGCTAAATTGGAAAAATGTCAGGCTGTGTGGAAGGGGTGGTGGAAAGCATCTTGCAAGACAGGAAATACCCAGTCAAAATCAGGTCAGGGCAAGAGATGACTGCCGTCAGACATGTGAACAGGAAGTGTAGGCCCTGACATGTAGTCCAGCACAGGAAGAAAGAAGGAGTAATTATAAGAGATAGCAGGAAGGCCTAGGAAGAGTAATTATGAAAGGGTCTTGTTTAAGAGCAATTGGGAGCAGCAACTTAAATCAAAATTTGTCTTACACAAGAGACTTTTTTGTTCTGTTGTGTTCCTTCACCATGAGAGACAAATCGACCCCTCTGCTCACATAGTTTGGATGGAGCTGCAAGCCTCTGTAATTTCTTTTCCCTGCAGCTGGGTGTCTAGGTCAGGATGCCGGTATCATATATCATGATGTGATGATCCAGTTTTTTGATATGTTTCTTCTAAAACTGACTTATCCATATGGTAAAGACAGATTGACTTGGAGACAAGAGAGGCAGGTGACTTCAAAACCAGTTACCACAGAGACATGTAACACACAGTAAAAAATGATCGAGGGCCAGTACAACAAAACATTCCTGTAAAGTGAGCCACTGAATACACTGAGGTATAGCAGAATTCATCCATGCAGATGAATGCAAGTTCATTAGAAAACTGAATGGGTCAATATTCATCAGAGCAACAGGTTAGGTTAGGTTACCAGCCAACGAAGCCTGAGACTCTACTGCTGTCCCATCCAATCATACAATACTGATTTATATAAGAGAAGTGTAATACACATGGGGACTACATTATATAACAAACTTCCTGGTTACATAAAAGAAATAGATAGTTATAAGACCTGTAAGATGGAATTGAAATCACTTCTTCTTCCATATTCCTTTTACTCAGTGGAAGAATTTATAGCTTTATAGCTATGTAACTTCATTAGCTCTGTATCTAATTTAAGCTGTATTACACTATATATAAGCGGTTCTGAAACCATTTGTAGAATACTGTGTTCATTGCTATTGGACTTATCTCACTTCTTGTATATTGCTAGAAATTGATGAGTCCACAATCATATGTGTGATATTTTGTACTAATAAACTAAAGTAATTACCACAGATGCTGGGAAGTGCTGTGGTACCCGCAAGTCATAACTGACACTCCACAGAGGGTGCATACAACTGCCACAAATACATACCTGAGCTCATGTCACCATGGCGTAAAGTAAAGCATCTGCAGCAGATGCACACATAAGTAACATGGCAGTTACAAGCAAAGCTCAGAGACTGCTTTCATGTTGTATAGATTTATTCCTGCAGATTTGTCGCTATTATTTTGTTGTTTTCTTTTATTTATGTGAATATTTGTTTAAAATATTGATTCTGTACATATTCAGTTTTCTGATTGACTTTAAAGTTTTAATTTTTTTTGCTATGTATGAAATAGCTTCCCTGTAAACAGCATTTTATGTGTAGCATTTATGTATATTTATGACCAATCTCCATACAAAATTTTGAATTCCTGGCTCCAGTGATTCATTGGTTACCATCATCAAATGGAAATCTAATTACAGTTTTCACAGTACAGTGTTGGTGTGTCCTCCGGTGACTTAATGTTTGTACCGTGGTTCATGAAAATCAATCAGCTGGGTTCAAAGTTTAAATGGGGAGGGAAACTGAGATACACCCACACACAGGCAGCATCACAATCTCAAAAACCTAGTTTTTTTTTTTTTTTTGCTGCAATAGTAATAGGCTAATAAAAAGTCAGTTACAACTGTGACAGTGAGTGACCAATACAGAGGGAAAGAGTTGACTTTGAGCACACCAGGTATGTGGAATATACTGCAGATGATGATGATGATGAATGGTGTGTAACATAATATTAGTATAGGCCATTATGATATTCTTCTTCCAGCTATTCCAGCTAGGTGAGTGAATAATGTCCCTTCCCTTCAAGTCCTTTGATTTTGTGTGCATCTCGACTTCCACGTGTGCTAACATGCACTTCCCCTCATATCAGTAAGGTAACCCCACAAGTGTTGATTTCATAAAACATGTGAGACCTTTCAGAATTCCCCTCCCCCAAGAAGAGCAAGACCTTAGCCTCTCTGAGGAAATTAGCTTAAAGAGTAATGGTTGTGACTTGTATTTGGTATATTCTTGGTTCAGGTCTTGACCAGGACAGTGACTATTATAAGGTTCTTCGTGGTTTTCCTCAGTCTGTCCACCTGAGTTCCCATATATTACCTGTAAATAGGCATGACTGTTTACTTCCAAATACTTCCACATTCATTAAATGTGCTTATCCTCTCGAACCATTTGATACTAAATAAAGGCTTCAGTAGATACTGTGTCATTAAATAACCTACAATCTATCCCATTCTTTATGTAATGTGTTGGTCAAATGACATTCCATGGCACTGAATTTGCTTGTAAATGACTAGACTGAATAAGGAAAAGAATTAATATAAAATCTGTTTCATATATGTCAAACACGTCATTAATTTTCTCTTTGTTTTCAACTTTTACAGTACAGTAATAACTTAACAAATATCGTCTGAGGATTCAGGTCTTCTGGGATGTGGTAATGTGTCTGTAGGACAGTGGTTCTTGACGTTATAAAGAAATCTGTCATGTATCATTTGCTTTGACATGCGGAAGATCTTAATGTGTTTTCTTTGATTCTTGTAGCTGACAGCAGCTGTTTCCCCCAACAGCACAAACTAGTTTATTTTTGTAAAGGAAATGCACAAGACCGCATATTTTTATTGAGGTAGGAACAAAATGTTTAAACATGATCTAGAGAAATGTGCTTGAAAGCATTAAAGCGTTGTGGTAAGTCTGATATGTACAGCATCATAAAATATTGCATATTAAGCCCTGCACACTAGATCAGTGGAATTTAATATACCAATAGTTTTTGCAGTGTGTAGTTGTTGGATGAAGCAAGCAATCACTTTTTACAGCTGGACTGAAATGTGAGGACATGTTGTACTGCTTATATCTGCTGGGGGTTATGATATGACTTTTTACTGTGTTGGCATATTTTATTCCATCTGGTATGTGAGTTTTACTTGAAGATCAGCTGTTATAGGATCAAACTGTAAACCTTCAGCTAGCTAACAGAGGAAAAGATGTCACTAAGCAACAAACCCTACTGACTTTAGTCTTGTTTATTCAGTACTGGAAACTGAGAAGGAGGTGGAAAACATCAAAGCAAAGTATCACACACAGTATTCAGAATTGGCTAAGAAGTATGAAAATACTGAAAGTCAGAAATCAAAAGAAATCAATGCAATTATATTGGAGTATGAACAAAAGCTGCACAAAATGGAAGGGCGATTAAATACAATTGAAGCTGAAAATCAGAAGATTCGCGATCGAGCTGCTGCTGATGTTGTTCTGTATCAAAAGGTTCGTAAATTTTACTACACATTCACCAATTTATATCTCATTAATTTCAGATGGTAACTTATAGCTAATTAGTAAAAGAGAGGTAAGTTTTTTGACTCGTAGTGTGTTATAATGATATTTTACATAAAATACACAAATTTAATAGAAACATCTGATACAACATGTTTTAAATACTTTTTTTTGTTTTGCTGACCGTGCTTCTCAGTATAATCTTAGTAATTAACCAACTTAATGCACAAATTCTTGTTTTATAATAAGTTTATTATATTCCTCTACATGTTCCGAGCACTGTTGTGCTCATCATCAGGAGGTCAAAATTGTATTATACAGCATCTGGTATCACCACACCTGTAGGTGGCCGTGCGGTGCACAGTTTGGCAACGTACCACATGGCCACCTACAGAGTGATGATACCAGATGCTGTATAATACAATTTTGACCTCCCGATGATGAGCACAAAAGTGCTCAAAACATGTCGAGGAATATAATAAACTTATTTTAAAACAAGAATTTGTGCATTAAGTTGGTCAGTTACTAAGATTATGTTTTAAATACGCACTTACTTACTTACTTACTTACTCCATGGTGTAGAGTCCTTCTTGAGAAGCTAACTGGTTTGCAGCTATTCAAGAAACTCCCCACATGTCACGGAACCCGAAGGTTCATTACCGCACTCACAAGCGTCCGCCACATACCTTTCGTAAAATATGTGATTCATTGTACGTGTTTTGCCTGAAATTTTGCTGTCTTCCAGGATGTTTATATAAAGAACATAAACAATTAACAGTGACATTCTTTAACTTGTGGGGTGAACTGGATACTGCATTTCCTTATCAGATGAATGTAATAAGTAGACGTAAGATGTAATACAACAATGCAACCACTTTCAACAACTATTCCAAATACATACAATCTTGTTCATCATTTAAAACATATGTACTCAAACACTATCACGTTTTTACACACCAGTGGCGTCTCCAGGGGTTACTTCTGTGTAATGGAACACTGATGACAGTTCACCTAACATTTTAAATGCCTTACATATTTAAAATTAGCCATTATACTGTTACACATTTATCCATCCTTCATTGGTTTATATGGCATTGCAGTAATATGTTACTTTTATAATCTTCTGCGTCCTCAGAAATTATTACTGTTTTTGAAGTAAGGAAAATTTTATTTCTTGAATATACCTTGTCAGATCTGTTAATATAGCACATACAATATTTATGCACACTTTTCTGATTTAAATACCGCACGTGGAACTATAATGCTTGTTTTCTATTCGGCCTTTTGCATTCCTGATACAAACTAGAGGGTGTCCAGTGCTTGTCACAAATGTTATGGACAACTGTGTCTTCGTAAGTTTGCTTGTTATTAATTTTAGAGTTGAGTGGGATGCATCTACAACAGAAGTCATCCGCAAAGTTGCCGAAGCATGTTGGGTGTTTTAAGTTTTAAAATAATTTTATGATATTATATTAATTTGTAATAGATGTGTTAAATGATTTTATATTAAAAAATGTGGTTGCAATATCTTAATATTGTACGGTATAATATAAAATAATTTGGTTGTATGCATATGCATCACACCATGATTCTACGTAGGACGTTTGGGCATGATGCCCACAGATTCCGAGCCTAAATGGAGGCAAGTAGTCAGCTTCATATTTCAGCAATTTTGTTGTTTTTCAAGGGTTGCAGTGCCCATTTGACAGTCTATGTGAATTATACAATTAATTTAAAAGCCTACCTGCTGCCAAAAATCAAATAAGAATTATGTGCTGGCCATATGTCTCACTATTTTAACAGTTTGTGTAAGCTGAAATTTCCATTCCTGTAGTAGTAATATCCAAGTGAATGTATGTGACCTATTCCTGGATAACTGGGACACAGGAAATTCTTGTGTGAGTTTCTTGGCTGCATGCCTTAGTTGTGTCCAATAACCTTGAACTGGGTGCATTCCTGTTGTAACAAATGTGGTTTGTTATTAGCAAGTACACACTCAGATAAAGGTGTCAGGCAGAATGAATTTCAAAGGCATACATGGAGCAGCAAGGCCATGTCCTCCTTGCACTTTTAAACCGTTTAACAGACAGTAATTGTTGCAACAGCCAGTCCCAGTGGCTGTGCAGTCTAAGGCATAGGTCTGCAGCAGCTCGCCTGCTGTGACTGTGGGTTCGAATCCTTCTGGGGGCATCGATGTCTGTCTGTTGTGAGTTTTGTCAGGTAGAGGTCTCTGGGACGAGCTAATCACTCATTCAGAGGAGTTCTACCAACTGTGGTGCATCATGAAGTGTGATCTAGAAACCTCATGAATGAGAAAGCCATAGCCTGCATTGGGCCACAGTGCCAAAATAAATAAATGAATAAATAAAAATAAATTGTTGAAACAGCATTGCTTTGGAGGTGACTCATCCTCAGCAGCCATTTTTCATTTCTATAAAGACTTTCAAATCCACAGCTTTTGCTAAGACAGCAGCAGCACTTGCGTCTGTCACCTGGGCTCTTAAACATAATGAGACGCCCACAACAGTTACATTAACCACGGGGTCAAGTATCATTTTTCATGCTGTTATGACAAGCAAAAGTATTGCCTGCCATGCATCGAAATGTACTGTTACACAATTATATGCTACATGGTTTTAAATAAAATTACCTTTTTGCTTGGTGGGTGCCGTTTGAACCCAATCTTGCTGATCCCCTGTCTTGGGATGTACTTGCACCAACTAGCCACACTGGCCATAAAATTCAGTGCATCCAGGACAAGGGTGTCAGATCTTAGCCACAAAGCCAAGCAACACACACACACCAATGTTGGCCGGTTTTTAAAGCGTCATTCCAGAACTACCAAGGAGAATCTTTACAAAATCTCAGAATGAAATATGTTGGTCCATATTTGAACCTTGATGATAAAGGTTCAGTATCTCCCAAACTTCATGCTTGATATTGACATATGTAAAAGATAAAGGTAAAGTGATCCCGTTACAGGCCCGGTGTAGCCCAGAGGGTGGGTAGAAGTATAGCTCTACTCTTCCATGACCGCGGCACTAGAAGGGGGTGAGTAGTCAGCAGCACGCCCCGGCCACACTTTACCCCCAGGAAAGACCTGGTACCCATTGTACAGGAGGCTGGGTGGGCCCCAGGGCTGGTCTGGATGGGCAGAAATTGATATATGTGTTATATATTACATTGAAGTTTTATTGTACAGTGTATTTGGGTCCATGTGAGTTTTAAGTTTCTCGCAGCATTGTTGCTGAAAATTCTACAAGACTTCTAGGATGTTATGCTGTGTCTTCAGTGTGAAGTTCCCAGCATTTTGATGGATCACGGTGCCTTCCTCTTCACAGTTAGGGTCGTGCACTACCCAGCAACACTGACGATGAAGGCACTGTAATCCTTCCAAACTTCAGGAATTTCTCATTGTGTAAATCCATGTAAGATTACAGAAGACATTTTTCCTCGTTTATGTCTAATTGCATTTTATGTTATTTTTCTTTTCGTGAAATGCAGAAAGTATTAGCACTGGAAGAGCAATACAACAACATGATTCAAAAGAAGGCTAAACCATTATCACTTCCACTGCCATCCAACCCCACACGAAGTATTGCACCTGGAACAAGTAGAAGAAAATCATTCCAGTATCGTGTTCCTTCTAAAATAAAACAAAGTCAACCCCCGGTGCTTCCTTTGAGATCAGTTTTAAAGAAAACATCACCTTACAAGTCAGAACCATATTTGTCTGATCAGGAAAATGTGGTACCTTCAACAGATGAATTCAATAATCATGAATTTACTGGTTCAGTAGAAGGTACTGATGTTAAATACAGCACTGCACAGGTCTGTGCTGAAGCATCCTGTAGTTCTGCTGTTACAGTGACCATGTCAATGAATGAGTCTCTAGGGGACACTAATGTTGGAACTACAAGTTCTCTTATGCCTCAGTTGCAATTTGTGACAGAACCAACAGATCTTGATACAGTCACAAACATATCATTAAACAGAGACCCTAATTCATTTACACAAGGAAAGCGAATCAGATTTGCAGCAGCAAAGAAACGAAAACTATTTTCTCATGGTGGTGATGCATTTTGAAAGAGACTACACTCCGTAATTTTTAACATATTAAAATGATCTAGGGGTAAGAAGGAAAGCTTGAAATTACAATTTCTCATTTTTTGATAATTAATTAATTTGTGTTTGTGTTGTATTCTGTTAATCTTACGAATATTTATTTTAAGCCTGAATTGTTATAAGCTTTCTGTCATCCTACAGCATTTGAAAGTATTAAAAGACCTGATTATGTATTATGATATGCTGTATATAATACTTAATACCAAAATGTTGCAGAATGTTTTCATTTATTAAGAATAGCGCTGACATGTTTTGACCCCAGTTCTTGGCCATTTGCATGGAGCTCATGGTTTCTGTCAATGAGTGCAGCTTATGTGACAACTTATTTGTTAGCACCTTACATATATAATTAAAATTCATTCATGACCAGAGCACGAGATATCTGAAACCAGACTCCGGGACCATTTCATTTGAAGGAAGATTAAACACTGACATTACATCAGTGTCTACTTAATATAATTTTGTATCATATAAACTAATTTTATATTGAAAACACAGATTTAAGGGTTTTAATATTTTAGTTGTAATTACAAATTTAATTATATATGCAGGCTTCTACCAAATAAATTGACACATAAGCTGCACACATTGAGAAAACAATGAGCTCCCTGAAGATGGCCAAGAATGGAGGCTGAAACGTGTCGGAGCAATAATTATAGATACAAACATTGTGCAACAAGTTGGTATTAAATATTATATATGTAATATAGTTGCACAAAAAATGTGCAATATTAAATTTATGGTATGCTGTGTTTGATGTTATTACAGTGGTGAAAGTTGACACATTTTCTGGGTTGTGATATGTAATATGTTAGGCAGCTTGGTCGTCTGAAACGCTGACAGATGTCTACCAAACTACATGGTATTGGATGGCATGAATCTGGGATCTTGATAAACTGAAGAGAACTTGGCAATTGCTTGTTTTGGCTGCTTGTAATGCAGGATCCTAAAACTCCTGTGGAAATTGTTTAAAATGCCTAAGAAAAATGTCTGGGCCAGTACATTAACTTAGAACAACTGCTCCTACAGTAAATTTAAGCAGAATATTCAGGAGGAGGATTAGAACATACCCTTGGACAAAAGGTTCATGCTGCATGCTCTGGTTAACAAGGGAAAGGAGGTATGGTAGATTTATGCTACAGGCTGCCATGCTTTACTTTTGACCTAGCTGCTGTTTGACTAAGTCACTGTAAATGACGACAGTCACTTTGAACCCTTTCAAAGTCACAACACAGATTTTAGAGGGAAAATTTTGGTAAGTGTTTTATTGCATATACCATTCAGAACACAAATCCAGAAATGCTTACAAAACAAACTGTTAGCGTAAAAAAGTAAATGTCACGCACTATAGAACACCATAACCACATCATTCTTACTTTCACACTTGGTATTATGGATTTCATGGTCTAAATTCCACTGCATTAGAAGAGAGCAACATCTTAAGTTGCCTAAGAGGCATCGTTGATTTCACATTTCTTGAAATACATGAAAATTGTTTTATGTTTCTGTAACTATCGAGGATTTTTCACACAGTCACATGCCTGTGGAATGTTTGCTTCATTTGTCCTATTTGTATAAAGTTGTGATTTGCTGCCTCCATCCATCATGTCCATTCCTCACACATAATTGGTGTAAAGTGTCCATTTGATAAGATGTCTGATGGCTGCAGTTGGCTATAATCATCATTGACCACATGCTTGATTCTGCAGCCATCAGTTTTTTACTTCCATTTGGTGTGAACTAAATTGGCCAAGCACCAAGAAAGATCACTTTGACATTTTGATCACACAATCCATAGCCACAGCTTCATTTCTTTTCATCATTTCATCCAATAGCCTAGACGTGCTTGAAAAACCACATGGAATTTATCTTTAGACATTGTCTTCCTTTTGACCATTAACAATGGAAGCAGTTTTGTGCCATCAGTACAACACACTACAACACCAGTGTGGAAGGTTTCCTCATTGCCAAGTAGTTTTACTGGTGTTCATTGCACTTTTACATTTAATATTCACAGTCTTGTTTGATGGAAGACTTAAAATTAGGGGAACTTCATATTGTTTTAGAGTTTTGAGGCTTTTGTAGTGGTGTAGCTAAGGACTGTGTTCTTCTGGGATGTGAAAATTGTCAATGTTTAATCAGATCTCGAGATTTCAAGGCAACATAGTTTCCTTATCTGCAAGGTGTGATAGGTCTTAGAAAAATAACCTAATGACCCTTGAATTGTGGTCCATCCTATGCTTTGGTGTATTCACATGTTACCACAGTAATGTCACTGGTTACCTGCAAACTTTAACAAGGTATGTCTGCAGTTGCTTGGGGGAAATGCTACACTCGTGTGCCTCTGACGCAACACAACACTTGTCAGTGATCGTGACAATGCAACATTCATTGGCTATGTCAATGCAGAATAATGCAAAAATGGCCGCATTGATGGCACAAGACAATCAATCAACACTTGCACTTTGTGTGTTAATGTGAATTCTGGTAACTAATGCAGTAGACCTAAATAAAAACGCAGTATATTGACAACCAGATTACAGACTGTAGATTTTGTTTGAATTTAACATAGTTGTCTCTTCTTACTTGACTTTTATCTTCTGTTTGTCCATTCATTGTGAAGAAGTATTGGATGCACTACATAATAGAAAATTGTAACAGTTTTGGTCACTGATCAGCTCAGCATATGATAATGTTATAATTCTATTACAAAATGTAATTCTATGGAGATCACTAATGGTTTTACTTTTTACTCCAGAAATACTTGTAAAGGGTGAGGATCTACAGTTTATGATTTTTGAATATCACACATTAAATCAAACATTCTTAAACCACATGGTACAATTGTTTGGTATTTGCATGAATAACAAAGCTCAATAACTGTTAAGATGAATATGCTGGAGAATAACACCAGTAACGTTGTATTATTCAAGAAAAGTCATGGTTGGCAGTGAAAGTGCTAAACAAACTTCAGCTTCTTGAATAATCATCAAGAGAGATTCAGTATTTACAGAAATTTAAGTACATATTACCATCTGAATCTGTGATGTGTGTTCAACTGAAGTAAGCTGCAGTGTATCTCACATGAAGAGAAAATAAGGTAATTATTTGTAAGTATGACAATCATTCACGCTATTTGTAAGGTTACTGATGTCTGCATCGTTTAGGATCTGCACAGCCATACTTAGATGTAAACTGTTATTCCTCAGAGTAGAACATCTTCTTGTCGGCCTGTCCTTAAATATGTCAAACGACTGTTGTCTTTGAAATCAGTCTGTGGTAATGTATCTGTCAAGACAGTTCCAACTGAAAGAATAATCTATCTTGAGATGACCATACTTGCTGAGGCCGAAGTGGTGTGGTGTGGCTGGTATAGGCCTTGCACAGTGGATGTCATAGTACGGATGGTGCAAGTCATCGTACGATGTCACTGCATAAGGTGGATCTATGTCGCTCAGTTCGCTGGGATAAGAATCAGAACTCAGGTGTCCGTGCATGACTCTTTGTGACCTGTAATCACACAGAATAATAATACTTTAGCGAAAGAAGAACTGTGTGCCCTAGCATGACACTATCACACTGCTGGGAGAAAGTGATGTGCCTTCTGAAATTCAGCAGTAGGCAGCATAGTCTGTTGTGCCTGTATGTATCATTGGGTAAAGAGAAGACCGCAGACCCATTCTGAATAATGCAATGATCAGAAAATTCGCTCTTTAGAGCAGGGCTGGCAAAACGTTTTAGGGCATGTGCCCAATCTGTCTACGAATTTCGAAAAAAATCCTCTTGCGTGCCGATAGGAATTATGAAGAGCAAAATTAAAGTCCTGGAGTCTTCCATAATTATCATTATTATTGCATTATTTTTATTTATGCATATTATAATTATATTTTATAATTAATGCGAAGTGTAATTTTTATATTTCTGATACAGTTCTCCTAGAGCAAAGAGATAAGGAAGAAAATCTGAAATAACTGCGGCTACCATTGTTTCCTGTTTAAAAAGAACACTGTGAAACGTGCTGTCCGATGTCACGTATTGGCCCAGTCACCGGCATTGATAAATATCCAGTCAACACTTCGCACCGCTCCCGATTTGTGTGAATATGTTTCACAGCGGTGTTATTTGGTAGCAACTGTAATTCATGTACAGTCTGCATGCAGACAGATATGTGTATACATACACATATTCTTCGTAATGTAGAGAAGCTGGTCGGGCAAAAGAAATAAAAAAATTGGGACAGCAGTGAATGCCGCGTGCCGCAGGTTCGGAAACCCTGGTATAGAGGGTACTGAATAATCGTCATTGTCTGTACCACATCGTTTTGTTGAATGAACTGTCACGTCTTTTGTATCTGTACCTGTACTTGTAAGGGTCAAGTAGTCCAAGTCCGTAAAAAACTAACAACATATGCGATGCAAACAACACAGAAGAAGAGCGACGACCTGAGTTACACCGCGGAGGAAGCCTGGAATCTCCCAATCAAGTAAGTTACTAGCGAGTATGTTTGTATTTTGGACGGTTTTTACAATGTAAAAGGATCGCCCTTAGTGGAGGTGATGTCTGAGTGTCGGCGCCTGAACCACCACACACATTTGTCGTAAAGTGCTGTGTGGGAGGCTGAAAATGTCGTCGGGCAGTTCCAGTTGTGGATGAGATCGAGCAAGGGTGACTTCGTTTCACATGGGAAACTACATGCTCGCCTGGACGCATCTTGCACTAACTGGCTAAATGCTTGCTGGGGTGAAAGTAATTCCAGCAAACGTTGTAGAGAAATACGACGTACTTTATGGCCAATACTAGGCAATTCTTACAAATTTCGAGATCACACAAGGAAGCTAATTTTTGTGTCGTCTCGTAACTCGAGAGATGTTGGACTGATTTTAATAAAATTTTTTTATTGACGGTCATTGGGAAACTTTTACTGTCGGGTCTACCCGTCCTTCTGTCCAGCTGCATCCAAACATCAACACCTAAATCTGTGGGAAAATTAGAAAAAAAAAATCACAACGCAAGATGTTCAGATGTTCACAAATTTCCCGACGCTTTGGCCCTGTTGCCCATTACAAAGCCCAATTTACTTAAAACCATAAATGTGCGTATTTCACACACTAACAAATGCACTATTTATTAACTTGGTTAAAAGTTTTAAATTTACAATAAATACACTATAATATCGCTCCTACATGTTTCGGTCTTTGACGACCATCACCAGGGAGCTTTATCTGTCTTACTTACTTACTTACTCCATGGTGCAGAGTCCTTCTTGAGAAGCTAACTGGTTTGCAGCTAGTCAAGAAATTCCCCACATTTCACGGAACCCGAAGGTTCATTACCGCACTCACAAGCGTC
>Ga0123354_10002956_pt1 | contig 23079 bp, 26 predicted proteins | sample TergutLab28metaG_2_FD_97872 | JGI IMG/M metagenome (GOLD analysis project Ga0123354, IMG submission 97872) | Labiotermes labralis P4 segment gut microbial communities from Petit-Saut dam, French Guiana - Lab288 P4 | ecosystem: Host-associated > Arthropoda: Insects > Digestive system > Gut ... | reverse complement strand
GTCAGAGAACTGCGCGAGCAGTCGGCCGCCGTCTGGAACCGCGTGCAGGCGGGCGAGGAGATGGTCGTTACCCGCAACGGCAAGCCGTTTGCGCTGCTGATCCACACCGAGCCGGGGCAGGTGGACGAAACGCTCAAGCTCCTGCGGCTGCAAGCGTTTCAGCGCGAGTGGCAGGCGCTGGGAGCCGAAGCGCAGGCGGGCGGCGCGGCTGAAATGACGGACGACGAAATTCAGGCCGAGGTCAAGGCCGCGCGACGCGATGCCGCACGCCGTCATTGACACCAACATTCTGGTTTCCGCCCTGCTGCGCCCCGCCGGCCCGCCCGGCCAAGTGATGGCGGCGGCGCTGGCGGGCCGCCTGATCCCCGTGGTCAGCGACGCGGTACTGGCCGAATACGCCAGCGTCCTCGCTCGCCCGCGCTTGGGCCTCGACCCGCGGCGGGTGCGCCGGATGCTTGACGCCATGCAGGCCGTGGGCGTGCGCCTTTACCCTTCGCTCACGCCGCCCGCGGACTTGCCCGACCCTGGCGATTGGCCTTTTATTGCCTGCGCGTTGACCGCCGGTTGTTGGGTGGTGACGGGCAACGCGAAGGACTTTCCGCCGCGCCTGGGCGTCAAGGCGGTGACGGCCAGGCAGTGGGTGGAGATGTTCGACTCGCCCGGCGGACCATGAAGGCCGCGCCGCGCTCAGAAGTTGAACACCACCCGCGAATCCGCGATGGATACGCGCGGCTCGCCTTCGCCTTCGGGGGGCTGGATGCGGTAGGTCAGCGAATACAGTGCATAGTCGCCGTGCTCGGGCACTTCGAGGTATCCGCCGTCGGGCTCGCGGGAATGCAGCGTGTTGATTCGCGTGGCGAGGGTACTGCGCACGGACCAGCTTCCATCCGGGTTGGCCCGGATTTCGTGGGCGGTTTTCCCGGTCGCGACGCCGGTGAGCTGGCCGGGAAAGGCGGCGAGGTTGCTGGCATCGACGAAACCGGCGATGCCGATCTGGTTGGCGCAGCGGCCCACGGTCAGCGCCATGGCGTCGCCGGCGGGGCCGGGCGGGAAGGCGGCGCGAAAGCCCGCCAGGACGGTGGCTTTGCCGCTGCCAGTGTCGCCGAGGCGCTGGCCGTTCAGGTAGAAGGTCGAGCGGTTCGCGTCTCTTTCCATGGCGTCGGACAGCCAGGGCCGGTCGCCGGTCGCCGGGTCGCGCAAGGCCCAGTGCAGGATGCCTTCGCGCTGCTCGCCAGTGAGCTGGCGGGCGTTGAAGCCGGGCGATACCCGAGCGCCGTTGGGCGAGCCGGTCACCACGCCGCGAGCATCCACCAGCCCTTCGTTGGCGGGATTGGGCGCGGAATGGACGTCGTCGAGGGGCTGGTCGAATGAAGCAAACACGTCGCGGGCGAGCTTGGCGGGCAGGTCGGCGGCGGAAACGGCTTTCTCCTGACTGAACAGGCCATTGACCAGCCGCGTGGCTTCTTGCGGGGTGTAGCCCGCCCGCTCGGCCAGGGCGGCCACCAGCGAGCCGAAAAGTTTGGGGCAGGCGTCGGCGAAGGTGTAGTCGAAGGACTGTTTCATCGCCCCGATCAGTTGCGCGCCGCTCAGGCCGGCCAGGTCATTGAGCATCTCGCGCGCTTCTTCGGGCGTGAACGATTGCGCCGTCATGGACATGATCTGGACTTCATACTCCTTGACGAAGGCGCTGTCGCCGATGCTGCCGACTTCCCACAGGTCGCTGCCGTGATCCTTCATGGCGGTCAGGCTGCCGGCAAAGCGCGCCTGCATCTGGTAGAGCCGCTGCGCGCCGTTGTCGATCTGGCCCTGCCGCAGCTCGCCGCCGAGCGCGCGCAGGCCGTCGGTCAGCGTGCGGGTTGCCGATACGTAGGACTGAACCTGCACCGTGTCGATGCGGCGCGTCTGGGCAATTTCGCCCAGGCGCTGCCTGATGTGGGCGGGGCCGGCGCTGTCTTGCTCCAGCAATTCCACCCCCTTCTGGTGCTCCATGATCACTTCGCGCACTTTCTGATCCAGCCGGGGCGCGAGCGCGCCGACGACGGAGGTGGCATCGGGCGCGCAGCCGAATTTTTCTGGCATGAGACTGACCTTGGCGCGCAAGCCGGTAACCATGTTGGTCGATATCGACCGGAGCACGTCGCTGGGCAGTTCCGGGAAGTCATGACCGGTGGTCTGCTCCCGCACCGCGCGCGAAAACATTGAGTCCGGGTTGTGGTGGTCCATCATCTTTTTGGCGTTCTCGTCAACGATGACGCGCTCGCGCACCAGCGCTTCGACAGCCTTCGGGGACTTGCCGCTGTTGCCCGCAAGCACCTCGGCCATGTGCCGGTCGAGCTTTTCAGACGTCATGCCCGGCGCGGCCAGCAGTTCCTGATAGAGGTCGAGCGCCTCGTTTGCGATCCGCGCGAGCTGCTCGTTGCTCACCGCGCCCCTGGAATATTCGGGCAGCGCCTTGACTCTTTCGGTGATTTGCTGCTCCAGAAAACGCGCCACGCCGGGGCCGAACGCGCCTTTCCACTCGGTGTGGTCGCCCAACGGGATGCGGCGCGCGAGGCAAACGCCGAACATGTCGGTGGAGCCGGGGGCGCGCAAGCCGCCGGCGCGGCTGTTTTCAAGAAAGTTGGTCAGCGCCATGTTGTTGCGGGCGCGGGACTGGGTTTGCGCCCGCTCGGCGTTTTGCAGCATCGTGCTCACCGTGCGTCCCGTCAGGGGCGCGCCGTCGGCGGGGAGCATGCCGTCCATCGCGGCGCTGGCGATGTCCGCGCCGTATTGCTTGACCATCTCTTCCCGCAGGCCCGTGAGAATCTGGCGGTTGCTGGCCTGGTATTCGCCCAGCCGCACGGGGTACGCATCGACATCGGCGCGCGCCTGCCGCAGCGAGCCGATCTGGCCCAGCAGGGGCAGGCCGGAAAGCGCGGCCTTGAATTTGGTCCAGTTGCCGGGCGGGTTGAGCGGCCAGCCCAGGGTAACGGCTTGATTGGGCGCGGATTGGGTCAGAACGTCGCCGGGGCGGACGCCCTGCTGGCCCAGGGTTTGGGAAAGGGAGGTGAGATCCATGACCATGACGTGCTCCTCCAGAAATCAGGCGTAGGACGCCGGACCGGAGAAATCGATGCCCGGCGCGGCATCGGCCTTTGCGCCGCCCGCGGCCACGCGGCGGCTCCAGTTTTCGCACTGGTTGACGAAGTTTTCGACCACGCGCTCAAACGCCGGGCCGTCCAGTTCGGTCACGGAGCAGGGGTAGGTCAGAATCACGCCGCCCGTGCCTTCTTCCAGACATAGCGTGGCCCCGCGCGTGCGGTGCCAATACAGGTTGGCGCCCATCAGCTTGCGCAGCAGCGGCTCGGCGTTTTCGCGCGGCAGCTCGCCCAGATAGCACGAAAGCACGAGGCGCTCGGAATGGGGGTCGAACTCGATATTGAGGACGATGTTCTCGTCGAACACCAGCACGCAGCTATTGGTTTCGGGCGACAGGGTGAGCACCCCGACGGTGAGCGTATTGCCAAAGTGGGCCAGCAACTGGCTGGCGAGATCGCGCTTGTCCATGTGAAGAAACTCCGGGGTTGTTTGGTGTTACCGGCGTGAGTAACGCCAAGTCCGAAACGGTTCCATTCATTTGCGGCTTGCGCGGGTTTTTCTATTAAAAAAGGAGCTGGTTGCGCCTGTCCGTTACTGATTTCAGATATAAAACATCCTGAAATGCAGTATGGACAAGCGCGGGCAGTTCCTGTTTTTGTAGTTTCATGGAAATCAACCCTCGACCACGATCACCTCGCGTTGCGCGCAGACGCGGGCGAGGCGGTCGGGGCTGTTGCCTGCCTGCCGCCACAAATCGAGCAGGCGGTCCGCGCCGGTGCGGCGGGTTTGGGCGGCGTGTTCGGCGTAGTCCAGCCAATGGCGCTCGGCCTTGGGCAGACCGGCGCGGGCGACGGCGAGCACGTCGCGGGCCAGGGCGTGAACCACGCCATCGGCCAGCGCGTGCCGGATCGCCGTGGGGCGCAGGGCGCGCAGCCGTTGCCAGCCCCAATCGCGCCACAGCCGTTCGGCTTCGTTCAGGTTGCGCATCAGGCCGAGTTGCACCGCCGAGGGCGCAATCGGCGCGCTGGCCGCCACCGCCGCGCCTGCCTCGGCGAGCAATTGCGCGTCGGCAAACACGGCGCCGGGAGCGCGGCCTTCGATGTAGCCGTCGGCCCCGCGGCGGGCGAGCAGTTCTTCGATGCCGCCGGGTTGCGGCCACGCGGCGAGCAACTCGTCCAGCGGCAGGGGCTGGGCCAGCCGGTAGCGCCAGCGGGCATCCAGAAAATGGGCGAACTGGGCGTACTCGAAATAGCCGCCGTTCGGGTGCAGCGTGACTTCTTCGCCGGTATCGTCGCAGCGCGCCTGCCATGCCGGGGCGCGCAGGAATTCGGCGAGCGAAGGATGGTCCTGCAAATCGGCCAGCGCCGCGGACTTGTACCCCTGCCCCGGCGTCAACGGTAGCGCGTGGCTGGCGGTCTGCGTGCCGAACATCCAGCGGAAATAATGGCCCAGATCGTCAAAGGGCCGGTCAGGCAGGCGTTGCAGCGCAAGGTCGCCCGCAAAGGGGCTGGGGCCGAACATGCGAGGCCACAGCGTGAGGCGGTTTTCCTTCAACTCCGTGGCGCGGCCCGATTCCAGCGGGCTGTTGGCAAACAGGGCAATGCTGGCGGGCGCGAGCGCCAGCACCGCGTTGAGCGCGCGCGCCGCCTGCGCCGGTTCCACCGAGGTGCATGGGCTGTTTTGCGCCTTGGCGTCGATGCCGATGCGGTGCAGCCAGCCCCGGCCTTCGCGCCAGTTGCGGTAAATGGGGCGATCGACCCGCGCCGTGGCGTACCAATCTTCATCCAGCGGGCCATCAGGATGCTCGCTGGCGTTGAGCAGGGCCGCGCCTTCGGCGTCCAGCGCCTGCCGCGCGTCGCGCAGTTCGCGCATCACTTTATCCGCCAGCCGGTTCAGCCCGCCGGGGCCGCCCGCCACGGGGAAAAAGGCGGTTTCCAGCAGGTTGTAACCATTGTCCAGGCCGCTGTAACCATCGACGCCAATGACGGCGACGGCGCGTTCGCCCAGATGCGCGAGGCTGGCCGCCTCGCCCCGCGCGGCTTTGATTTGGCGCAGGGCTTCAAAGTAGCCGCCGACGGCATGGCTGCGCCCCGTGGCGCGGGCGGCCACGGGCATCTCCATTTCCAGCCCCAGCTTGCTCCCCGGTGGTTTGCTGGCGTTGCCCAAAGGGGCCAGATTGCGTTTGTTCATGAAAAAAGGTTCTGGCGGTTATTCCTTGGCCCGCGGCCCGAATGGGGTGAGTAACATATACGCTGCGCGGGTTCCCTTGGCGGCCTGCCGGAACAAGTCGAAAACTGCAATGGAACCAATTTTCGGCTGCCGTTACCAAGACGGGGCACATTCTCTTTTACAAGCGCGGTCTTCCGGTTTCAAGGAAACTCACCCCAAGATGACGAGCATCCCGTCCAGCTCCATTTCACCGCTTTCGCGGGGTCTGTCGCTCGACGCCTTCTCACAGGCGTCGCGGGCGGGGCAGGCTGTTTACATCTCTGCCTCCGGCCAGTCGCTGCAAGTGCTGGGCGCGGGCGCCATGCCCGATGGCCGCAGCGTCGCCTGGGTCGCGCCGGACGCGGACACGGTGTCCATGTTCACCCAGGCGCTGGAGCAGACCTACGGCCACGGCATCGCCAGCGCCGTTTCGCGCGAGTTGGGGCTGTACCCCAGCCCCGGCAAGCCGCTGGCTTCGCGCGCCATCGAGCGCGCGCTGGACATGGCGCAAACCTCGGCGCAGGCGCTCGATGGCGTGAATTTCATCACCCGGCTGGACTGCTCGGCAACGGCCGGCGGCCCGGTGTTTGCCAGCGTGTGCAAGGAGCTGGGCATTGCGCCCGGCAGCGTGACGGCGCAAGAGAGCCGGCGCATTGACCAGGCGATGCAACAGAAATTCGATCAGGCCGCGCAATCCGGCCAGACCCCGGTCGCCCCCGAAACCGCCCGCGTCTGGCTGCGGGAGCTGCTGGGCGGGCGTTGACGCATTTTTCCTTGCGCTATCAATAAAGAAGCTGCCAGCGCTTGTACCTGCTGGATTTCAGAATGTTTTATATATAAAAACCTTATTTGACAAGCGCAACCAGCTCCTGTTTCCAGAGCATCCACCAAAAAACCGGTGCCATGGTCGCCGTCCTTGATGGCGAACGCTTGTGCGCCTCGCGGTTTCGATGTTCAATAGGTTTGACCACGGGGTTTACCCTTGGAGTGTTGCCATCTGGATCGTTGTTTCAACGACAGCCGGATGGTGAAATGCTTCTCGCCGCGCCCTGCGTCACACACCGCATTCAGGCGCTGGAATGAAAACCCCCGTCCTTCCTTCGGCAGCCGCGTCGCCCGGCGCGGAAACGGGCGAGCGCCTGCTGCGCGATCTGGTGCGCGAGCACCGCCACAAGCTGCACCGCTTCATCGTCAAGCACATTGGCAACATCAGCGAAGCCGAGGACTTGGCGCAGCAGGCTTTCGTGGAAGCGGCGCGCTCGTATGAAAGCTTTCGCGGCGAGGCGCAGCTTTCGACCTGGCTTTACGGCATCGCGCTGAATCTGGTGCGCAACCACCTGTCGCGCGCGCCGGAGCGCCGCTACGAGTTCACCGGCGACGACAGCCTGACCGATCTGGCCGCCGAAAGCGCCACGCCCGAACAAACCGCCGAGCAGACGCAAACCATCAGCCTGCTGCAAGAAGCGCTGGACGAGTTGCCCGAAAACATGCGCGACATTCTGCTCATGGTGGGGCTGGACGATCTGTCTTACGAAGAAGCCGCCGTCATGCTCACCGTGCCGATCGGCACCGTGCGCAGCCGCCTGTCCCGCGCGCGCGGCGCGCTGCGCGGCAAGCTGGAAGCCAAGGGGCTGCCGCTGAATTTCTGAGAGCCTGTGTTCATGCAGGCCCGGCTGAATGCAGCGGTCCTGGATTATTGATGCTCTATTGATCCCCGCTGGCGGGTTTCGGCGGCGGCGCGGCGGCGTCCGGCTGCGACGGGGCCGTTTCGACGTGAATTACCGGCCCCTGCGGGGCGATACTGTCGGCTGGTTCGACGCGCACGCGCGTTTGCTGGCCTTGCACCAGGTCCAGATACTGTCCGGCGCTCATCGGCTGGCCGTCTTTGCCCCATGTCGCGTCCAGCGCGGGGCCGGCGGACACCGCCGACTGCCCGCGCGGCAAGGCCACCGGCTCGCCGTCGATGGATACCACGCGCGGGCGCAGCAAAATCAGCCGCTGACGCCGCTGCACCGTCTTGTTGCGATTGGAAAAGAGCGTGCCCAGCACGGGGATATCGCCCAGCACGGGCATCTTGTCCACCTGCTCCGTATCGTTGCTGCTGTTGTAGCCGCCCACCAGCAGCGTCTCGTTGTCGCCCACGATGGCCAGGGTGCTGATGGTGCTGCTGCGCACCGTGGGCAGCGAACCAACGGTGCTCTGGTAATCCACGGAGCCGTCCTCGATGTCCACCGTCAGTTCCACCTGGCGGCGCTTGCGGCCATCGTTGATGTAACGCGGCGTCACGCGCAGCGAGGTGCCCACCGTCACCGGCGTCACGGTGGCCACGCGCTCGCCGGTGGTCTGGATGTAGAAGGTGTCCGACAGGTCGATCAGCGCGCCCATGTTGTCCTCGGTCAGGATGGACGGCTGCGACAGGATGTTGGCCTGCCCATTCGTTTGCAGGGCGTGCAACTGCACGGCCAGAACGTTGCTCAGCGACAGGCCCAGCGTGCCCGGCACCACCCCGCTGGCCGAGTTGAGCGGCAGGCCGCCGCTGGGAGCCAGGCCGAAATTGCCGTAGCCCAGCGTCCAGTTGCCCGCCACGCCGCCCCAGCTCACGCCCAGTTCCTTGATGAGGTCGGTGTTGACATCGACGATCATGGCCTCGATCTCGATGAGCGTGGCAGGCACGTCCAGTTGCTCGATGAGCTGGCGGTAAATCGGAATGCGGTCGGGAATGTCCTGCACGATGATGGCGTTCAGGCGCGCGTCGGCCTGCACGGTGGGCTGAATCAGGCGCAGGCCGCCCGCCATGCGCGCGCGCCGCTCCGCCGGTTCGCCCGCGCCCGCGCTGGCCGGAGCGCTTGCGTCGCCGCCGCCGCTCTTGCCCGCGTCGCCAAAGCTCGGCGGGTTTTCGCGCAGCGGCGCGGCAATGGCAGCCAGAGTCTGGTTGTTGTTGCTCGAACCCGATCCGAGAATCAGGTTGCGCAGTTCCGTCGCCAGCCCCGGCGTGACCACGCTTTGCGTGCGGTAGCTGACGGTGCGGTCGTTGACCGAGGCGTGCTTGAGCCGGAACACCGCCACCTGCTGCCCGCCCGCGCCCAGCGGCAGCGCGGTCACGGTGCGCTGCACCAGATCGACGTAGGCGGGCGGGCCGGACACCAGCGCGATGCCCTGGTCGGGCAGCTCGCCCCAGCCAAAGCGCGCATCCAGCACGCCCAGTTGCAGCAGCGCGTCGCGCAGCGCGGTGATGGAACCGCCCATGCTGCTCACGGTGTGCGTGGTCATGCTGCTGGCCGGGCTGACGTACAGGGTGCCCGCGTACACGAACCAGTTGAAACCATACACCCCGCCCAGGCGGTTGATGAACTCGGTGGGCGTGTCGGCGTTGAAGTTGCCGTTGACCACGCCCGAAATCCCCGGCTCCATTTGCAGCGCCAGGCTGAATCCGCCCGCGAAGTGGCGCAGCACGTTTTGCAGGCTTTCGTTCTTGGCGTAATGGCTGTAGGGCGCGGCGGGCCAGTTGGGGGCCGCGCGGACGCCACCGGCCAGCAGCAGCGCGAGCGCACAGGCCGCCAAGGCTTTCAATTTTATTTTCCGGTTCATTTTCTTCATCATTCTGAAATTTCTCATGCCGCCCGCCGCGCCGCGCCCGTCCAGAACGACAGCGCGTTGGCAAACTGCCCCACGGCCTCGTCCATTTCGATTTCGCTGCTGTCCGGGCGCACCATTTGTTGCAGGCACAGCGATTCTCCGGCGGGGTCCACCACGCAGGCCGACGCCTGCTTGCTCAACATGCCCGCGGCCTGCTTGCCGATTTCGGTCAGAAAACGCTCGCGCCCCACGCCTTCGGGCGGCAGGGCGCACAGCCGGGCGATGATCGCCACCCAGCCATTGCGCGAGGGCGCCAGATGAACGCGGTACTTGCCGTCGATGATGAGGGTGACGCGGCCATCGGCGCGCAAGGCTTGCGGGATGCCGTGGCGCGCGGCGTAGCCTGAAATCAGCGGGTAAACGGTTGCGGCGCTCATGTCGGTTGCTCCTGAAAGTCCCCCGAAGCGGCGAGCTTGCGAACCAGCCGCAGCACTTCGGCCACGGGTTCGATCAGCTCGCTGGGGATGTATTGGTCGGGTTGGGCGTCGGCCATCAGGGCGTGCGCCAGGTCGATGTTCCGCATCACGGGCACGCCCGCCTCGCGGGCGGCCTGCATCATCTGCTCGGCAAGCGGCCCCTCGCCCTTGGCGAGCACCACGGGCAGCGGCGTTTCGTCCGGCTCGTAGTAAAGGGCGACGGCCAGATGCGTCGGGTTGGTAATCAGCACCGTGGCCTTGCGCGCGTGGCCCACCGCGCTTTGCATCGCCATTTCCTGCTGCAAGTGCTTGCGCTTGCTCTTGATGTGCGGGTCGCCTTCCATCTCCTTGTATTCCTGCTTGACTTCTTCCTTGCTCATCATGAGCTGCTTGCGGTACTGCATCCGCTGCCACGCAAAATCGGCCAGCGCGATCACCACATACGCCACCGCCATGTTGACGATCAGCGCGCGCAGCATCGCGCTCACGCCCGTTTGCATGCCGGACAGGCCGGTGTGCGGCACCGACATGAGTTGCGGCAGCGCGTCGCGCACGACGCTGGCCACCAGCGTCGCCAGCACGGCGATCTTGGCCGCCGATTTCAGAAACTCGACCAGGTTCTTCTTGGAGAACATGTTCTTCAGGTTGTCGATCGCGTTGAGTTTTTTCGCCGAGGGCTTGAGCTTCTCGAACGCGAAAACGACGCCCACCTGAAGAAACTCGCCGAACATGCCCACGCCCAGCACGATCAGCAAAAACGGCAGCATCAGCGTCACGGCTTCGTCGAGCGCCGCGCTCATGGCCGTTTTCAGCGCGATCGGAAACGGCAGCCCCGTCAGGCCGGCGGGGATCAGCATCAGCCGCCCCAGCGATTCGATGATGTGCCCGCCGTTGCCCAGCATGTAGCCGAACAGCGCCAGAATCAGCAGCGTCTGCGTGAAATCCTTGCTGTGCGCCACGTCGCCTTTTTGCCGGGCGTCGCGCAGCTTTTTTTGTGAGGGCGGTTCGGTCTTTTCCCCGCTCATGGCGATCTCCACTGGTTGTCGAGGAAAGGCAGAATGCCGTTGAGGGCGCGCACCGCCTCGTCCGCGTTGTCGAACAGCGTGCTCATGTACAGCACCAGCACCAGCAGCGCCAGCGCGCTCTTGATCGGCATCGCCAGAAAAAACACCTGCAACTGCGGCACGAAACGGCTGACCAGCGCCAGCCCCAGCTCGGCCAGAAACATCGCCACCAGCGCGGGCGCGACGAACAGCAGCACCAACCGCGCAAAACGGCTCAACTGATCGAGCATCAGCGGAACGCTTTCAGGGCGCAGCATGGGCGTCCAGTCGAACGGCGGCCACAGCCGGAAGCTGTCGTACAGCATGGTCAGCATGAGCATGAAGCCCCCGCCCACCAGAAAAAACACCATGAACGCCTGATTGAACAAAATGCCCAGCGGCGACGAATCGTTGCCCGTGGCCGGGTTGATGACCGCCCCCAGGCTCGCGCCGCGCTGGTTGTCCACCACGAAGCCCACCGCCTCGAAAAGCCAGAACGGAATCGCCGCCAGAAAACCCATCACCAGCCCGACGAACACTTCCTTGACGATGAGCAGCAGCACATCCACCGTGCCCAGATCGAGCGCCGCGTAGCGCGGCGAGAGCATCGGCACCAGCACCAGCCCCAGCGCCGCGCCCACGCCGTAGCGCAGCAGGGACGGCATCAACTGGCGCTGAAACAGCGGCAGCATTCCAAACAGCGCCAGAATGCGCGGCTGCGTCAGCGCCAGTGTTCCGAGAAACACATTCGCCTGCGCGTAGTCGTGGCCGCTGATGAACATGTGCCCCGTGCCTTCAAGCCGCCACCGCGTAACGGAGCGGTGCCATATAAAAATAGAAGCTGCCCTCGCTTGACTGGTAAGGATTTGCGATATAAAACATGCTGAAACTCAATAGGAGCAAGCGCAACCAGCTCCTGTTTTTGCAGCTAGTGGATTTTGTAAAACACGTCGAACACCGAGATGGTGTAGTTGTAAATCTCGCCGCCCATCCACGACGCCAGCAGCGCCAGCGTGGCGAACACGGCGATCAGCTTGACGGCGAACGACAGCGTTTGCTCCTGCACCTGCGTGAGCGCCTGAAACAGCGAAAACAGCGTGCCCACGATGGCGGCCACCGCAATCGGCGGCAGCGACAGCCACAGCGTCAGGTACAGCGCCTGGCTCATGTAGGAAACGAGGTCGGAGGGTTGCATATCAACTGTAGGAAAGCACCAGCCCTTGAATCAGCCGCGTCCAGCCGTCCACCATGACGAACAGAAAGAGCTTGAGCGGCATCGAAATCGTCACCGGCGAGACCATCATCATCCCCATCGACAGCAGGATGTTGGAGACGATCAGGTCGATGACGACAAACGGCAGATAAAGCAGAAAACCAATCTCGAACGCCGCCCGCAACTCCGACACCACGAACGCGGGCACCAGCACCAGCAGGTCGTCCTCCTTCAAGTCGCGCGCCTGTTCCTCGCCCCAAAGCTGGCGGGCCGAGCGCATGAAAAAGTCGCGCTGCTCGACGCGGCTGTTTTTCAGCATGAAGGCGCGCACCGGCTTCGCGCCGCGCGACACCGCGTCCAGCAGCGCGCCCATCTGGTCCGGCGGCTTGCCGCCCGGCGCGGTCTGCGCCGTGGCCTCGCGCGCCGCTTGCAGCTCGTGGCCCATCTGCACCGCCACCGGCCCCATCACGTAGGCCGAAAGAATCAGCGCCAGACCGTACAGCGCCATGTTCGGCGGCACCTGCTGCACGCCCATCGCGTTGCGCACCAGTGCCAGCACCACGGTGATCTTCAGAAACGACGTCATCATCACCGCCGCCAGCGGCACCAGCGCCAGCAGCGCCAGCGCGACGGCCAGGCTGACCGGGTCGAAACTCGCCGGATTCATCGCCCCTGCCCCCGCCCCAGCGCGCCAATCGTCACGCCCACGCGCCCGTCGATTTCCACCAGCGCGCCCGTGCCAATCAGCGCCCCGTTGGCGCGGATCATCACCGGCCCATCGGCCAGCGGGCGCTGCAAGTCGAAGGTTTCGCCCGGTTGCAGGCGGCGCAGCTCGGCCAGCGTCAGGGCGCGCTCGCCCAGATCGAAAGTCAGCCGCACCGGAACGGCATCGAGGTCCAGCGGCTCGCCCGCCGCGTTGGGCGCGGCCTCGACAGGGTTTGCAGTCTCGGTCATGAGAGGACTCCATCCTTGAGTCACGATGAAAGAATTTCCTTCGGCGCGCACGCGCAGGCCCTGCCGCCGCGGGATTCCCAGCCACAGCTCGCCTTGCGCGTTCACCAGATATTCGTCCAGCAGCACCACGTCGCCACTTCCAAGAGAGCGCAGTTCGCTCGCGGGCAGCCAAGCCGCGCCCAGTTCAGCGCGCAGCAGCACGGGCAGGGCATCGGCGTCGATGGCGTCGCTGGCCGCGGGTTCCACCCGGCCCAACAACCCCGCCAGCAGCATCAGGCCCAGATCGTCGGCTTCCAGCACGGCGTAGGCCACATCGCCCGTGGCATCGGCGCGGGCGCTCACGGTCCAGACATGCGCCAGCGGCGCTGGCCCCACCGCGCCCGTGTCCACCACGCGCAGCGGCCCGCCGGGCGACGCGCCCGACAGCGCGGCGGCCACCTCGCCCAGCAAGGCTTCCAACGCGGCGGCCAGCAAAGGTTCGGGCACGGGGCCAACCGCCAGATCGGGAGCGCGGGCGTTCAGCCAGGCCGTAGCCGCGCCGCGCGGCAAATGCAGGCGCAGCGCGGCGCCCGCCCATTCCAGATCGGCCCGCCAGTTGGCGGCGGCGCGCAGCGCGTCGGGCGCACCGGGCGTCAGGCCCACGCGCCAGGCGCTGGCCTGCGGCGCTCCTTCAGCGGGCGGCAGCGTCACCGCCACGCTCGCGCCGTGGCGGGCAATCAGCGACAGCGCCTGCGCCTGATTCACGGTCAAGCGCGGCAGAGTGAGCGGCATGGAATCCATCGTCGTTTTCGTGTCTTTGTCAGGGCGCGGCGGCGGCCTCGAACAAACAGGGGTCTTCGGGGTCGTCCGTCGTCACGCGCACCAGCGCGAGGCGTTTGAGCGATTGCGCCAGCTCCCGCGCCAGCGCGTTCGCGCAGGCGCACAGCTTTTCGCGCGAAGGCTCGCTGGCGCAGGTAAAAGCGGCCACCACGCGGCCTTCGTCCTCGTAAACCGAAACCGTCACGCCGGGCAGCACCTCGTCCTTCAGGTCGATGCGCACCTCGCGGCGGCCCTGATGGCCGCCGCTCACCAGCAAGCGCCCGGCGGCGGCGCAAAGGTCTTGGGTCAAGCCTTCGGGCGCGGCGGTTTGCGCGGCAACCGCGCTGCTCAATGGAGCGCCAAAAAGGCCCAAGGGGCGCGGCGCATCGGCGGCTTTTCGCTGCTGCCGCGCTTGCGCCTCGTCCTCGCCCTCTTGCGCCAGCGCATGCTGGAAGGCGTGCATATCCGCGTCCGACGCATCGCGCCGCACGCCGCCCGCGCCAGCGCCGGGGAAACCGGGCATCCCTCGCGGAATCGACAGTTCCAGATCAACGCGGCGTTCCATGCTCATGACGCTTCGGCCTCCTCTCGCACATTCCAGTCCACGCGGTCGCGGGCGGCGGAGGCGGCCTCTTCCATTTCGAGGTCTTCCTTGTGCTCCACTTCCTTGAGAACGTCCTCCAGGTCTATCCGCACCAGTTCCAGAAATTTTTCGACCATGCGGGTGGCTTCGCGGTAACTCTGGCGGCGCTGCTTCAGCGCCTCGGCTTCGCGCCGGGCTTGGGCGGCGGCTTCGTCGGCCTGGGTTTCGCGCGTGCGTTCGCCCGTCCGCATGTCGCTCACGTCCCGCATCACGTCCTCGATCTCGCGCACGCGAACGATGCGGCGGCACAGGTCGCCGTACAAATCCAGCTCGCGCTGACGCGCCCAGGCGCAAAAGCGTTCGAGTTCTTCGCGGGCTTGTTCGCGCGCTCGCTCGGCCTCGGCGAGCAACTGGCGCTGTTTGGCGACGGCTTGCTCCGCCTGCCCTTCGCGGAAGCGCTTGATGGTGAGGAGTTCGTCATAGACGTTCATTTCGTCCCCACGATGGCGGCCATTTTTTCGACCGCCTCGGCGAGCGTGGATCGCTCGTCAGTGCGCTGCTTCAAAAAGGCGGTGATGGCGGCGATTTTGTCGATGGCCTCGTCGGTCAGCGCGTCGCCGCCGCGCTTGTATTCGCCGATCTTGACGAGCAGTTCCACTTCCTGATACTTGGCCATCAACTCGCGGATGCGCCCGGCCAGCTTCTTGTGCTCCGGCGTGACGACGGCGTTCATCACCCGGCTGGTGGAACCCAGCACGTCGATGGCCGGGTAGTGGTTGGCCGACGCGAGCTTGCGCGAGAGGATGATGTGGCCGTCCAGAATGGAGCGCGTTTCGTCGGCGATCGGCTCGGTCATGTCGTCGCCTTCGACCAGCACCGTGTAGAGCGCGGTGATGGACCCGGTCTGGTTCATGCCCACGCGCTCCATCAGCCGGGGCAGCGTGGCGAACACCGAGGGCGGAAAGCCGCGCCGCGTGGGCGGCTCGCCCGCCGCGAGGCCGATTTCGCGCTGCGCGCGGGCAAAGCGGGTGACCGAATCCATCAGGAACAGCACGCGCTGGCCCTGATCGCGGAAATACTCGGCAATCGCCGTGGCCACATACGCGGCCTTGGCGCGCTCCATCGACGATTTGTCGCTGGTAGCGCAAACAATCACGCTTTTGCGGCGGCCTTCCGGCCCCAGCTCGCGCTCCAGAAACTCGCGCACTTCGCGCCCGCGTTCGCCGATGAGCGCGACCACGGTCACATCGACCGCCGCGCCCTTGACGAGCATCGCCATCAGCGTCGATTTGCCGCCGCCCGCCGCCGCGAAAATGCCCATGCGCTGGCCTTCGCCGCAGGTGAGCAGGCCGTCCATGGCGCGCAGGCCCAATTCCAGCGGCTGGGTGATGATGCGGCGCGTGAGCGGGTCGGGCGCGTCGGCAAACACGGGGTAGAACTTGCTGGCTTCGAGCGGCCCCATTTCAGCCTGATCAAGCGGGCGGCCCAGCCCGTCGAGCACGCGGCCCAGCAGCCCCGCGCCCACGGGCACCATGTGGGCGCGGCCCGTGGGAATGACTTCGGTGGCGGACGAAATGCCGTACATGTCCCCAATGGGCGTGAGCAGCGCCGCGTCGCGCACGAAGCCGACGACTTCGCCCTTCATCTCGAAGTCCTCGCCCTGATTGCGCAGGATGCACACCTCGCCCACTTTCACCGTGGGCACGACGGCCTTGATGATGGTGCCGATCACCTGCGTCACCCGGCCCTTGATGCGCAGGGTGGGCGTGTCCTGAAGGGCCATGCCCATCATTTCGGTGATGTAGTTGAACTGGCGCATGGGGCTTCGCTTCAGTTGGCGCCGGGGCGGGTTGAGCGTTCCGCGTCGAGCGTGTGGCGGCCCGCGCTCAACGCTCCACGCTCAACCGTCATGGAGGTTGCGGGAGAGGGGCTGGGGGAGAGGGTGCGTCCGGGCATGAATGAAAACCGCTCTAAACCCTGCTGCCCAGCGTGCGCTGGAACGCGCCGCGCACGGCTTCCAACTGGCCTTCGAGGCTGGCTTCGACCATGCCGATCTCGCTTTCCAGAATGCACGCGCCGCGCGACAGGCGCAAGTCGGGCACCAGATCGAGATAACCCACGCCCGGATACGCGGCCAGGATTTCGTTGATGCGCTCGCGCACCGGCTCCACCTCGTCGGGGTGCAGGCGCAACGTCATCTGCTTCTGGTTGCGCACCACGGCGAGCGCGTTGCGCACCACGACGACCACCTTCTCGCGGTCGTCGAAGCCATCGACCACCTTGCGCACGGCCTGCATCACCAGATCGACCATTTCGTTTTCGACGCCCGCGAAATAGTCCACGGTGCGGCTCACGGTTTCGATCATTTTTTCGGCCTGATCGAGCAGCGCCTGCTCCTTGCCGTCGGCATAGCCGCGCTGGCGCTCGGCGTCGAAAGCGGCCTTGGCCCCGGCGATGATGGCATCGGCCTGCGCATGGGCGTCGTCCAGCAGCGCCTGCGCCCGCACCAGCGCGGCGTGGTCGGCGGCGCGCACCACCTTGGCGGCGGGGTCGATGCGGGCGGCCAGCTTGCGCGGCGTCAGGCGGTCGCGGGGAACGAGGAAAGCCATGCGGGTTCACCGATCTTCAAAACGCCCAGCGCCAGCGACAGCGCCAGCCGCGCGGGCATGGGCGCGTCGCCCGCCGGGTCCGCCAGAGGCAGTTTCAGTTCAGCGCGCAGGCCCAGTTCGGGGCCGCCGCCGCGCAGCGCGGCCAGCGCGGTGGCGCGGCCCAGGCGATCGACCTCGGCGGCCAGGCCGGGCGCGCTCAAGGCGTCGCCGCCTTCCAGCCCCGGATGCAGCGCCTGCGCCGAGTGGCGGGCGAAATCCAGCGCCTCGGCGCCCAGCGCGGCCAGCAATTGCCGCACTTCGCCGCCCGCAATGGCGCGGCGCAGGCGCTGCCCGCACAGGGCCGCGCCCATCAAACGCGCCACGCGCGCCAGGCGATCAGGCGGCAGCAAGGCCAGCGCCAGCTCAGGGCGGGCCGCGTCGCGCACCGGGCGGTCGAGCAGCCCCAGGCGGCGCAGGATGTCGCGCGACCAGTGGCGGTGCCACACAGGTTCCAGCGCGGCGGGCACGCTCGCGGCGGGCGCGGCGAATTGGGCGCGGCGGCTGGGGTGCAGCGTGCGGCTAGGCAGCAAGTTGAACTCGATCAGCCGTCCGGCGAAAAGCGCGGCGCTCATGGCGAGGCGGCTTTCCCTGCGTCGGCGGCCAGCGCAGGTTCGCGGCGCTCGCCGTTTTTGGCGGAAGCAAAAGGCAGGCCGTTGCGCCAGAGCATCCAGCCCAGCGCGGCGGCCAGCGCCAGCGCCAGCACGATCAGCGCCGTGAGCAGCGCGATCAGCCCCGTGGCCGAGCCGCCATCGACCTGAAAACCGAGCACCGACGTGAGCAGCGGCGGGGGCGGCGCGCTCTCGGCATCGCCCGGCTGGGCGGGCACGAGGGTGATGGAAACGCGGTCTTCGCTCAAGCCCGAAATCGCGTGCGTGACCAGCTTGCGAATTTGCGGCTGCAAGGCGTCGAGCGTGTAGCCCGCCTTGTACTTGATGAACACCGCCGCCGTCGAGGGCGTGGCCGCCTCGCCCACGCCGCCGCGCTCGGGCAGCACCACGTGGACGCGGGCCGTCAGCACGCCGTCGATTTGCGACAGGGTGTTGCCCAGCTCCTGCGACAGCGCGTAGAGGTAGCGCGCGCGCTCTTCCAGCGGGGAGGAGACCAGCCCCTCCTTGCGGAAAATCTGCCCCATGCCGTCGAAGCGCTCGCGCGGCAGCCCCTGGGCGCGCAGCACATTCAGCGCGCGGGCCACCTGATCGCCCTCCACCGATACGGCCACGCCCTCCTTGCCCGCCACCTTGTCGGCGGCAATGCCCGCGTCGAGCAGCGCCGAAATCAGTTCGTTGGCCTCGGTTTCATTGGTGGCCGCGTACAGCGTGACCCGCGAGCCGCAAGCCGCCAGCGCCGCCAGAACCAGCGCCGCCAGCGTCAGGCGCAGAACGCGCCACAAGGAAGCATCACGCATGAAGGTATCCACCCATCAAGACATCGTGACCAGCGTGTTGACGTTCTGCGTCGCCCGCGATACCGCCTTGCCGATCAATTCGTATTGCACCGACACTTGCAGCAACTGCCCCTGCAAGCGCAACATCTGGCTGACGGAAGGCCCGTTCGCGCCCGCTTGTCCTATCTGATCCAGCGACCCGGCAACGCCTCGCCACTTTTGCGAAAAGTCCGCCGCCGTGGAGCGCAGCCCCGACAGAATCTGCCCGCCCAGCGTGGCGGGCGGCGCGGGAACGAAGGCCGATTGCAACGCCGCCTGCACGCCCGTCAACGCGGGGGCGCTGGCGGCGGGAGCGCCCGCCACGGCGGGCGCGCTTGCCACGGGCGCGCTCATCAGCGCGGCAAAGCGCTCGGTGGCCAACGGGTTGGGCGCCAGAGGCGCCGCGGGCGCGGGGATGGCGGGGGCCAAAACGGCTGCGGAAAGAGCGGCTACGGTCATGACGGACTAAGCTCCATTATCAAGTTGACCCATTATTGACCCGGCGTCCAGGCCCAGCAACTGCCGGGCCAGCCGCGCTCCGGCGCCGGGCAAACCGGCGGTTTCCGTGAGCAGCCGGCGGCTGGCTTCGCCGCGCCCGGCCAGTTGCAGCGCCAGACCGCGCCAGGCTTGCGCGAGGGTGCGTTCCCCGGCATCGTCCAGCGCGGCATCGCTCTCCAGCAGGCGGGCCGCTTCGATGGCGCGGCCCGCGTTCATCCGCGCCACGGCCAGCCCCACCAGCGGATAGGCTCTGCCGGGGCGCAACTGGCGCAGCGCGCCAAAAATGGCATCGGCGCGCTTCACGTCGCCCGCACCCGCGGCGAGCATCCCCACCTCGGTGAGCAGGCGCGCGTCTTGCGCATCAAGCACGAAAGCCGTCCCATCGGGGACGGCTGGACTGGCGGGCATGAAGGCCATACGGTTCAAATTCCCGGCAACCATAAAAACAGGAGCTGGTTGCGCTTTCCCCTATTGGTTTTCAGCATGTTTTGTATCTCAAATCGTTTACAGGAAAGCGCGGGCAGCTCATGTTTTTATAGTTCGCGGTTACGCGGCGGCGTGCTGGCTGAGCCGCGCCATCAACAAATGGGCGCGGGCCTTGCAGCCGTCGAACGCGCCGCGCGCCTCGGCAATGCAGCGCAGCGCGCGGCCCAGTTCGGCCCGCGCTTCATCAAGGCGGCCCAGCGCCAGAAAACACTCGGCCACCTGCAAGGCAGGCTCCGGTCCGCCGGGAAACAGCGTCATCAGCATCGAATATGTGTTGATCGCGTCCGCGTAACGCCCGCACGCTTGCAGGCACAGCGCCAGGCCAGCGATGTAGTGCTTGCGCGTGGGGCCGTAAATCGACAACAGGCCAAACACCGGCAGCGCCTGCGCGTACTGCCCCTGCATGACCCGCGCGTAGGCCAGCGCGTAAATCGCTTCCAGTTGCCCGCTGGTCAGGCGCGCGCTGCCCGGCAGCGCCGCCAGTTCGTCGAAGATCTGCTGCCCGAATTTGTCGCGTTGCGCTGCCTTTGCCGTTTGTGCCATGTGTTTTCTCCTTGTTGCCTCAGATCATCGCCTTCGCGCCGATGTTCTGGGTGATCTGCTTCATGCTGTCCGCCGCGCCCGTGATCATCTGACTGACGATCTGCGTGCTTTGCTCGATTTCCTCGATGATCTTCTTCATGTCGTCCTCGCCGTCCTGCATCTGTTTTTGCAGCTTGACCATCAGCGCCTGAAGCGCGCTCTTGTCGGCCAGCACGTTCTGGGCCTGCGCCTGATACACGCCCGTGGCGATGCCGGCGCCGCCCTGCGCGATTTGCGTGGCGGCGGAGGCGGCGGAAGCCACGGCCTGCGTCACCCGGCCCGCGGTCGCAATGATCTTGGCTGTGGACTGGCTCAGTTGCGACACCGTGGCGCCCGCCGACGAGCCGCCCGACATCACCGCCATCGCAATGCCCACCCCGATGGCCGCCAGCGCGGTGAACGCCATCGCCACATAACCCGCCGTCTGTTGATCGACGCCGGACAGTTGCAGCAGGCCGCTCACCGCGTCGCCCAGCAGCGAAGGCTCGATCGCCAGCATCACCGGGCACACCAGCGCCAGCGCGCCGCCCAACATGCCGCAGATGTCGTCGGCCTTTTCCTTGGGCACGCCGCACACGTCGGTCAGGAACTTGCCCACCGTCGCCTTGACCAGATTGCCGATGGTGAGCGCCGGCCCGCCCGCTTCCTGCGAGATCGAGCTGGCCAGCGTCATCGTCGCCGCGATGCCGCCCACGATCGCCAGCGCCAGCAGGGGCGCCGCCGCGCCGCCGGTGGCCGCCGTCGCCACGCCCGCCACGGCAATCGCCACCACCGACGCGATGACGGCGGCGATCTTGCCGATCCAGCCAAAAATCTTGCCCAGCAGTCCCGACTTGTGCGCCTTGGCGCATTTGTCGCTCCACTCCTTGATTTTCGCGAGCTGGTCGGTGGTGTTTTTCTCGGCGCTGGTCTTGGCCGCTTCCACGCCCGTCTGCGCCGTCTGCAACTGCTGGTCGAGCGACTTGGAGCGCAGCATCCGCAGCAGGGCCACCATGTCGCTGGCGTTGAACGACTGGGGCGGGGAAAGACCCGGCGCGCCGTTGCCGTCGGTCAGCGGCGGCGTATCGCCGTCCACGCCCGTGTCCGGGTCTCCGTCCTGAATCGCGCCCAGCAATGCGCCGAGCTGCGTTTGGGTCAGGGCGGTCAGGCCGGTCAAGCCCGTCTGGCCGGTCGTGTCCGGCGGGTCTTGCGCGGGGTCGTCCAGCGCCGTCAGGCCCGGTTGCGGCGTGCCTGTCAAGGGATTGATGGCCATGATGAAAATCTCCTGCCTTGTTTCGTCAGATATTGCGCGCAATGCCGCTCGCGGTCTGCGCGCGCGCCTGCTCGATGGCGCTGAGTTTGTCGCGCACGTCGCGGATCGCGTCCTGCATCTGCTGCATCAGGTCATTGGCATGCTGCACGCCCTGCTCATGCACCTTGGCATCGGTTTCCAGGTCTTTTTCCCTGGCGTCGTGCTGGGCGGCGGCGTTTTCCAGCGTGGCGCTGACCGTGCCTCCCAACCCGGACGCGAAGCCGCCTACGCCCTGCGCCAGGCCCGTCCATTTCTGGCCCTGGACTTCCAGCGCCTTGGCCCGCAGCGTGGCTTTCATCATGGAAGCCTGGCGTTCGGCAATGGTTTTTTCCGCAGCCGTGGCGGTTTCCTCGGTCTTTTCCGCCGCTGCACTGGCAGCGCTCCCGCTGGCGGTGGGTTGGGAGGCCGTGCTTGCCGGTTCCCCGCCCGCCCCCGCAGGGGGCTGGCTGACGGATGCCTGCTGCTCTTTCTCGAACACCTTCGTCGCGGTTTTCTCGACCTCTGTCGTCGCTGCACTGGCAGCGCCCTCGCCGGTGGGGGGTGTGGCGAGCTGTTGCTCCGTTGTCTGAAGCGCCGCCGCCGCGGTTTCCACGGTCTTTGCCGTTGGACTGTCAGCGCTCTCGCTGATGGGGGAGGCGCCCGTCTCCTCCGTTTTCCCGAGCGCCGCCATGGATTCCTCGATGTCTGCCCCGATACTGGCGGCGTTCTTGCTCTCGTTGATGCTCTGCATGCCCTTCATTGCGCCCGCAACGCTCATGCCCATCGACACCGCGCCGCCCGCGATCTGGAACGCCCCCTGAACGATGGCCGCCGCCATCCGGTCGCTGGCGGCCTTGCGCACTTCGTCGGCGGCGCTCGTCAGGCTGCTCACCTGCGCTTGCAGCTCGGAATCGCGCACCGTCCGCGCCTGGCTGCGCATCTCCTGCGCGCAGCGCTGGAACACGGCCATGACCGAATAAATATCCACGCCCAGCGTCGGCAAGTCCAGGCGGCCCAGCCCGTTGTTGGCGCCCATCACGTGCGAGTCGCCGTTGGAGGCGGGCGGGGGCAGCAGCTTTTCAAGCACCGGCTCCAGCTTCGCCACGTTCTGGTCGGTGGGGTCCAGCCCCACCAGTTGCAGATACTGCGCCACCGTGATGCCGGTGGTCTTGGCCGCGTTCTGAATCGCGGGGTCGTTGAGCAGCGCCTCGTTGGCAATGTCGCTCGCGTCGGGCAGATAGCCAGGCGGCAAGGTGGTGTTCAGGGTAATCGTCATGATGTGATCTCTGTCATGGGTGTGCCGCCGATGCCGTGTCTGTAACCGTTTCGGGGCGGCGGTTCCACGGCGCGCGGGTTTTATTTTTTGCCTTCGCGCATCTTGTCCTTCAGCGCCGCAAGCAGCGCCTGCGCCCGCGCCTTCACCGCGTCGTGCTGGCCGTCCGCGCACAGCTCGCGGGCCATTTCCAGCGACGCCACCGCGTCCTGCACGCGGCCCAGCGCCAGCAGGCACTCGGCGCTGTGATACGCGGGGGCCGGGTCGTCCAGCCGCATCACGGTGACGATGGCGTACTGGTTGAGCGCGTCTTCGTACCGTTTGGTCATTTGCATGGCCGAGGCCAGCGCCATCTGGTAGCGCGACTCCATGTGGTCGTAGGCCACCAGTTGCGCGAATATCCTGAAAGCGTCCTCGTACTTGCGCTGCGCGTACAGCGAATGGCCCCAGGCGTACATTGCCTCGCATTCGTCGCGGGTAATGCCCTTGGCCTGCGCCAGCGTGCCGCCCGCGCGCCACAGGCCGATCAGGTTGTCGGCAAAGGCGGCGGCCTGCTCGTCGGTCATCGGCATCGGCTCGCGGATTTCTTCGGCGGTGCTCATGGCGTTTTTCCTTAAATCATGTTGCGCGGCTTGCGCGGGCCGCCCGGCTTGTGATCGGGCGGCGCCGCAAAACGAAGGCGGGCGGCTTCCTCGGCCACCTCGCGCTCCACGTTCTGCATGTCTTGTTCAAACATCGCCCGCGCCTCGGCCTCGGCCTTGGCGCGCTGCTCCTGGCTCAGGGGCGGACCGGATGGTTTCAGCGCCGGAGCGGACGCGGCCAGCCTGGTCTTGACCTGCTGCACGAGCGCCTGCGCCTCGCGCACGACTTGTTCGGGGGTTTTGCCGGACATGGCGATGGTTCCTTACATGTGCTGAATGATGCCGGTGCTGGCGTCGTGAAAGCTCTTTTGCGTGGTGGTCAGCAAATC
>Ga0123354_10002954_pt1 | contig 23087 bp, 28 predicted proteins | sample TergutLab28metaG_2_FD_97872 | JGI IMG/M metagenome (GOLD analysis project Ga0123354, IMG submission 97872) | Labiotermes labralis P4 segment gut microbial communities from Petit-Saut dam, French Guiana - Lab288 P4 | ecosystem: Host-associated > Arthropoda: Insects > Digestive system > Gut ... | reverse complement strand
TGTACCTCCAATCCAAATCTTGATATATCTATTATACAAGATTTAAAGTAGAGAACAAAGTTTTTTTGGTTGGGACATTTTCATTCTCGATTACTTAAGACTTTATCATAATTGATTCAGACGTCATTGTCCTTTATAAAAATAAATGTTGACAAATGTAGAAAATTGTATTATTCTGTAACTATAACTTTTAAGGGGGTTTTTTATGGAAGAAGTAAAAGAAGTTGAAAAAAATGAAAAGGTTGAAAAAGCTAAGAATGAAGTAAGAAAATCAAAGAAAATGAGAAATATAATTATTGCGATTGTTTGTGTAATTGTTGTCCTTGTAATAGTTGTAAGCATAGTTGCTTCAAATAAATCTAAATACACTGATTTAGATGCAGAAGGAATAATAAAGGAAATGCAAGTACCTGAAGGATACATGGGATATCAAGTATCTACGTTAGTTAGTACCATTATCCCAAACACTTCAAGAATAGACATTCAAGACTCTAGAATAGCAGAAGAAAAAGATAATCAATTTAATGCTGGTATGATACTTGTGTTTGACAATGAATCTGAAGCTCAATTATATAAAGATTATTTAGATAATTTACAAACAGCATATAGTAAAAACTTCACAGAAGAACAATATGGTGCTTTGATAAGCCTTATATATAGCAATGATTATAGTATTATTAATAAAAACAGTGTGTTAATATTAAATTCTGAATTTTCAGAAGCACAAGTAAAGGAATATGAGGACTCTTTTAATACTATTGTAAACGAATGTAATTACGAACAAAAAAATCAATTAAGTTCTTCTGATATGGATGATTTAACACAAAAAAGCAACACTAACATTGATGGTGAAATAGATACTATGAATCAAAGAGTAGCTGCATACATTAAAAGTGTTTCAGACTCTATCGATTCCTCAATTAGTACTGCAAAAAAGAATTTTTCTACAGAAGATTTAGCAGAAGCACAAGATTCAATTGATACTTTCTGCGTTGGTACAATTTTTAATGACAAACTTGACTCATGGCAAAGTCAAATAACAGAAGTCAAAGGTTTAATTGCTAAAAAACAAGCAGATGATGCAGCCAAAGCAAAACAAGCAGATATAAAGGCAAGAACTAAAACTCTAGGTACTGGTACATATACTGTTCCAAAAGATATACAACCAGGAGATTATGATTGTAGTGCAGTTAGCGGAAACGGTAATTTTGTAGTAACAAGCTCAGGAACATATTATGATACACTTAAAGTAAATGAAGTTTTTGGTGTTAGTAGTTTAAGTTTTTATACTAAAAAGTTTAATAATTTAACACTTGAAAATGGTGATCAAGTTAAAATATCTGGCGGATTATCTGTAAAGTTTCAAGCAAAATAAAAATATATTAAAATATTAAAAAGGGATGTTCCAATCTTTTGAACATCCTTTTAAAGTTTTGAAATTTATCTAGTAATTTCGTCTGACCTTACTTTTTCTGCTAGCTGCAATCCATTAATTACTGATGCCTGTCCCATTATTTTAATTCTCCTTTTTCTAATTTTTTTGATTGATATTATATTTGTCGTCATTTTCTATGATAAAATATTTTATTTATGATATACTATGACTTTTTGTGATTTCTTTACTTAAAAATAATTCTATTTTATCTCATAATATTTCACATCAAGAGTAGGAACGGTATCTTTCGTTTTAGTTATTGCTCTTGTTATCTCAGTGGTTCCTGTATATGTTCCATAAAAGATTACTATATCATTTTTGAGAATCTTCGGAGTGTTTTTTTCAACATCAATAGCAATGTACCATTCTTTTTGTAACCATGTACTACCTTTTATATCATAATCTTCATATAAACGAACTCCTTTTGTAAACCAACCTCCAGACATTACCTGTGCTATTTCGCCAACTACTTTTATTGGTTGGTTTTTATATTGCTCTGGATTACGAACTAGCTCTTTCCAGTCTACGGTTTTACTTGAAGCTATGAAGTTTGTACGTTCTTGTTTTTCTTGTTCACTACGATTTTTATTGGCTTCTTCCTCTTGTTTAGCCAATTCTTGTTCCCTAGCAATTTTATCAGCTTCTTTCTGTTTTATCTCAGTTTCAATTTCAGTTGAGTACCTATCTTTTATTTCAGCAAGTTTACTTTTTACAGGAGTATAATTATCTGGTATTGTATTATATGGTATTTTTTCTAGACCTTTTCCCAAAATATCAACAGCGTTTGAATATTCCTTCAATGCAATATAATAATCCGCATATAATAAATATGGTTTAGATTGCGTTAAATTAACACTTAATTCGTCATCTAGCATAGTTTTTGCGGTTGCATAATCTCCAGTTTTTATTGCTTCTTCAATTTTACTCATTCTTTGATCAGCTGTAATAATTGATATTGGGACACCTATAATACCTATAATCAGCATCACAATAATAATTGATAATATTTTATGGATTTTAATCCATTCTTTTATTTTTTCCATTTACTTTTCCACCTCTTATTAAGTTTATTAAGGTTTTGTTCCTGTTTCAATAATTTGCTTAATTTTTTGATATTGTTCTTCAATGTTTTCTATACTATCAAACTAAGAATAAAAACGCATACCCCTTTATACTTTTAAGGATATTGAAAAGTAATTATTATAATAATTTAGTTCTTTTTTTGATAATTTTTTAATTCATCAGATAGTGCATTTAGTAATGTATCTATATTTTTACGATTTTTTCCCATATCCATCATACCACCAAGCATTACGCCTGTTTTTGGAGTTGATAAGACTGACACAGCTGTTCCTTTGTCATTTTCTTGTAATTGAATTGTGATTTTTTCTCCCCAAGAAAATACACTAACTCCTGCTTTTGCATAAATAATTTTCATTATATCATCAACCCTATCAACTTTAAATTGTTTTATATTTGCTAATGCCTTTTTAAGAGCATCAAAGGTGTCGTCTATTGAATATGGAACAGATACATCTTGATTATGATCAACTAAACTCATTTTTTATCCCCCTCTATTTAATATTTTTATATACAATATCTATATTTATATTATACAATTTAATTATAAAAAGTCAAGTAAAAATATAATTTATCTTTTTTCTTAAAGCCAGTTTTTCATTATTGTATGTATTACTTATTGCTATTTCGTTTATTGCAATTAATCTACTCATTATTCTTGACTTTTATGCATTGCAATTGTATACTAATACTATAAAAATATAAAAAGTAGAGGTAATTTCCTTGGAGAAAAGAAAAATATATATTATTGCAAGTATTTTTATAGTGGTGATAATACTAATAATAATGATAATTTCAATAACAAACGATATAAATAAAGATGTAACAAATAAACAAAGCAATGAAGCGAAAACAACAACTTCTGTACCAAAAAAAGACTTCAAGATAATAGCCAGCACAGAAAATAAAGACTTAGAGCCAATTCTAATGGATTATGCAAAGAAAAATAATATAAATCTACAAATAGACTATGCTAGTGCAATAAATACAATGTATAATCTTAATAAACAATATGACGCAGTACTTTGCTCTAATTCTGTTTGGTTTTCTTTATTAAACGATAAAAGCTCTATGTTGTACAGCTACGGATACTCTACAAAAGATGCTAAGTCAATCGATATAAACCCAATAGTATTTGGTATAAAAAAATCAAAAGTAAAGGAATTGGGCTTTGCAACAAAAGATGTATATATAAAAGATATATTAAATGCTATAAGATCATCTAAGCTTAATCTTTTAATGCCTCCTGTGACAGAAACAAATTTGGGAGCATCTACATATTTTACTTTTTTACAAAGCCTTACAGAAACTCAAGGTATACTAACACTGAAAAATATAAATGTTGACAAAGTACAACAAGATTTAAAAACAATCTTTTCAAAAATACACATAGGTTCTTCAAACACCGAAGATCTTTCACAAGATGTATTAAATTCAGACAAATATGATGCAATTGTAGGGTATGAATCTTCGATGATTAACCTTAATAAGAAGTTAGAAGCAAATGATTTAGAAACTTATTATTTAATATATCCAAAGGATGGAGTATTCGTTAACGACACACCATTTGCATACGTTGATAACTCTCAAGGAAAAGAGGATATATTTAAAGGAATGCAAAATTACCTATTAAGTGATTCCGTACAGCAAAAATTAATGGAAACAGGAAGAAGAACATGGTATGGAGGTACTAATGATAATGTAGATAAGAATATATTTAACCCAAACTGGGGAATAGATACAACTAAAAGTCTAGTTTCAATAAAATATCCCAATATTGATGTAATCGCCCAATCTTTTAGATTATATAATCTAACGTTTGGAAAACCATCGTATACAATTTTTTGTTTAGATTTTTCTGAAAACATGGCCGGACAGGGAAATAAACAATTAGTAGGTGCAATGAAATATATTTTAAATAAAGACGAAGCATCTAAAGAAATGCTTCAGTTTTCAGATAAAGATAAAATTACAGTTTTTCCAATGAGTTCAATGGGAGTGGAACATTGGGAGTTTGACAATGAAATTACAAGTGGAATTACTACAAAAGAATTAATAAATAAAATTTCAAAAGAAAAACTTATTTTTACGACTTCTTATATATACTCAACAATGCAACACGCACTAAATATTACAAATGGGATGGATAGAAGTAAATATAGTAATGTATCTATTGTGTTAATGACAAGTGGAAATGCTGATGATACTTACAAAAAATATTTGCCTACCAACAAAAAAGCTATACCTGTGTACATCATTATGCTTGGAAATGCAGATGAATCTGAAATTAATAATATAGCAAAGGTAATTGGTGCAAAGGTATTTGACGGAAGAACTCAAGATGGATTACTGCAAGCTTTTACAAAAATAAAAGAATACAATTGGTAATAATGGAGGTTAATATGAAAAGAAGATATAAAAATTCTGGAATAATGGGAATTATATTTTTTGTAATAAGTTATTTTATAATATGGCTTGGATTTATACCATCATTGATAGTAGGCGGAATAGCATATGGGGCAGGAATGCTTTTATTTAAAGAAAAGAAAATTAAGTTCGATTTCAATTATTCCATAGATAAAGAAAATATAAGTGGCGTATTGAAACAAGGAAAAGAAATAACAAAGCAAATAGGAATGATTTCTGATGAGCTAGAGGATAAAGATATATCAACTAATGTAAAGGATATATGTTTAAAGTCGAATAAAATACTAGATGTTTTATCAGAAAAACCAGAACAATTAAATTCAGTACATAACTTCTTAAACTACTATTTACCAGTTACAGTAAAGATTTTAAAGCAATATGATGTTATAGAAAATCAAAAGTTAACAAGTAAAGATAGTTTAAATTTTTTAAAAAAAGTACAAGGATTAATAAAAAAAATAAATATAGCATTCGAAAAACAGTTAAATAATATGTATGAGTCAGATATTATAAGTACAGAAGCAGATATAAAGGTATTTGAAGCTGTATTAAAAACTGATGGATTTCTTGATGAAAATTTAGATTTAAAAGGAGAACAGGCTGATGGCGAGTAAAATATTTGGGATTATAATATTGGTTGTACTTATACTCTTTTTATTTGTGGCTTTTGTACTTAAGTTTGCACCAGATACTACAGAAAAACAAGCACAAGAGCAAAACCAAACACAACAACAACCTCCAAAACAAACAGTAGATGTATCTAAGCTTCCAATTGTGTATGGAGCAGTAGGAGATGGAATAGAAAACTTTTTATCAGATGATCAATTTAAGGGAATCTTGAATACAACATATAAAATAAATGCAGTATATGATACATGGAATAACGATAAATTAGTAACAGATGAAGTGAAAAGAAAAAATGGAGCACACTATGATTTTATATTCTTTTCAGACCAAAGATTTTATGATTATTATAAGTTAGCACCAGATAAATCTAAACTTGAAGCAACTAGAGATAAAGTTATTAAAAGCAGTTTTACTTTAAATACACCAATTGTAATATATAGCTGGGATACTGTAGTAGATGCACTAGTTAAACAAAAAATTGTAAAAGAAACTGATGGCGTATATTATATTACAGATATGCAAAAACTTTTGAATTATATATTGCAAGGAAAAACTTGGGATAGCATTGGTGTAAAGGATATTTATGGGAAAATAAACATAGATTCAACAGACCCGCTTACATCATATGAAGGAGCTTCATACTATGGACTTATAGCTTCTATTATGACTGGCGGTACTGTAACAGATAAAAATATTTCAGCAGTTCTTCCAAAACTAGAGGAATTTTATACTAAATCTGGATATATGAGTAATACACAAGATGACTTATTTGAAATGTATTTAAAAACAGGTATGTCTTCTGAACCTATGATAGTTGGCAATGAAAATAGTATAATAGATTTTGTAAATTCAAATCCATCTGGATTTGCACAAGTTAAAGACAAAATAAGAATTCTATATCCAACCCCTACAACTTGGGATTCTCATTGCATAGCAGCACTTACAGATAATGGAAGCAAGTATCTAGACGTATTTAACAATGCTGGAGTTCAACAAATTGCGTGGTCAAAATATGGATTTAGAACTAGCATTACAGGAGGAGACTATGATGCTTCTAAATTAGGTGTCTCAGGAATTCCAACAGAAATAAAAAGCGTTGTCTCAGGTCTAAAAATGAGCACATATGACAAAATGATAAATTATTTAAAATAAAGAAAGGATGATTGAAAATGGATGAAAACATTGAATTAACAGTTACACCACAAGTTGATACAAAAGAAATAGAGGCAACTCTATTAACAGAAAAGAAGGTAGATGACACAAAAGTGGAAAAATCACTTAACTATGAAAAACTAACAGATGGGGAAAAGAAAGCAGTAGATGAGTTTGTTACAAAGATAGATGTAACAAATACTAATTTAGCATTACAATATGGTGCATCAGTACAAACAAAATTATCTAAATTTTCAGATACTGTATTGGGAAATGTAAGAACAAAAAATGCTGGTGAAGTTGGAGGATTACTTACTAATTTAGTAGTTCAAATAAAAGATTTTGATTCTGGTCTAGAAGCACAAGATAAAAAGGGGATAGCCGGAATATTTGGTTCCGCAAAGAAACAGTTAGAAAAACTAGTATTAAAATATGATAAAATAGAAAACAATATAGCTAGAATTGAGAGACAATTAGAAGACCATAAGCTTGATATGATGAAGGACATAGCGATTTTTGATGCAATGTATCAAAAAAATTTAGAGTACTTTAAAGAAATTTCACTTTATATTATAGCTGGAGATAAAAAAATAGAAGAGCTAAAAAATGTAACTTTACCAGAACTAAAGAAAGTAGCGGAAGAATCGGGTGATCAAGCAGATATACAAGCTGTAAGCGATATGACAAATGTAATAAGTAGGTTTGAAAAGAAAATATACGACTTGAAAACAACAAGAATTATATCTCTTCAAATGGCACCACAAATAAGGCTAATACAAAATAATGATAGTGAATTAATAGAAAAAATTCAAAGTTCTTTAATCAATACAATTCCACTTTGGAAAAATCAAATAATAATTTCACTTGGAATAACTAATGCATCAAAGGCATTAGATGCACAAAAGCAAGTTACAGAAATGACAAACGAAATGCTTAAGAAGAATAGTGAATTATTAAAACAAGGTACTGTAAAAATAGCAAAAGAGTCTGAAAAAGCTATAGTTGATGTGGAAACATTAAAAAAGACAAATACAGATATAATAGATACAATAGATTCTGTAATAAAGATTCATCAAAACGGTGCTGAAAAAAGGGCAGAGGCAGAAGCAGAATTGCAAACAATCGAAGAAGAGTTAAAACAAAAATTATTTGAAATCAGGAATTAAATAATAGGGAGTATCTACATAAAGAGGGGGTCCTACGCATTTGTTATATTCGATAAAATATACTTCGGGACACCCTCTTTTAATTTTATTTATTCCCTCTCAAAATATTCATTATCCTCATTGCTTTTTCTTCCATTTCCTCATCCGTCATTTCTTTTACACTTATTTTTTCCTCTGTTAAAAACGGCTGATAAGGATAGTTTTTAGGACTATTTACGCCATAGGCTATGTATTGACCTAGTATATAATTCAACATATCTTCTCGTTTTTGGTCGTCATTTACTTTTCGTACAAAAGCCTGTTGATATTTTTTAAATTGATTTGGTGTTAGTCTCCAAAAATCAAAGATATCTAATCCTATATAAAGTGCCTCTTCTTCTAATTCTCTCCATCTATCGCTAAACATTACATTTTTTTGATCGCTTTTGTTATTTCTTCTGATTTCTTCTTCTTCATTTCCCTCATTGCTTGAATGTTCAGCGTTCTTGATAAAAAACCGTCATTTACTAACGCTTCCATAATATCAATAAATAAATCTTCTTTGTCGCTTTCTTTTAAGTATTCATCTATTGTACTCATTGCAACAGCTTTTGATACCCCATGAATTCCGTTTTCGTCTACTAATCCTTTTTGAACAAACATACTAATATTGCTGATTGTACTATCGTCCAAACATGCTTCTATAGGTGTTCCCTTACTTTTTTCAATTTCCTCAATCTTTGTAGCATTAAATTTAAAATTTAATTTCATAATTATATTTTCCTTTCATTTCCTATAATAAATATATAGGATGTCCTAGAATTATCGTTTTTGGGTCGCCGAGGACGTCGACCCCTATATTTCCGTAGGAGCTAGCGTCCTCAACAGCCCGCAAATTTACTAAACGTTTTTAGGTGTATATACAGGTAACCCTGATATTTTAATTGAAGCATTAAACCCAATTAATCCGTCTGGTGTTTCTGCTGTTGTTTTGAATGATTTTACAAATCCTGTAAACGCCCATTTTGCTGTACTTGGAAATGTTATATCCCAATTTTCAACTGAACCAGATTGTAATAACGCCATCATTTTTACTGCTGTTTGTTCATCTTCTTCTTTCTTGATATATCCTGCTACTGCTAATTCGCCAAAATCCATATCTCCTGATATAAACTCTTTTGCTCCTCCAGGACTATCTAATGTTGTTACATCAATCTCTGTAGCTGCTCCACCGATTTCTCCTATTGAATTAAGACTTCCTATTACCCAGTCTGCTGTTTCTGAACCATTTTTCTTTTTGGTTAAACTTGTTCCCATTGCTCTTAAACTTGACATTTTGAATACCTCCTTATTTATTTTTGTTAATTTTATTTGATAACGTCTTTAGAATTAGTTGCCACAATTGTATTTGCATTTCTACTTCTGTATCATATCCCGCTATTGTAGCTCGTAAATCCGCATTATCCTGGTCAGCTTTCTTTAAATCTGTTTTAAGTGCCATATATTTAGCTTTACTAACATATTTACCACTTCCTAGATTTGCAATACTCACTTCTTTGTCCTTATTGTTAGAATTATAAGAACTTACTTTTGTTTCGACTTGTTTGTACAAGTCATCACCTAGAATATCTTTTAGAAATTCCATTTGACCTCCTAGTTTACGTTTTTATCTCTGGTATCTCCCAGTAATCATGAAAGTTTATATCCCATTTCACAAGGGTATTTCCCCGCCAGTTTATATGCCGTAACGGTTTTGGGGCAATAATTATTTGTTTTTTTATTTTTGCTCTATTGAATTTTCTTCTAAATATTTTAAACCCTTTAATGTAAGTTTTATTCTTGATACATCAATAATTGTATCGCCGTCTAACTGTTTTTCAATAATTACTCGCTTTACATATCCTTCATCAACTAATGCTTCAATATAATTGTTCCAACGAGCCTTTGAAATTTCCAATGTTTCATAACTAATATATTCTGCATTTAATTCTTCCTCGTCCATACAGTCATGTATTCCTTTTAATAATTCATAAATTTTTTCAAAATCATTTATTTCAGTCATTATTTTCCCTTCCTTCTATGTTTATATTTTGTGTTGAATTTTATTTTCAACCTTGTTTTATTTATAGCATATTTCATTTATGACATGCTATGACTTTGTATGACTTATTTATTAAGTTTATCAAATAAATTTAACGCCACTTTGTTCATCCTACATGTATGCTCATAAGTATAATTCATTTCCTCAGAAACATCTACTAAACTTTTTCCTCGTATATATGTTTTATCTAATAACAACCTATACGGCTCTTCGAGTCTATTTAATTGCTCCAATATTACTTTTTGCTTTTCTTATTCAGTTAATATAATCTCTAATAATTCCTGTATAAAATCATTTAATTTTGCTATGTCCTCCGCCATTTTATCTGAAATTCCACCGTTACCGACTCGGTCCGTCTAACAATATATGTGTAACTTTTTCTACTCTAGCCTTATATTCTTCAATGTATTCAAGTCTTTCTTCTATCCATTTTTGAGTATGTTTATATTCTTTTAAATCTTCCTTCGTCACGAAAATCCCTCCTTATCTTATTTTTTAATTGGTATTAGATAGTTCTTTTATTTTTCTTAAAGCCAGTTTTTCGTTATTGTATGTATTACTTATTGCTATCTCGTTTATTGCAATTAATTTTTTCCCATATTCAAGTTCTTGTTTATACTTAACTGTAATCACTGCTCTAAGTACTGCATTTTCCTCAGTTAACACAACATATTTTAACGTAAAAACTATAATTATAATTATCAACAATATAATTAACAATATGTTCATCTTACTTCCTCCTTTCATAGCTTTTCATACTGAATATTGTTCAGTTTTATTTTGAAAAAATATAGAGGCATTTCTTTCTTGGTATTGCCAACACTCTGCAAAACCCACAAATTCCTTGCGGTTATGTAGCTTGGCAGAATTGAATTTTATTATACCCCTTTTTCTATTTTGAATTAAATTCAGTTTTTATTAAATTATCATATCAAAAAATAAAAGTCAATGGTTTTTTGAAAAAATTTCAGTTTTTTAAAAAAACACTTGATTTTAATTCAATTTTATTGTAAAATACTTGTGAGGAGAAAAGTATATATGAACAAAGAAACCTTTTCAACAAGGCTTCAAGAAGCCATGCGTGCAAGAAAGATAAAGCAAGTGGATTTAGTTGAAAAAACGTTAATTACAAGTGACTTAATCAATAAATATATAAAGGGACGAGCGATTGCTCGACCGAACAACCTTTCACTTCTTGCAAAATCATTGAATGTTAGTGAACCCTGGTTAATGGGTTATGATGTACCTATGAACAAAGAAACCATAGAAGAACCCAACCTTTTTGACAACACTGTGCAACAATCTGACATTCTCGAACATGTAAAAGTTGCAATGCATCGAAACGAATATACCGAATTAACAGACGAGGATAAAAAAGAAATAATAAATTTTGCTAAATATGTTGCAGAAAAGAGAAAAAATATGAAGGAATAGATATTTATGGAAATGAACGAATTATATGAATTAGCTGAAAAGAAAAATATAGAAATATACGAAAATTATCCACTTAAAACTTGTAATGGATTAACTATACAGCAAGATGGAGTCGCAGCCGTAGCCTTAAATAAAGATATAATTAATTCAACAGAAATAAAGTGTGTACTGGCAGAAGAATTACGGCCATTGTTTTTGTGATGCTTTATATTCTCCATGTGCTAATAAAACTACTATTTGCAAAAATGAATATCGAGCTAAAAAATGGGCAATGTATACACTCTTAAATCCCAATAAAATAAAACAACTTATTGATTTAGGATTTCAACATAATAATTATGAATTTGCTGAAGAATTACGGTGTAACAGAGAAAATGTTAACCTTTGCTATAAATTATTATAAAAACAATGGTATGTTATAATATATTTATGGCGTCCCCGAGACGAATCGAACGTCCGACCTCATCCTTAGGAGGGATGCGCTCTATCCTACTGAGCTACGAGGACACGTGTTTGGGCTATTTATTCAACTCTATTAATACTTCTTCTACATCTATTCCATGCACCTCACATGCTTCTTCAATAGTCTCCATTTGAGAAGCGGGGCAACCTAAACAATGCATTCCATAGCTTAATAATACTTCAGCCTTTTCTGGGCATTCTTCCATTATTTCTCCTATTTGAGTTGTTCTTTCTATCTTCATAATACCTCTTTCCTTTCCCTGACTGTTGCCTATATATATAAATAAAACGATATCTTTGTTCCTTCCACATCAGATAAAACTACATAATCCGTCAAAATCTTACGGACATAAATCTTTTACTTTAACAATTTTATCATATTTTTTTAAAAAAGTATAGACAATCTTAAAAAAATATTGTATTATGGTTTCATATTTTATTTCAAATGAGGTGATTTTATTCAAGGATATTTAATTCATGTTTTTTTCATAACGTTCATTCTAAATGCTTTTATTACTCTTTATTATATTTATTCATTGCTAGAAACTAAAGTCTTTTTTCACACTCAAGGTAGCAAATTAAAAATCAAACAAAAACATTTTTAATTTGGAGGCATTATGGTTAAATTACTTTTTCGTTTTGGCTTCATTACTTCTGTTGTACTAATTGCAATGTTGATCTTGGATTTAGTCTTGAGTTCTGTTTTTAAAGCAACTAGCGTAATATTCCCATATGGATTAACACCTTTTGACATATACCAAAAAAATATTACTTTATGGAATTATATTAAATTATCGTATGTTGTTTTCTATTTTTCATCAGCACTTATTATTTCCAATTTAATATTTAACTTGTTTTTTAATAAAATTTCTTTTGAAAAGGGTCTTTCTTCTAAAGAACCTCTGGCTGAATTAAGCTTGTTTATTGGAAATAATGAAAAACAAGAAAAAATAACAGTTAATGAATATGGATTATATCAGAACTTTTTAATAAGCGGAACCACTGGAAGTGGCAAAACAAGTGCGGCTATGTATCCCCTAACTCGCCAGTTAATTGAATATAAGCATGATAATATTTCTGAAAAAATCGGAATGTTGATTTTAGATGTTAAGGGCAATTTTTATAAAAAAGTGAAAGAATATGCTCAACACTTCGATAGAGAAGATGATTTAATTATTTTGGAAATCGGTGGCAAATATAATTATAACCCTTTAAATAAACCCCACTTGAAGCCTTCCGTTTTAGCAAATCGATTAAAAATTATATTAACACTTTTTTCAGAAAACAACTCTGATTCTTATTGGCTAGACAAAACAGAAACCGCTTTGTGTGAAGCCATAAAGCTTTGCAGGCTATATAATAATAAATATGTCAATTTCACAGAAATTCATAAAATAATAACAGAACCAGGATATTACAAAGAAAAAATTGCATCCTTAAAAGGAAAGTTTCAACAAAACTTACTTTCTCAATCTGAAGTTTTTGATTTAACAACAGCAATAACTTTTTTTGAAAACGAATTTAATTCTATGGACTCCCGAGTGCTTTCTATTTTGAAGTCGGAAATAACCAGAATAACCAACACTTTTATTAATGAACTAGAAGTTTTAAATACTTTTTCCCCCAGCATAGACTGCTCAAATTCTTTCAATTTTAAAGATGTCTTGTCTCAAGGCAAAATAGTTGTATTAAACGTAAATATTGCTACATACCAAAATCTCTCTAAAATTTTAGCTACATATTTAAAATTGGATTTTCAGACAGAGGTTTTAGAATCTTTGGCAAGTTCCCCCGTAAAAACAAGTGCCTTTATTTGCGATGAATATCCTCAATATGTAACAGCTACAGATGCAGACTTTTTCTCACAAAGTCGAGAAGCAAAATGTATTAATATTGTAGCAACGCAAAGCTATACTTCTATTTTAAATTCTTTAAAAAATGAATATGCTACAAAAGTTATTATTCAAAATTTAATCAATAAACTTTGGTTCAGAACAGACGATATTTTCACCATAGAAGAAGCTCAAAAACAAATTGGTAAAGAAAACAAGATTAGGGTTTCAAGAAACATTTCAGAAAATTCTAAAAACGTTGGCTTCAATTTTTTATTTAAAGCTTTAAAATCTGACGAGTCTTCATTTTCCGAAGGGTTTAGTACTCACGAACATTTTGATTATGTTTATGATACTAGATTTTTCACTCAAAAATTAGAAACATTTTCATGTTTAGCGTTTCTTTCAAACGGTTATGAAATTTTAGATCCTTGTAAATTAAATCTCATCCCTTATTTCAAATAAAAATATATAGGAGGTAATTATATGTCTAAAAAAAGAGTCTTTCTTTCTCTTTTACTATTTATTTTAATTATTATAATTTCTACCACTTGTCATGCTGCCGACCCCAAAATTGTAACAACAATTAAGACCGCTTTCGAATCTATTACGGCTTGGATTATAAAAATAGCCACTCCCGCAGCTGCTGTAGCCGTAGGAACAGGGGTTTTTATGAAAAAATTCAGCTTTGGTGACGAAGAAAAAATCCGTACTGGCAAAAGATTAATTCGCGGAAGCTTATTTTCGTATGCGTTTATTTTGGCAATAAACCTAATTCTTTCCGCAATTCAAACCCTTGCTGGAGCGTAAATTATGGATACTAATAATATAATTGAAATTATAACAACTACGATTAACACTATTTTTTCTAACCTTTTTTCGTCAATAGACAATAACTTATATGGCGTATTGGATGATATTATTTTTATTTCAAAAGATATTTTAAACAATTCATATTTTGAAAAGTTTTTAGGAACTTCTGCATCTCAAGGAATTTTATTAATATGTAATTCCCTTATAGTCGGATTTATCCTGTATTATGCAATGTCGTTGCTCTTTTCATATATATCTTTTTCCAGCCCAATGCGCCCTTCTTCTTTTATTTTAAGAGTAATTGTTTTTACTATTTTACTTAACTTTTCTTATTTCATTTGTGAACAAATAATAAACTTAAATTCCAACATTTCACTTGCAATAAGAAATGTGGGCGAAAATATTTTTAATAAAAACATCTCCTTTTCCACGTTAATACAAAACTTGAATTCGGTTGTTTCTGTGGAAGGTGAAACTTTTAATATCTTTTCATTAGATGGATTGTTAAAAGGTTTTATTTCGCTTGGTCTTTTTAACTTGGTTTTTACCTATGCTTTAAGATATATAATGATTAAAATTTTTGTACTCCTTGCACCATTCGCATTTCTTAGTCTATTCTTAAACAAAACCGCATGGTTTTTTCAAGCCTGGTTAAAAAGTTTTCTTGCTCTTTTATTTGTTCAAATTATTATTTCTTTAATTTTGCTGCTAACTTTCGCCCTGGATTTCTCTTCAAACGATTTGTTTACTAAAATACTGTGTGTGGGCTCTATTTATGCACTTATTAAAGCAAATGGTTTTGTTAAAGAGCTTATGGGTGGTATTACTACGGACGTTAGTTTCGGATTACAAAATTTTAGCGGATTACTTCGTTAGCTAACTCTAATAATTTTAGCATAAAGTAGCCCATAGGGTGTATTACTGCTTTTTTCAAATATTTTATCTCGAAAGGATTGATTAATTTGAAATTTATTTTTCCTCAAAATTATAACTTCAAGCCAAAACTATTTGGCTTTGTAGATTACCCTACTGCATTATTAAATGTTTTTTATTGGATATTTTTGTATTGCTTCCTTAACTTAATCTTTACAAACTTAACTTTTAAAATTTCATTATTTATTATACTTGCACTTCCTGTTTTTATAATCAGTATTGTAGGCTCCCATAAAGAAAACATAATCAGCGTCTCTGGCTATATAATCAAATTTATACTAAATAGAAAAATTTATTTTTATGGCAAATGATTTTCTAGTGCTATTGCGAAAAAAATTTTTTAATGCTATAATCTATTTACTATCAAAAAGGAAGTAGATTATATGAAATTAGAGCAAAGCAAAAAGAATATTTTATTTGAAACAACTGAATTGCCAGATGTGTTTTTTACAGACTATTTACCTATGACAAATAGTGATTTCGTTAAGGTATATTTATATATCCTTTTTTTATCTAAATATGAAAAAGAAGTCAAGGCTGTGGATTTATCAAAAATCTTAAACCTTTCTTTGCCCATTGTTAATGAAGCAATAAAGTTTTGGGAAGAAAATAATATAATTATAAAAACTCAAAATTCTTATGTGGTAAAAAATATTCAAGAAATAGCATTAAATAAATTATATAATATGAAAGTTGTAAAATCTTCAAAAGATATAGAAGACGCCTCTAAAAATCAATATAGAGAAAAAGCTATTGAAAATATTAATTCATCATTTTTTCAAGGTGTTATGTCTCCAACTTGGTATAATTACATAACTTTATGGTTTGATAAATACAGTTTTGACGAACAGGTTATGATTTCACTATTTCAATACTGTTTCAACAAATCTGCTCTTCATAAAAACTATATTCAAACCGTTGCAAATGATTGGAGTAAAAACAATGTAAAAACATATGTTGATTTAGATTTATATTTTCAAAAGAAAGACAAATTAAGTAAAATAAAAAAGACCATTGGTAAAAAACTTGGATTGTTTAGAGAACTAACTTCTTATGAACAAGAATACATTGAAAAATGGGTCTTGGACTTCGGATATAGCTTAGATGTTATTGAGCTTGCATTAAAAAAAACAACTTCAAAAGCTAATCCAAATTTCGAGTATTTAGATAAGTTAATCTCTGATTGGTATGACAGAAAATTCAAGACCTCTGCTGATGTTTCTCAATTTTTAGAAGAACTAAAACAAAAAAAGAAAACTGTTAAACAATTAGAAAAAAGAACACCAGAAAAAATTCCTGCTATGTATGACTATAATGGTCAATTACCTGACGATTTAGATTATTTATTCATTAAACAAAAAAATGTTAATTAGGAGGATTCATGGCAAACTCAGATTTGATTACACTTTTAAATATATATGACCGAAAGAGATTTGATGCGATAAATGATTTGGAATTTAGAAAACAAGAACTATTTTCAAAAAAACCTAGGCTAGAAGAAATAGAAAAAGAACTAAATTCTATTTCTATTAAAACCGTTAAATCTCTTCTTGTAAAAGATATTTCTGCCAAAGAAGAATTATTGAATGATTTAAATAAAACTATAGAAAATTTATCAAAAGAAAGAAATTCAATTTTACAATCTCTTAAAATAGACGAGGCTTTTTTAGAACCTAATTATGACTGTAAACTTTGCAAAGACACCGGATATGTGTCAACCGACAATACTAGCAATATGTGCATTTGTTTAAAACAAAATCTCCTAAATCTTGCATATAACAAGTCAAACTTAAATAATTTAACTACAGAAAATTTTTCTACCTTTGACCTTACCAAATATTCTGATAAATCAAATATGGAAAATTATGGCGTAGATATTTCTCCAAGAGAAAATATGAAAAACATCTTAAAAGAAGCAAAAGCTTTTGTTAAAAACTTTGACTCTCCTAAAGTAAAAAACCTGCTTTTTACTGGAACAGCCGGACTTGGAAAAACTTTTCTTTCAAATTGTATTGCAAACGAATTAATCTGCTTAAATAAAACTGTTTTATATCAAACAGCACCTAACATGTTAGATGCTGTGGTAGATTATCGATTCGGTAGAACGACAAATGACTTTTATAATAAATTATTGACCGTAGACTTATTAATTATTGATGACCTTGGTAGCGAATCTCTCAATTCCATAAAGTTAACTGAATTGTTTAATATAATTAACTCTAGGCTTTTATCAAAAAATACAAAAACAATAGTGTCTACTAATATTTTTATCAAACAACTCGCCAACATATATAGTCAAAGAATTTTTTCTAGATTTATGGGAAATTATAACATTTGCGTTTTTTTTGGTGATGATATTAGATTAATGAGAAACAAAAATTAATAACATCACCTGTGTCCCCTTTTTTATTCCATTGTCTTATCTTCCTCATCTAGTTTTTCTATGCTCACTACTTTGCCTTCGTTAGTCCTCATTAATGTTACTCCTTGAGTGTTTCTTCCTAATATACTAATGTCTTTTACGTTTAATCTAATAATTGTTCCCGTATCGGTAATTAGCATTATATCTTCATTTTCTTTTACAATTTTTATACCTATAATTTTGCCCGTTTTAGGTGTTACCTTGTATGTAATTACACCTTTTCCGCCTCTTGTTTGAACTCTATATTCATCCAGCTCCGTACGTTTTCCAAATCCATTTTCTGTAATAGCTAATAAAGTGGCATCTGTTCCCACCAAAATTGATTCCATACCAATTACTATGTCTCCATCATCCAGTCTTACTCCAATTACCCCTTGTGAAACTCTTCCAACTGACCTAACGTCTTTTTCCGTAAAAGTAATAGACATTCCTTCCCTTGTTACAAGAACTACATTGTCTTCACCATCTGTTAGCCTTACACCAATTAATTCATCATTTTCTCTTAAGTTGATTGCTTGCAATCCACTTTTTCTAGCCGTATTATACTCCAATAAAGAAGTTTTCTTTATTAATCCGTTTCGAGTAGCGAATAATAAATATTCACCTTCAACAAAGCCTGGAATTGGTATGATTGCTGATATTTTTTCACCAGGTTCTAAGCTCAACAAATTAACAATTGCTGTACCTTTTGCTGTTCTGCCTGCTTCTGGAATTTCATATCCTTTCAATCTGTATAACTTTCCTTTGTTGCTAAAGAACAATATTATATCGTGAGTTGATGCTATAAATATTTCCTTTACAAAATCTTCTTCTCTGGTAGCCATTCCATTAATGCCTTTTCCTCCTCTTTTTTGACTTTTATATGTATCTATCGGCATTCTTTTTATATATCCAAAATGAGTTAACGCAACAACAACTTGTTCTTCTTTTATTAAGTCTTCTACGTTAATATCTCCTTCGTCTGGTACTATCTTCGTCTTTCTTTCATCGCCAAATTTTTCTTTTACTTCAATTAATTCTTTCTTAATAATATCAAATACCAACTTTTCACTGCCTAAAATATCTTTTAGCCTTTTTATTAGCTCCATTAGTTCGTTATATTCTTCATCTATTTTTTCTCTTTGTAACCCTGATAATGTTTTTAACCTCATATCTAATATTGCTTGGGCTTGAAGTTCTGAAAGTTTAAATCTTTCCATTAACCTTTCTTTTGGATCATCATAAGAAGCCCTAATTATTTCTATTACCTCATCAATATTATCTAGTGCAATTTTTAATCCTTCTAATATATGTGCCCTTGCTTCAGCCTTATCTAAATCAAACTGTGTCCTGCGAATTATAACTTCTTTTCTATGTTCTAAATAGTTTTCTAAACATTGTCTTAGTGTTAAAATCTTAGGTTCATTTCTTACCAATGCTAACATTATTATACCAAATGTTTCTTGCATTTGAGTGTTTTTATATAATTGATTTAACACTACCTGTGCATTTGCATCTCTTTTTAATTCTATCACTATTCTTACTTTGTCTTTTCTGTCTGATTCATCTCTTATTTCTGATATTCCGTCAAGTCTTTTATCCCTAACAAGTGCTGCCATATTTTCAATTAACCTCGATTTGTTCACCTGGTATGGCAAAGAAGTAACAATAATTCTATACTTATTTCCAGACATTTCTTCTATTTCAGCCTCTGCTCTTACTATAACTTTCCCTCTGCCTGTTGAATAAGCTTCTTTTATTCCTGAAATACCTAATATTTTACCACCCGTTGGAAAATCTGGTCCTTTTATTTCACTAAACAATGTCTCATCTGTTACGTTATCCTCATCAATAAGTCTTATAATTCCATTTATAACTTCAGTTAAGTTATGTGGTGGTATATTCGTTGCCATTCCTACTGCAATTCCTGATGAGCCATTTACCAATAATGCTGGTATTCTTGCTGGTAAAACAGTTGGTTCTTGTAGTCTTTCATCAAAGTTTGGCATAAAATTTACTGTGTTTTTGTCAATGTCTTCTAACATATATGTAGCAATTTTAGCTAATCTTGCTTCCGTATAACGATATGCCGCCGCACTATCTCCATCTATTGAACCAAAATTACCATGCCCATCTACTAGCGGATATCTAAGAGAAAAATCTTGTGCCATTCTTACCATTGCATCATAAACAGACATATCCCCATGTGGATGATACCTTCCCAAAACATCTCCAACAGTAGTTGCACATTTTCTATATGCCTTATCTGGAGTAAACCCATCTTCATTCATCGTATATAAGATTCTTCTATGTACTGGTTTTAACCCATCCCTAACATCTGGCAATGCTCTAGAAACAATTACGCTCATAGCATAATCAATATATGAAGTTTTCATTGCCTTTTCTATATCTCTCTCAATAATTTTTCCTTCTTTTTTGTTTTCTTCTACATCCATTCTTATTTCGTCCTCTCTTCCTCCGAGCAAGCTACACTCCTTCGCATTTTATCAAACGCTTATCCGTTTCACTGCTCGTCTGTGTACAAACCGCACTACACAATTATACTAAAATATGGAGAAATTTGCAAGTAAAAAGAACAATAAATAATACTTGTTATTATTTATTGCTCTTGTCAAAAAATATTTTAAAAAACAAAGGATTATATTTTTATTTATAATACGTTTATTGGCTAACAGCTAACACTACTCGAAAACTACTTTGATCCCAAGCATCTCCTTTACCATAACTAAAATAAAATAATCCTGCATGTCCACCAGCACTGGTTCCATCTGTATTTTTATAACTGCCTCCTCTTAAAGTCCACGGACTGTCCGAATTAAGCATGCTAGATACTGCTGAAAACCAGCTCGTAACACTGCCTCCGCCAGATGTTGATGTCTCATATTGTGCATCCCCTTTTTTCGTACTGTTTAATTGATAATTTGGTTCCCTCTCATTTACCGCTAAAGCTTTCACATCCACGGCAGCATAGATATCAAAAAACTTATTTTTTAAGGTGTCATCTGCACTATTATATATAGTATCAAAATTTCCAACTGCTCCTGCAAGATTAACAAATCCGTCTAAATTGCTTGCTACGGACTCATTTGCCCCTCCAGACATATCATATACTCCATATATGTTTCCTGTTGTTGAAGCATCTTCTCCTCCTGTTCCCGTTATATATGCACCGCTATCATTCATTGTTATTTCATTTCTATTTCTTCCATATTGACTATGAGCAAGATATGCGACTGCTCCCCATTCTATGTTTTTCATCATGTGGGTATCTCCGTTAGATACTCCAGTCCAACCGTAAGTTGCTTTGCTCGCCATTGTATAACAATTTTCAAATATAGTTGATGTGTCTATATTTCTCCAACTTGATACATTTGGTTTAATTTGTATTGTTTTTGTCGTTACATTATCTCCCGTAGCATTATTCGTATTTCCTTCTACACTGCTTGATTCATATTTTCCTACCCAAAATCCTGTTAGTTGAGTTGATCCAAACGTAAATGCTGGATGAACTGTATATCCATCTGCCACCGCATCTCTCATTGTTCCATTATCATCATATTGATTTGTTGTTCCATCTAAAAACACTATTTCTATTATTCCACTGCCTGTTTGCGGATCTGCAGCTGCTGGTTTGTCAATTATCTTGTATGCATATCTTGGTATCCACACCCAATAACTGCCATCTGCTGTTTTCGCATTCGCCCACATTGAATTCTTGCTGTCGGTACTATTATCTCCAGCTATATACGCATACCAGTTTGAAGAATCTTCGGTTATACTTGTATCTTCGGTTGTGCCATTCCATCTCACTGGTTGCATTCCTTTAAGTATTGGTTTGTTTACCTTTGCTCCTCCTGATGTTCCATCCCCTTGTGCTTCTCCTGAGGTTCCATCCCCTTTTGCTTCTCCTGATGTTCCATCACCTTTTGATCCACTATTAATTTTTTGAATTTCGTTTTGTAACATGTTTTGCAGTCCACCAACCAGACTTTCTTCATTGTTTACGGAATTATTATATAACTCTGTTGCTTGTTTAGTTTTGTCAAATAATCCATTGTTTATGCTAGACATTGACACTCCTGCAAGAATTAACATTACTATTACCGTGATTATTAATGCTATTAAGGTTATTCCCTTATTTTGTCTTATGTTCATAAAAGAAATCCTTCTTTCTTTCAAATTCTTAAGAAAATATTAACACATAAATTATTTTTATTCAAGTATTTTTTATTATTCGACTTGTTTTTATTATAAGATATAATATTCATTATGCTAATTTTTTTGCTAATGCGAGTTGTTCCTCTGTTAAATTAAAATTGTTTCCATTATTTTTTATCAAGTTATTTATATTCTCTACTTCTGCCACCCTTTGTAATGTTTCCTCTAATGGAACTAATTTATTTAAATTTTCTTTTATTTTATTATATTCTAAATCCATTTTTGTAAAATCGCCTTTTTCACGATATTGATTCCAATTATCTATGCTGGTATTTATCTTATCTAAAAGATCTTTTTGATCCTTTAAGCTATTCCCTATATTTTTATCTAAACTATTTCCTATTATATCTATTCCTTTTTCTATCGTTTTTGCCACATTAGAATTTATTAAATTGTTTTTTTCTGCGGCTTTTATTCCAGTATTTATCAGGCTTGTAGCACTTTCAATCAATCCACCTTTTTGTACAGCTGTTTCTATTTGTGAAATTTTCTCAAAATTCCCTGTAAATATTCCTATAGCACTTTTGCCTAAATCTATTGCTTTTTCTATTGCTGTATCAAGACCAGCTTTTAGTCCATTATTTAATATACTGTCTTTAATTTCTATAACTTGGTTTTCAATAAAATCTGGCAGTATACTTCTAAGCCCAAAATTAAGTGCCTCATTAACTGCCATTCCAAAAGTAGTTTTTAAAAAACTATTTTGATTATTTTCCAATTGTTTGCTTTCATTTAAATTATTTTCTAAAGTTAAATTATCCATAATTACCCACTTTCTAAAAATTTTTTATTTAATTTTTTATTATTTATTTTTTATTATTTAATAATTAATATTTATTTTATTATTATTTAATAATTAATATTTATTTATTATTTATTTAATAATTAATATTTATTTATTATTTATTTAATAATTAATATTTATTTATTTTTTATTTAATGATTATTATTTATTTTTTATTATTTAATAATTAATATTTATTTTATTATTATTTAATAATTAATA
>Ga0123354_10002953_pt1 | contig 23087 bp, 17 predicted proteins | sample TergutLab28metaG_2_FD_97872 | JGI IMG/M metagenome (GOLD analysis project Ga0123354, IMG submission 97872) | Labiotermes labralis P4 segment gut microbial communities from Petit-Saut dam, French Guiana - Lab288 P4 | ecosystem: Host-associated > Arthropoda: Insects > Digestive system > Gut ... | reverse complement strand
ATACATCGCGTATCTTTTCCGCCATTGCGCTGTCGTTCATGAAGTCGGTATAGGGTTTGTCATATTCATCAATTAAAACGACTGCCTTTGAAGCGTATTTTTTAGATGCATAGATGATTAGTTCATCTAACATACTGCCAATGGGAATATGACTTTGGATTTCTACGCCTAAATTTTCCGCTATCCGTAAAGTGTTCTGTCTGATAGATTCCCTGATTTCGTCGATTCCGCAATCGGTTGACGTTTGGCTCATGTCTAACCGGATAACCGGACTTGGCTGAAAATCGGGACGGTTCAAAAATTCTTCCGCATAAAGACCCTTGAAAAGTTCTTTTTTCCCCGAAAACAAGGCGTCGAAAGTTGAAATGGTCAGAGATTTTCCAAATCTTCTGGGGCGAGCGAGAAAATAAACATAGCCATTATCGATCAAATCGACAAGATATTGTGTTTTATCCACATAGACAAAGTTTCCTTCACGCAGTTTTTCAAAAGTTTGTATCCCTACCGGTAATTTCAGCCGACTATTTTCCATTGTATTCACAAATTTATTTTCGACAAAGTTATAAAATTTGAGTGAAAAAGGAATGGTAAATCAATAAAAAAGATGCCAAACTAAAATATTTTAGAACTCGTTACTATTACCCTGCCTTTATAAAGGAAATGGGAAAGAACTCAATTTATGTTTTCCAAAACGTATGGTAGTTCTCGATTGCCTGCTCTAATGTCTTGCTAATGGATTGGTTCGGTTGATTGAAATAATCAAAAGTTATGGATTGACGTCCGGAGGCGGCTTTTTTCCAAAGTCCGGCGACTTTTCCGTTTGCTACAACGGTGGGACGGAACACGCCATTGCTCGAAATCGCTTGGGCTTGTGTTTTCCCTGATAAGACAGCGCTACGATCTCGATAGCTGATAATGTATTCGTCAAAAGCCGGCAATAACAATACGTCATCCGTCGCATCTTTCGGATTGTTGGAGTGAGCAAACCAATAGGTTTGCCCTGCAATTTTTTCGGGAAAAAATTCCGATTTCACAGCGTTCAGTCCTTTTTCAGCTTCAGTTAACGATAAGTTCGACCACCAGCAAAAATCTTGTAAAGTAGCCGGAGAACGGGTTGCAAAATAAATCCGGACAAGTTGCGCCAATGCTTCTTCTTTGGATAAAGCGGGAACAAGCGGAACGCGTTCTTCAAGCAAAGCGTAGGTATGCGAGTTGCCTTCTAAAACGCCGCTGCATACAATTCCTTCTGCTTCCGCCCTCATCATAAAATGCGTCATGTAGGCAGTGTCGGTTTTTATTTTTGCTTTTCCGATTTCAACAGCCAGAGCATCTTTTGTAAGCGATTGATTTCCTTCAAGCGCTTTACGAATAATCCGGTTGGTTTGTGAATAAAGTTCTTCCGTAATACCCAAATCACGGTCTCTCGACTTAGTGGAAGATTTGATTTTATCGGAGGATAAGAGCAACATCCACCGGATATTGACCGGAGATACAAAATGCCATGTTGGTCGTAAAATGTGGGTGCGTAAAATTTCTCCCCGATTGAATGCGTCCATTACCGCTCGATGGGTATATCCTGCAAGACGTATTCCCAACGCCCATTTAGCCATAGTAAAATCTTGCGCTTGAATGGCTCCCATTCTTTCAATGAGCAATCCCGGCGTACCGGACAAAGGCGATGAAAGAAAATGTCCGTTCAGTCGAAAGGTTGTAATTTGTTCCGATAGCGATAGCACAACTCTGAAATTAAGAACGGTTTATTTCAAAACTTTTGTCTCAATGTGGTGGCTTCTAAAGTAGCTTTTCCATCTACCGCTTTCACGAAATCCTTGAAATGAGCGGAATTGTTATGTGCCGCAATAGCTTCCTGCGATTTCCACGTTTCTATGAAAACAAACTTCAACGGATTTTTCACATCTTCAAACACATCGTAGAAAATATTTCCCGGCTCTTTCCGGGTAGCATCGACTACCGTTTTTATGGCTTTCAGTACATCTTCTTTGTACTCCGGCTTCACCGTTACCGTAGCGACAATGGTAAGCGTCTCTTCGTTAACTGCCTTATTATCGATAAATGAACCGAATAAAAATAAGGAACAGAAAATACTAAACAACATTCCTTTTTTAATAATTTTTTTCATGCTATACTGATTTTTTGTACGTTTATTCGTCAAAGGTACTGATTACTTATGAAATAAGCTAAAAATCATCAAACAATTTATAGGAAAATATAGTTGAAGATTAAATTTTATCTATAAATAATTAGTATTTTTGCGGCATAATAAGTCTAAGTTTTTTCACAATAGGATATGGTAAAAAAGAATAAACAAATAACACGCTTTTTTGACTTTCTCAAAACTCAGCCGGTCTGGGCGGTACTCTGCAATTTTTTGTTAGTAATGATTGTTTTTTCGCTGTCGCGTATTTTCTTTTATTGGGTGAATAGGAGTTTTTTCCCTGATGTCGATACAGGGCGTCTGCAAACGATGTTCAAAGGCGGATTACAATTTGATCTTTCGGCTCTACTTTATGTCAATGCGATATACATTATTATGCAACTGATTCCTTTTCAGTTCAGAAACAAAGGCGCCTACCAAACCGTTGCACGCTGGATATTTATGATAACAAATAGCGTAGCTTTAATCGCCAACTGCATAGACATTCCGTATTTTCGTTTCACCAATCGGCGAACCACCTGTTCCGTATTCACTGAATTTAGCAACGAAACCACCCGCAGCCTTTCCAAAGTTATTTACAACGCAATGATTGAGTATTGGTATGTTACGCTTTTTGCAGTTGTTGTTATCATCCTCTTAAGGCTATTTTATCGTACACCGGGCAAAATTAAGGGTAGTCATCGTTCTAATTTTATATATTATTTAGTTCATACAGCTCTATTTGTAATTATAGGTTATTATTCGATTATGGGCATTCGAGGCGGATTTGGTAAATATGTACGACCCATCACGATTAGCAATGCCAATAAATATGTAAATAACGGCAATGAAACTGCGATTGTTTTGAATACGCCTTTTTGTTTAATCCGGACTATCGGTAAGAAAGTATTCGTAAACCCGCAATATTTCGATAATGAAGCCGCAATGACCGCCTTTTATACTCCGGTACACAATCCCAAGCCGCAAGGAGAGTTTAAACCCCTCAACGTGGTTGTTATCATTTGGGAAAGTTTCGGTAAAGAAACTACGGGATTTTTCAATCACGACCTCGAAAACGGAACGTATCACGGTTTCACCCCTTTCATGGATTCGCTTTTTACGCAAGGTCTTACATTTAAATATTCGTATGCCAATGGGACTAAGTCCATTGATGCTATGCCCTCTATATTGTCGAGCATCCCAATGTTTATCGAGCCGTTTTTTCTTACTCCTTACTCGACGAATGAAATCAGTAGCCTTGCTGATGCCTTGAAGCAAAAGGGCTATTACTCGGCTTTCTTTCATGGAGCGCCTAACGGCTCGATGGGTTTTCAGGCTTTTGCCAAAAGCGCCGGTTTCGACGATTATTTCGGATATAATGAATACCATAACAGCCGCGATTTCGACGGCACTTGGGCTATTTGGGATGAGGAATTTCTGCAATTTTATGCTACTGAAATGGGTAAAATGAAACAACCGTTTATAACATCGGTTTTTACGGCAACTTCTCATGAGCCTTATCATATTCCTGACAAATACAAAGATAAATTTCCAAAAAACGGAGGTCCTTTCTTGGAATCTATTGCATACACCGACTATGCTTTAAGACAATTCTTTAAGAAAATGTCGCAATACGATTGGTACAACAATACGCTTTTTGTTATCTGTGCGGATCATTCGTGCTACTCTATTCACAAAGAATATTCTACCGATATTGGGAGATATTCCGTTCCTATTTTATTTTATCAGCCGGGCAGTAATCTCAAAGGGTTCGTCGATTCGATTCCTGTTCAGCAAACCGACATTATGCCTTCCGTGTTGGGTTATTTGAATTATGACAAACCTTATTTTGCTTACGGTCAGGATGTTTTTACAACCGATGCAACCAATAAATTTGTTATTAATTACAACAACGGAATCTATCAATTATTGAAAGGCGACTTCTTTCAGCAATTCGACGGAGAAAATACGAAAGCCGTTTACGACTATAAAACCGACAGAATGTTGCGCAATAACCTCAAAGGGAAAGTGGACGGTCAAAATGAAAATGAAATGCTGACCAAATCAGTAATCCAACAGTATATTATGCGGATGACGGAGAATAAGTTGAGAGTTTCTAAATAACATCTATGGTAATGAAAAATAAACGTTCCAAAATTGTTAAAGCCTTACTGACTTTTATTTTGCTCGGCATTGTCGTCTTTGTTTGCAGCAAAAGATGGGATGCTTGGTTCGACAATCCGGTTGAGCCGCACTACGTAAGCAAAAACACTCCTGCAAGAATTCAACTTACCTTTGGCAACGACGGACAGTTTTCCCGAAATGTGAGTTGGCAATGCGGTGATACATTAGCGGCTTCCCGCTTATTTTTTGTCAAATCATCAACAGCCGATACTGCAATGGTTGCTGCTGAAGGAAAAGTATTACGAACGCAAGGAGGCGTCACCGTTTCGTATCATGCCAAGCTAACCCATTTGACGGAAGGAGAATATAGCTATTGCGTTTGTACGGGAGACCAACAATCGGCTTGGTATGATTTCACGGTAAGCGCCGGCGACAGTTTCCGTTTTATATATATTGGCGATATTCAAGATTCAATCGGAGGTACGGCTAAATACGGATTCGCCGCGATACGCAGGAGTGAAAAAAATGTAGCGTTCTGGATATTAGGCGGCGACGTGATTGAACGTCCGCATGATCGATATTGGAACGAATACTATACCTCCATGGATTCAATTCGTCAAACAATTCCTATCATCGCTTGTCCGGGCAATCACGAATATCATAAAGGCATTGTGAATAATCTCGAGGACCGGTTTATTTACAATTTTTCATACCTTCTGGATAGCCGCAACAATGGAAATGCCGTTTTCGATACCCGTTATGGAAATACCGCTATCATTACGCTTGATTCCAATCGCGATACATGGACGCTTCTTTCTCAACGCCGCTGGCTCAAACAAGCTTTGGAAAAAGCCAAAGACGCCCAATGGAAAATTGTGGTTTTGCATCATCCGATTTATTCGGTTCGCGGAAAACTACGACAATTCTTTATTCGTCAACTATTCGCCCCTTTGATGAACGAATACGGCGTTGACCTTGTGCTGCAGGGTCATGAACATTGTTATGCCCGCATGATAAGTAAAGATAAAAACGATGCCTCCACAACGCCGGTATATCTGATAAGCCAATTTTCGCCTAAAGATTATCAAATCGAACGGGATAAAAAATATAGCCGTTTCGGCAATGGAATGCGGTTTTACCAAGTGGTTGATGTCGGTGTCGATACGCTTTCTCTGAATACTTATACCGAATACGGTGAATTGTATGACCAATTCCGCATTGCTAAAAGCGGCGGTAAAGCGCAAGTCATTGATTTATCGACCGGCATTCCCGAACATTTTGACCCGCATTCGCCGAGGCTCCAAAAAAATTAACAACAATGTCGAACCCTTATTTTCGATTCAAACAATTTACCGTTTACCACGATTTATGCGCTATGAAAGTAGGGGTTGATGGCGTACTTCTCGGCGCATGGGCGGATTGCCGGAATATCCAACGAGCGCTGGATGTCGGAACCGGCTCCGGATTAATCGCTTTGATGCTTGCTCAGCGCTCAAACGCTTGCATTCATGCCATTGATAGGGATGAAAATGCGTGTAAGCAAGCGGAAATTAATTTTAACAATTCGCCTTTTCATTCTCGATTAAGTATTGAATCCGTTGCTTTTCAAGATTTTTCATCACCCGTCCGGTACGATTTAATTGTTTCCAATCCGCCTTATTTTGCCCATTCGCTGAAATCGCCGGAAATGAACCGTAGCCTCGCCCGTCATCAAGAATACTTGCCCTTTGAAGTCTTAATAAAAAAAAGCGCTTCGCTCATAAATCCTCAAGGGAAAGCCGCTTTCATCTTACCTTTCGACCGATGGGAAAAACTGCACGCATTAGCTGTTGAAAACGAATTGCATCTCTGCCGGAAAACACTTGTTTCCTCTTTGCAAAATCATCCTCCCAAACGCATCCTGCTGGAATATTCACACATCAATCCAATCGCAACGGAAGAAAATCATTTTTATATCGGAAAATCAAAGCAAACATACAGTGATGAATACCGTACTTTGACGGAAGAGTTCTATTTGTAAAAAATATTGCATATTTATGCCCATTTAGACTAATATATCATCATTTTTTTGTACCTTTGCAGCCCGAACTATTTATGTGGTATAAGTGAAAAAGAGCATATTTACTATTTTCTATTTTCTACTTGGGTTATCGCTTTGGGCGCAGACGGTTCATACTCTTTCCGTCAAAGAATTATTTGATATGGGAATACAAAATGCCGTCGCTATCCAAGCATCACAAGTAAAAATTCAGATATCCAATGAAAAAGTAAGCCTCGCTAAAAACAAGCGATTGCCTGCTATCGGAATAGATGGAACCGTTGGATATGTGGGAACTCCCATTATTCTAAATCCCAACCTTTCGTTTTTGGAACGAGACGTAATCCCTAAATGGGAACAAAACTATCAAATTGGCGCCAGCCAACCGCTCTATGAAGGAGGACGCATCCGAAACGAGATTAAAAAAAGCGAGCTTGAAAAAGAAGTCGCCGAACTGTCGCTCCAAAAGGATAAAGCAGATTTAAAACTTTGGTTAATAGGGAAATATTTAGATTTATTCAATTTGTATAAAAAACGCGATGTTTACACTCAAAATATAGACGAAGCGAAAAAAAGAGTGCAAGACATTGAAAATATGAAAGACCAAGGAATTGTCACTACAAACGATGTATTGCGCAGCAAACTGTTGCTAACGAATTACGATTTGACGCATAAAGAGATTGAAAACGATATTATTTTAGTGTCGCAGCAATTGGATATTGTTTTGGGAATGGATGAAACCACTATTTTGCAGCCCGATTCTACTTTCTTAACATCTTACATGGAACTTCAGGCGGAAAATGATTATGTGAATCAGGCTTATTTGCAGCACCCTGACCTGAAGATTACGCGAACCAATATTTCATTAGCTCAAAACGCTTTACAAATTGTAAAAGCTTACTATCTTCCCACTCTTTCCTTAGAAGCAGGGACGGCTCTCACTCGCCCGATTCCATATCTTGTTCCCGTTGAAGATTTTAATTTTTACACTTGGGGAATATCGCTTAATCTGTCCTATAATATCTCTGCTTTGTTCGATATAAAACATAACAGCAATGCAGCCAAACAGCAGATTCAACTGCAGGGATTGTATCAGGAACAACAAAAACAAACGATTCGTACGGAAATAAAAGCGGCTTTTCTGAAGCATCTGGAAGCGGAAGACCGGATAAATGCGCTGCAAGAGTCTTTAGATCAATCAAAAGAAAATTATCGTATTGAAAAAAATAAATATTTTAATCAATTGACTATTTTAACCGATTTGCTGGATGCAACCGGCACGCAGCTCAATGTGGAATTGCAACTAACGGCTGCTAAAACAAATGCAATATATACTTATTATCAATTATTGAGAGCAAGCGGAAATTTATAATTATGGATGAAGAAAAAATAACTCCGGAGAAGGTAAAGCAAGAAAAGATACAGGAAATAAAACAAGAAAAAAACGAGGAGCAAATATACAAGTCCAAACGGCGGCGACTGAATATTGTTCTCAATACGGTGAGCGTTTTACTTGCTTTAGGCGGGATTATATGGGCAAGTCACTTTTTTTTCCAATACTACCGCTACGAAATTACAAACGACGCTATTGTTGATCAGTACATTACACCAATAAATGCTCGTGTTTCGGGTTATATTAAAGACATCCGTTTTACCGAGCATCAATTTGTACATGCAGGAGATACTCTGCTTATTATCGACGATGAGGAATACCGGATTAAGCAGATGGATGCGGAAGCCGCTTTGATGGATGCGAACAATTCCGCATCGGTAGTTTCTTCCGACATTGTTACGGCATCTACCAATGTGGATGTTTCCGAATCCAATATTGAAGAGGTTAAAGCCCGTATATGGAAATTAGAACAGGATGTCAACCGATATAAAAATTTGCTGGATGCCGATGCGGTATCGCAGCAGCAATACGACCAGGTAAAAAGCGAATATGACGCCGAAAAGGCGCATCTCAATGCGCTTTTGAAACAAAAGGATGCTTTGAAATCGACATCCACCGAAGTCTCTAAGCGATTAGTGAATGCAAATGCGAATATTTTACGCCGGCAAGCCGACTTGGATATGGCAAACCTCAATCTTTCTTATACCGTCATTGTCGCTCCTTATGATGGCTATGTGGGAAGACGAACGCTTGAAACCGAACAACTGGTGCAAGCCGGGCAAACCATTACTACGCTGATAAAAGACGAACAAAAATGGGTCACCGCCAATTATCTTGAAAAGCAAATCGAAAATATTTATATCGGTCAAGAAGTACACATTATAGTAGATGCCGTCAGCAATAAAACCTTTTATGGGCGGGTAACCGCTATCTCTGAAGCCACAGGGTCGAAGTTTTCGATGCTTCCCACCGATAATTCTGCGGGAAACTTTGTGAAAATACAACAGCGGATTCCGGTACGCATCGACTTTGAAAACATATCTCCGGAAGATATGCAGAAATTACGAGCCGGAATGATGGTTACGACTGAAGCTGTAAAGAAATAAACCAATGGCGCTTGTAGTTCGTTATTATAAGATTACCAGGGATGACCCCTTTAGAAGTTGGGTGCCGGTGTGGCTCAAAGCCGCCATAGCAATCCTCATCCTTGTTCCGATAATGCTTGCCAACGGAGCATACACCGGAAGCAACATTGACATTTCCAGCTATCTGGGAGTCCTCTCGGAAGATATTAATATCGCCTATTATGCCGCTTCTGCAGGAATGGCGATCGGCTATTTAGTCACTCCGAAAGTACGTCCCGTTGCAACCGTCAAAACTATCCTCCTTATCAGCATTGTGTGCCAGATTATTCTCAGCATGATTTGCGCCCAAACCAACTACATGGAAATCATCACGGTTTGCAGCTTCTTGATCGGCTATTTCAAAACCTTTTCGCTTGTGGAAGTTTTCGCCATATTGATGCCGATTTTCGGACCGAGCGGAACACGTAATGAGTTTTATGCGAAATATTTTCCTATTTCTTTAGCTTGCGGTCAATTATCATTGGTGCTTACTGCAGAATTGGCTTACGTTTATCGTTGGCAGTACATGTATTATTTCATGATAGCGCTGTTGCTTGTTTCCATTATTGCCATACTCATTTGTATGAAATATGCACGCAAACTTGTTCGCATCCCTTTCAAAGATATCGATTGGCTGAGCCTTTTTCTTATCTCCGTCTGCTACATATCCATCATCTATTTTGTTACTTATGGCAAAACGAAAGACTGGTTTGCGTCAAGGAACATGGTGTTAGTCTTTGCTTTAAGTATTACAACCGGCGCGCTTTTTGTTCGACGGCAGTTTTCCGAAAATCCATGCGTTGATCTTTCTGTATTGAAAAACAGGCATTCAGTGGTGGTTTATATTCTGTCGTTTCTATTAATGTTTTTTATTTCATTCTCCGTACTGATTTCATCTTACACCACTTCGGTGCTGCAACTCGACAATACCCACATGAACGGGTTGTATTTTTTTATGATTCCCGGTTTTATTGTTGGAGGTTTTTTAGGTTATTACTTTTTTATCAAGGAGATTCGGCTGGCGTGGATTATATTTACAGGTTTTGCCTCTTTAACGCTCTCGATTGGACTACTCTATTTTATGGTAATGCCGAACGGATTGTATGAAAATCTTTTCATTCTTATGTTTTTACGCGGATTGGGAATGCATCTTCTTTTTATGGTCTTTTCTGTTTATGGAATTGCCGGACTTAATCCCAAACAAGTTACATACAACGGTTTTTATATTGTTAGCACTCGTTCGGCTCTGGCTCCGGCAGTAGGAGCCTCGATACTGACCAACTGGCTCAATGTGTTGCAACAAAAAAATATAACTCTTCTTTCAGCCGACATTGATACGCAAAACGTAACAGCAATGAGTCAATTCGCCACTTCCACCAAAGCCGCTCTCGCACAAGGCTGGAGTATCGAAAACGCCCACCAATTAGCAACCCATGCGTTGTATCGCCAAGTGCAGGCGCAAGCGGCAATCGTCAGCATCAAAACCATTGCCGGTTGGATGCTGATATTCGGTATTATTTTGTTAATCGGAATATTGCTTTATTTCTTCCAATTTAAACCGGTAAGGTTAGTCAAAATGGGAGAGGATATGATGGGAGAATAGATAGTTGAATATCGCTTTTGAAAAAGAAATTTAATGGGTGAAAGTTGAAATGAAAAAAAGTTTTATTACCTTTGTTTGAATAAAAGTGACAATAACAACAAACAATCGTATGCAAATCAATAATTTACTTAAAATTTAATTTATCATCATCATGAAACATTCAGTACAATTATTCGTAATTTTGTTTATGACATTCCCTATCTTTACTTCGTGTAATTTTTTAACGGGAAAACCCGTTTATGGAGATCATCAATTGGTTAATCAACAAATTGATATTAGCGATTATGTTACAATAATTATAAATATTCCCGGAGATGTAAATTATCAACAGTTTTCCGATTCAGCGCCTTATTTTCAGATTCATACCGATGAAAACATTTTAAAAGCCTTGAATGTGAGAGTCGAAAATAATCAGTTGATTATTGAGGCTAAGAAGGATAGCGTTATCAAGCCGAGCCAGTTAACCATTTATACCTGTTCGCATAACCTCAACCAAGCAACACTTGCCGGTGCAGGAAACCTGCGTTTGAAAGGCGAAGTTAATTCTAAAGATTTTAAATTGGATATTACCGGCGCAGGAAATTTTCTTGCCGACAGTTTGCTTTGTAATGAATTAGCTGCAAAAATTACCGGTTCGGGAAAGATACAATTAACCGGAGCAAGCAATAGCGCTTTGTATCAGATTACCGGTTCGGGAAACTTTCATGCCTTTAACAATCTCGTTCAGGAATTGGATTGTGAAATCACCGGCACAGGTAACATCGAAGCGGCGGTTACTAAAAAACTGAATGCAAATATCACCGGTGCAGGAAATATTTCTTTTCGGGGCAACCCCGAATCAATTAACCAAAAGGTTACGGGTTCCGGTAAGGTGTCATCCGTCAATTAAGAGCAAGCGCCAATCTTTCCAAGTTCATCAAAGCGAATGGAAACAAATGATTCTCATTTGTATTCTATCTTCCTGTCATTTTGTCATATTTCAAAATGTGGCAAATCTTTTGTTGTTCAATAAGTAAAAATTAATTGACGTATGAATTTTAACAATTTTACAATCAAAGCTCAAGACGTTGTTCAGCACAGCGTTGAATTGGTAAGGCGAAAAAATCAACAAATCATTGAACCGGCGCATCTGATGAAATCCATTCTGGAAGAATCGGAAAGCATCGTTCAGTTTTTGTTTCAAAAGATAGGCGTTAACACGCAGAATTTTACAACCGTATTAGATAAAGAAATCGATTCTTATCCCAAAGTATCAGGTGGCGAACCCTATTTGGGACGCGAAGTCAACGCCGTTTTGCAGAAAGCGATTGATATTAGCTCTCAATTGGGCGACCAATACGTTTCCGTTGAACCGATTCTTTTGGCTTTATTCAAAGAAAAAAGTTCGGTTTCGACGATGATGCACGATGCAGGAGTTACTGAAAAAGAGTTGACGGCAGCTATCAACGAACTACGGAAAGGAAATAAAGTGACAAGCCAATCGGCAGAGGATACGTATCAATCGTTATCCAAATACGCAATCAACTTGAACGAACGGGCAAGGTCGGGCAAATTAGACCCTGTCATTGGTCGCGATGAAGAGATTCGACGGGTATTACAGATTTTAAGCCGACGGACGAAGAACAATCCCATTCTCATTGGAGAGCCGGGCGTTGGTAAAACGGCGATTGCCGAAGGATTGGCTCATCGTATCATTCGCGGCGACGTCCCCGACAATCTGAAATCCAAGCAGATTTATTCGCTGGATATGGGAGCGCTTATTGCCGGCGCAAAGTACAAAGGCGAATTTGAAGAACGGCTGAAATCGGTTGTCAATGAAGTGATCGGTTCGGAAGGAGAAATCATTCTTTTCATTGATGAAATCCACACCTTAGTTGGAGCCGGCGGAGGCGAAGGCGCTATGGATGCTGCCAATATTCTGAAACCGGCGCTGGCGCGAGGCGAATTGCGTGCTATCGGAGCGACTACGTTAAATGAATATCAAAAATATTTTGAAAAAGATAAAGCGTTGGAACGCCGTTTTCAACAAGTGATGATTGATGAGCCGAGCGAAGCCGATGCCGTTTCCATCCTTCGCGGATTGAAAGAAAAGTACGAAAATCACCATAAGATTCGTATCAAAGATGATGCGATTCTTGCTGCCGTACACCTTTCAACACGTTATATCACGGAACGTTATCTTCCGGATAAAGCCATCGATTTGATGGACGAAGCCGCAGCCCGGCTGCGGATGCAGGTCGATTCGGTTCCGGAATCGTTGGATGAAATCACCCGCAAAATCACGCAATTGGAGATTGAGCGGGAAGCAATCAAGCGGGAAGACGATACGAATAAGTTGGAAATCCTTAGCAAGGAAATCGCCGACTTGCGTGAAGAAGAAGCTCAACTGAAAGCCAAATGGGAATCGGAACGGGAAATCATCAATAAAATACAACAAAACAAAATTGAAATCGAGGATTTGAAATATCGCGCCGATAAGGCGGAACGCGAAGGCGATTACGGTAAAGTGGCGGAAATTCGCTACGGTTTACTTCGTCAGAAAGATGCGGAAATCGAAAAATACCAGCAGGAATTGAATAATATGCAAGGTCAGAATGCGATGATTAAAGAAGAGGTCGATGCCGACGATATTGCCGACGTCGTTTCCCGCTGGACAGGTATTCCGGTAGGAAAAATGATGCAAAGCGAATCGGATAAACTGCTTCATCTGGAAGATGAACTGCACAAACGGGTGATTGGACAGGAAGAAGCGATTACCGCCGTGTCGGACGCAATCCGCCGAAGTCGCGCCGGATTGCAAGACCCCAAGCGTCCCATCGGTTCATTTATCTTTCTGGGAACTACAGGCGTAGGTAAAACCGAATTAGCAAAAGCGTTGGCTGAATACCTTTTCGACGACGAGAACATGCTGACGCGTATTGATATGAGTGAATATCAGGAAAAGTTTACGGTATCCCGCCTGATTGGTTCGCCTCCGGGGTATGTGGGTTATGATGAAGGCGGGCAACTGACAGAAGCCGTGCGCCGTAAACCCTATTCGGTGGTTTTGTTCGACGAAATAGAAAAAGCGCATCCCGATGTTTTCAATATTCTGCTGCAAGTATTAGATGATGGTAGATTAACCGACAATAAAGGACGCACGGCGAATTTCAAAAATACAATCATCATCATGACGTCCAATCTGGGTTCGAATATCATTCGTGAGAACTTCGAGAAAATGGAGAGGGGGAGAAGTTCCGTTCGCAATGACGAAATCATTGAGGAAACAAAAAATGAAGTGATGGAATTGCTCAAGAAAACCATTCGTCCCGAATTTTTGAACCGTATTGACGAAGTTATTATGTTTTCGCCGTTGAACGAGGCGGAAATCAAAGCAATCGTTCAATTGCAGTTGAACAGTGTGAAAAAACTTCTTGAAAGCAACGGCATTGATTTGCAATTCACGGAAGCGGCAGTCGAGTTGATTTCCGAAGAAGGATACGATCCGCAATTCGGAGCGCGCCCCGTAAAACGAGTTATTCAACGGCAAGTGCTTAATCCGTTATCTAAAGCTATTTTAGCAAAACAAATCAATCACAGTCAGCCGATTGTTATTGGCGTGGAAAACGGAGCGTTGCATTTTTCGAATGGATAATGCAAACCGTGAGTAAAAACGTTGAATTAAATCCGGATGGATGCCTGCAAATATTATTTCATTAACTTAAAAAATATTGCTATCTTTGCAATAGTATTTACCTAAAGCAACGATTATGGAACTTTCTTTAGACATAAATAAGCGATATACGTATGCTGATTATTTGACTTGGGCGGATGATAAAATGCGGGAATTATTGGATGGTTTTGTTCGGTTGATGTTGCCCGCTCCGACAGTGCAACATGCGATTGTTTCGAGTCGGTTGAGCAACCAATTAATTAACTTTATCGATCAGAACGGCGGTAAATGCCTGGTTTTTTATGCACCTTTTGATGTGCGCTTTCCGAAAAATCCCGATAAAACGGCGGACGATCAGATATATACTGTTGTTCAACCCGATATTTGCGTAATTTGCGATCGCTCCAAGTTAGAAGAGCGAGGCTGTCTGGGCGCACCGGATATGGTTATTGAAATTCTTTCTCTGTCGTCGCAGCGGTACGATTTACGCGAAAAATTTAATATTTACGAAACCGGCGGCGTAAAAGAATATTGGGTCGTGTCGCCAAAAGAAAAGGGAATTAATGTATTTATTCTACAGAGTAACGGAAAATATGACGCCGGAACGGTGTATGAAGAAAATACGCATGTACCCGTAAGAACGTTGGAAGGGTTGAGTATAAATACAGATACATTATTTAGAGACTAATTCATAAAAAAAGAATCGCTAAGTAGCGATTCTTTTTTTGTGTTGCGGAGGAAGGATTCGAACCTACGACCTTTGGGTTATGAGCCCAACGAGCTGCCAACTGCTCCACTCCGCGATTTTGAGAGTGCAAAGGTAGGTCTTTTTTTCCTAAAAACCAAATTTATTCTAAACTTTTTATTTTTTTTTGGTGATTGGGGCTTTTTATCTTAAATTTGCGCTGTTTTATTAAATGATAAAAAGAATATATGGCTATAGCAGTCGCAAAAACCCGTGACAAATTGATTGAAGTGGCTCGTCAATTATTTGCTCGAATTGGAGTGGAAAATACAACCATGAATGATATTGCTATGGCTTCAGAAAAAGGACGGCGCACATTATATACCTATTTTAATAATAAGAAGGAAATTTATAATGCGGTCATCGAGTCGGAATTAAATTTACTTTACCGTTCGCTCGAGATGGTAGCCCGTAAGGATTTGCCTGCGGATGAAAAATTATTGGAATTTATTTTGATTCGCTTGGAATCGATTAGGAATGTAGTATTTCGGAATGGAACTTTGCGAGCTGATTTTTTTCGGGATATCTGGCGAGTGGAAAATGTTAGAAAGTCGTTCGATTTGAAAGAAATAGCTTTTATTCAAAGTATATTGGAAGATGGGGTCCGGCAAGGGGTGTTTGAGATTTCCGACACGCGCAGTATGGCTGTTGTCCTGCATCATGCTTTCAAAGGTTTGGAAGTGCCTTACATACGAGGAACAATGCCCGGCTTTTCTTCTTCCGATAAAAGCGGGACGAATAGCATAATTAATCTATTATTTAACGGAATAAAAAAGAAAGAATGAAACTATTAGAAGGAAAAACAGCCATTGTGACAGGGGCTGCACGTGGAATTGGGAAAGCGGTAGCGCTCCGGTTTGCACAAGAAGGCTGTAACATCGCTTTTACAGACTTGGTTATCGACGAAAATGCGAAAGCGACCGAAGACGAAATTGCCGCTTACGGCGTTAAAGCGAAAGGATACGCTTCCAACGCTTCGCAATTTGAAGATACGCACACGGTTGTGAATCAAATAGTCAATGATTTCGGCAAGATAGATATTTTAGTCAACAACGCGGGAATCACACGCGATGGCTTGATGATGCGTATGTCTGAACAACAATGGGATATGGTCATCAACGTAAACCTGAAATCGGCTTTTAACTTCATTCATGCTTTGACGCCGGTGATGATAAAACAGCGAGCCGGCAGTATCATCAATATGAGTTCGGTTGTCGGCGTTCACGGAAATGCCGGACAGACTAATTACTCGGCATCTAAAGCGGGTATGATTGGATTGGTTAAATCCATCGCCAGAGAATTAGGTTCGCGCGGAATCAGAGCCAACGCCATTGCTCCGGGATTCATTATCACGGAGATGACCCATCAACTTTCGGAAGAAGTGCGCGAAGAATGGGCAAAGCAAATTCCATTGAAACGGGGCGGAACACCGGAAGATGTTGCTAATACAGCTTTATTCCTCGCTTCCGATTTATCATCGTACATTACCGGTCAGGTCATCCAAGTCGATGGAGGAATGAATACTTAGACAATGACTGTTTTGTATGAAGACAATCATCTGATTGTCGTTAATAAAACCTGTTCGGAAATCGTTCATGGCGATAAAACAGGCGATACGCCGCTATCGGAAATCATTAAACAATGGTTAAAAGAAAAATATAACAAACCGGGCAATGTTTTTGCCGGAGTTATTCATCGTTTGGATCGACCTGTTTCGGGATTGGTCGTTTTTGCCAAAACCGGTAAAGCGCTGGAGCGAATGAACGACTTATTCCGGAGAGGCGAAGTCAAGAAAACCTATTGGGCGATCGTCAAAGTGCGACCGCCGCAAACCGAAGCCGAATTAGTGCATTACCTCGTGCGCAATGAAAAACAAAATAAATCGTATGCTTACGATAATGAAAAACAAGGTTCGCAAAAAGCAATCCTCTCGTATAAATTAATCGCTCAATCGGAAAAATATTTCTTGTTGGAGATCGATTTGAAAACAGGACGGCACCACCAAATCCGGTGTCAATTAGCAAAAATAGGCTGTCCGGTTAAAGGCGATTTGAAATACGGTTTCGACCGTTCGAATAAAGACGGAGGAATCAGCCTTCACTCCCGCAAAATCAGCTTTATCCATCCTGTTTCAAAAGAACCGCTCTCTATCACGGCTCCGGTTCCGGAAGAGAAGCTTTGGAAAGAATTTGAGAAAATCCGCAAAAATCCGGAATGACTTTAATACAGTCTTTTGCAATGCTATCGGCTGGATTGGTAGTTGAAACTCCAATCACTTTCATTCCGGCGGCATTTCCTGATTTTATGCCATTGAAAGAATCTTCAAAAACATAGCAATGGACGGGAGAGATACCTAAATCCTGAGCTGCCAAAAGGTAACACATCGGATCGGGTTTGCCGTGCGTAATCCGGTCGGCAGAAACAATGGTATCGAAATATTGCCGGATAGGAAGCCGGCTGAAAGCATATTCTATTTTGCGATCGTCGGAGCTGGTAACTAATCCCATCGGAATGCCGGCTTTTTTAGCTTCTTCCAAAAAATCCATCACGCCCGGAACGGGTATAATATCCATTTCCAATTCAAATGATTGATTATCGAAAGCTATTTTCTGTTGTGTTGATTCCGGAAAATTGGAAAAGTATTTAGATAAAATATTGGGTAGAATCGTTCCTTTGATTATTTTTTCAAAATTATCGATTCCAAGGTGGTACTTCTCGGCTGTCGTCTTCCAGAAAATATCGTATTGAGGTTCGGTATCAATAATAACTCCATCCAAATCAAATAAATAAGCGGCGTTGTTTACCATTCGTTTTTTTATTATTTTAAAAATTTCCGGCAAAAGTAATAAATAATTTATTATCTCACAATTCCCGAATCGTTATCCGAATTATTCAACGTCTTCTCTCCCGCCTGATGTTTTTTACCGTAATCCACATTCCATGCGAAATTCAGCATCAACATGTGTCCGTTTTCTTTGATATGCGTCCATGATTTGGAATAGGCGATGTTTGAAAGCTGTTCGCTACCCGCACTCCATTCATTGGAATACGGATAAAGCATGGATAATCCCACGCGGCAATTTTTTATTTTATAAAATAAACCGATACTATTATTAGCTTCTCCCATGCTTATGGTTTCTCCATAAAGCGAATTTTCGCGTGTATTTATGCTTGTATAAAACATCCAATGTTTGTAATTGGCTTGAATTTCCGCACCGATATACCAATTCGTATATTGATGATAATAGTCGTTTCCCGTACTGAAATACCGGTTCTCTCCTCCTTCAACTTCCATGGTTACAATATCCTTAACGGGTCCATAAGTCAAGTCTAAATCGCTCCCCAATTTCTGGTATTTTTTCTGATTATCTTGCGTATAAACAAATGTAGAGCCATTGCCTCCGTCTTCCCGATAAACTTCACCCATAATGGGATTCTGATAATTATCATACATTCCGGTGAGCGTTCCGGTGAGCAGTTTTTGCTTGTATTGGTATAAAATACTGTTCCGGTACAGCCGGTAGGGTTTCAGGTTTGGATTTCCTTCGTTTACACGGAAATCTTCCAAATCCTGCCGGATGTCGCTCAACGCCGACAGGGAAGGCAACAATGGAGTGACAGAAAAACGATAACGCACAAAAGAGGTTTTCAAAAACGAATAGGATAAACTTACGCTGGGTCGGAAGGTCAGAAAAGAATATTCGCCGCCGTTTGCTTCACTGAATTGCGACTGCGACAAACCAACGCCTGCCAGATAGTTGATTTTCTTTAGTTTTCCCTGCAACTGAGCATAAGCGTAAAGCGTCGAGTTGCGAAGTTCCGTCGTTGCGTCGGTTGAACCGGTATATTGATTATTTGTATAGCTTTGCGTATATTTCACTCCCGCGGTCAGTTTGAATGGTTTAAATTCCTTGTCATAAATACCTTCGCCAATGAATGAATATTTCTTCCCGTCGGTAGAATAGGCATATTCGGAACTTGGCGTATTATCTTGATATTCTGTATAGGAGCGGTCATAAAGAGAGTAGATGTAAGTTCCTACCGCATTGAAAGCAATACTTTGTTTTCTATGCATATACAATTTATAGAACAAATCGAGCGATGGCGTATTGGATTTCATCACGGCATGGAGGAAAGAGGAAGCATTCGGCGTATCGGGGTCGCTGTAATCAATATCGAAAGCAGAATCATTATTAGGCGAATTGAAAATCTCATCTTTGAAAATGGCGTTAAACACATATTTATCCGGTTGCGTCAAATTGTAGGAGGCTTCAATGGAATGATTCTGATAACCGAAAGGTTGCTCGATTCCAATCATGTTGCGCTGCATTTCCGTAGCAGGAAAAATGTATTTTTCTTCACTGTCGGTGTAACGCTTTTGATATTCCCTGTAACTCAAAAAGTAATCGATTCCGAACTGCGATTTTTTATGGTTTGCCCGCAAGCTGAGCAAATCGTTACCAAAACCGACAAAAGGCGCATTTTGCAGATCGGTATTAACCGAAGCTCCTGATTCCAATTGTTTGACAATAAAATTAATGACAGCGCTCACATTTTCATCGCCGTACCTCACGCCCGGGTCGTCGATGTATTCCACCCGCAAAACGGTGGAAGGTCGCAAGGCTTTCACTTGCGTGACGGAAGCCACCACATCGTTGATTCGCACCTGCACGCTGCCACCGCCAAGCGCAGAAAGCGTGTTTTGAATGGGATCTACTTTCAAACTGGGAATCATCAGGCTGTTCAATAATTCATAACCCGAATTGGACGCTTTTATCTGAGTGGCAGTCGGCAGAATCACCTGCCTATCGACTTTGTTGATGGTGCTGCTTCCCTTGACAACGACTTCGTTAAGCGTTTGCGAGTTCTGTTGAAGGTAGATATCGCCCAAATCGACAGAAGCGGATAAGTTATTCAATTTAGTGATGCTGGTGTTGTAACCGAGAAGAGAAATCGATAACAGATAGTCGCCGGGAGCAATCGCAGGAATTGAAAAACTCCCCTTGTCGTCGGAATTATCTCCTTTGACAAAAGTAGAATCCGGCTTCATTAAAGTTACGTTGGCATAGTTGAGCGCTTCTTTGCTTTTTTCATCCACGATTTTTCCTTTAAGGGTGAGTTGCTGAGAAAGAAGGGGAAATGCTGATGGTAGCATTAGAATTGCTATTAAATTCAGTATTCGATACAATTTTGTTTTCATATAGTACTGTTTATTATTATAGTTTAGATAATTTTAAAGTAATCCAATTCGTAGGGTCTTCATTATTCTATTTAAAATAAAAGTTTATTTTTTTCTGCAAAATTAAGCATTTTTTATAATGACTCTATAAAAATGATAGATTTGTTTCGTTCATTGAAGCGGATTTTTTCATAACTTTGCACTAAAGTAGAAAGAAAAATTAACTTAGCTATTTTCACAGAGTAAAAAATAATTTTCAAACACACCGTCATGGCAAATAATAAAATCATAAAGCAGACTTTTCCGGCGCTGAATATGGGTTGCGCCGGTTGTGCATTAAATATTGAAAAAGCGTTGAATAAGTCGGAAGGCGTCGTGCATGCCGCCGTAAATTTTGCTGCTGCGACGGCAATGGTCGAATATGATTCGTCGGTGACTTCTCCTGAATCACTTCGCGCAGCCGTACAAAATGCAGGGTATGATCTTGTGGTTGATTCCCGCAAAGATGACGCCGATGCAATTGAACAGGCTCATGAGGCTAACTATAAAAAGCTGAAACAACGGACTGTTTGGGCGTTTCTTTTATCGATACCCGTATTAGTAATAGGGATGATTTTTATGAATATCCCGTATGCCAAAGAAATCTCGTGGCTGTTGTCGACACCTGTTGTGTTTTGGCTGGGTCGGGATTTTTTTTCGGATGCGTGGAAACAGTTGAAACATCGTTCGGCAAACATGGATACGTTGGTTGCGCTTAGCACAGGAATCGCTTATTTTTTCAGCGTTTTCAATATTTTATTTCCAAAGTTCTGGTATTCGCGAGGTATAGAGCCGCATGTTTATTTTGAAGCTGCAAGCATCATTATTGCCGTTATTTTGTTGGGACGCTTGCTGGAAGAAAAAGCCAAAGGAAACACTTCGTCGGTCATCAAAAAACTGATGGGACTTCAACCTAAAACGGTTACAAAAGTCAATGGCGTAGGGGAACACGAAGAAATCGCCATCGACCGGATCGCCGTTGACGACATTCTGTTCGTAAAGCCGGGAGAAAAAATTGCCGTTGATGGCTGGGTTACGGAAGGCAGTTCGTATGTCGATGAAAGTATGCTTACCGGCGAACCGGTTGCCGTTCTCAAAGAAAAAGGCAATAAAGTTTTTGCCGGAACCATGAATCAAAAAGGAAGTTTCTGTTTTCGCGCCGAAAAAGTTGGAGCGGATACTGTGTTGGCTCAAATCATAAAAACGGTGCAGGAGGCGCAGGGAAGTAAAGCCCCTGTTCAGAAATTGGTTGACAAAATTGCCGGCGTGTTTGTCCCTGTCATCATCGGCATCGCCGTTCTGTCTTTTATTCTTTGGTTACTGCTTGACTCCAATACCGGTTTTATACACGGTTTGCTGGCGCTGGTGACGGTATTGGTTATCGCTTGTCCCTGCGCATTGGGCTTGGCTACGCCGACTGCAATCATGGTGGGAATAGGCAAAGGAGCGGAAAGAGGGATTCTTATCAAAGATGCGGAAAGTTTGGAAATTGCCAAAAAGGTTAATGTTGTGGCGCTTGACAAAACAGGAACCCTCACGGAAGGAAAACCTGCCGTTGCAGATATCGCTTGGTTGAACGGAGACGATAGCAAAAAAGGAGTGTTTTCCGGCTTGGAAAAATATTCGGGGCATCCTTTGGCTGAAGCCGTTGTTCGTTACTTTGGAAATACCGGCGCCGTTTCAATCGATCGTTTTGAAAACGTAACCGGAAAAGGAATAAGAGGTTTTGTCCATGGAGAACCTTGTTTTTCGGGAAGTCAAAAATGGATGGTTGAAAATAATATTCCGATAGACGGCAACTTGGAAATGCAAGCAAAGGAATGGGCAAAAAAAGCGAATACCGTCATTTATTTTGCGGCGGGGAAAAACGTTTTAGCAGTAGCGGCAATTACCGACCAAGTGAAAGAAAATTCGCCGGAAGCGGTCAGGCAACTCCAATCGTCCGGTATCGGGGTATATATGCTGACCGGCGATGATGAAGCGACAGCGCGGGAAATTGCAGCGAACGCCGGAATAACGCATTATCGCGCGGATATGCTTCCCGAAGAAAAAGCGTTGTTCGTGAAACAATTGCAGGAAACAGGGAAAATCGTTGCCATGGTTGGCGACGGCATCAACGACAGCGCAGCGCTTGCACAGGCAAATCTCAGCATCGCCATGGGAAAAGGAAGCGATATTGCTATCGATGCCGCTAAGATGACAATTATTTCTTCCGACTTGACAAAAATACCCGAAGCCATCCGATTGTCAATCATAACCGTCAAAACCATTCGTCAAAATTTATTCTGGGCGTTTATTTATAATGTCTTCGCTATTCCGATAGCGGCAGGAATTTTATATCCCGTCAACGGTTTTCTGCTCAACCCGATGATAGCAGGCGCCGCGATGGCGCTAAGCAGTGTCAGCGTGGTGTTGAATAGTTTACGCCAAAATTCCGTGCAGCTTTACCGGTCAACATAGAGAAATCTCCACCGGACGTTTCACATCCGGCTACCGAGATATAATCCGTTCCGGATTTATAAATCCGGAACGTTTTGACGTTGATACGCTGAGGGGGAAAGAAATATTTTAGCCGTCAAGGCAATTAGCATAATATGGGAATAAAAGACCCTGTAGCGACAGTTGAATTTTTCATGCCAAAGGCAAAAATTCGTCTTTGATGATTATAATGCGTGGCATAAATTGAGCGATTGTTAGCGCGCCCGTTTCTACCTAATAATCACTCTTCAGAGTATTTGTGGCTAATAATCTGTTCCTTTGAATACCCTGTAAGCTCCGCAATTACTTCTATTGGAATGTTCATTTGAAGTGATTTTTGAATGATAGAAATTTTTTCTTTTTCAATACCTTTTTCAATGCCTTTTTCAATACCTTTTTCGATACCCTTTTCAATGCCTTCTTCGCGAGCGCAATCCATAGCACTACGAACATCCTGATATTCCAATATGCTTTTATTATAGGTTTCCATATCTTCTTCTGTTAATCGTTTTATTTCCGCTAATTCGAACAACTCTTCAAAAATCTTGCCTTGTACT